>Ga0163111_10001148_pt1 | contig 16142 bp, 15 predicted proteins | sample CRUFie1St18metaG_FD_109645 | JGI IMG/M metagenome (GOLD analysis project Ga0163111, IMG submission 109645) | Marine microbial communities from the Costa Rica Dome - CRUD Field 142mm St18 metaG | ecosystem: Environmental > Aquatic > Marine > Oceanic > Photic zone | place: Costa Rica: the Eastern...
AATTAATATTAATTCTGGTGATGCTTTCTTTGATGAAAAAAGTAAAAATATTTTTAATGCATTAATTGGTAAAGGAACAAAAAATGAATTACAAATAGGCAAAAACGTTTATAAAAATTATGGTGTAGTTTCTAATGGATTTAATATTAGTTCTATACAGTTTGCGATTCATTATATGTTTGAAAATAAAGAAATATTAGAAAGTTTTATTAATAATGTTTCAGAATTAACAAGTTTAAATGGATATTTTATAGGAACTTGTTATGATGGAAAAAAAGTTTTTAATATGTTAAATTCAAAAGAATATAATGAATCTGTATCTATATTTAAAGAAGATAATAAAATTTGGGAAGTAACAAAAAAATTTAAAAATTCTGATTTTAAAGATGATGAATCATGTTTGGGTTATCCAATTAATGTATATCAAGAATCTATTAATAAAACTTTCAAAGAATATCTTGTAAATTTTAATTATTTAAATAGAATTCTAGAAAATTATGGTTTTGTAAAATTATCATCAAGTGAATTAAAAGAAATAGGAATAAAAAATTCTGTAGGAAACTTTAAAGAAATATATGATATATTAAGTGAGAGACATTTAAAAGATAAAAAATATGGTTCATCTTTTAACATGACTGAATATGAAAAACAAATTTCATTTTTAAATAATTATTTTATATATAAAAAAGTAAGAAATATTTCAAAAGAAGAAATAAAATCAAAAAAACTCGATGATTTAATTGATACAAATAAAGATATAATAGATTTGGAAAAAACTATTATTAATGAAGACGAAGATGAAAAATCTGTAAAAGAAGATAAAACAGTAAAAGAAGATAAAACAGTAAAAGAATATAAAACAGTAAAAGAAGATAAAACAGTAAAAGAATATAAAACAGTAAAAGAAGATAAAACAGTAAAAGAAGACAAAACTGTAAAAGAAGAAAAAACTAATACAAAAAAAACAAAAGAAAAAACTGTAAAAGAAGAAAAAACTAATACAAAAAAAACAAAAGAAGAAATAAAAAAAGAAGTAGAAGAAAAAATTAAAAAAATGAAAGAAATGAAAGAAAAAAAATAATTTAATATTCTATTAAAAATTTTAGTTTAATATTTTTTAATTATATTAAACTAAAACAGTCTAAAATTATTTTAATATTTAATATATCAAAATAAATGTCATATATATTAATTCCAACAAGTAAAATATATTTGCATGAAATAAATTTTATTTTAAATAAAACAAATCAAATAGAAAATAAAAGTCATTTAAATGATATTTTTATTTCAGATAGCTTATATTTATATTTAAATAATATAAAAGAAAAAATAAATGACTTTACAAAAGAATGGGATTTTTATAAAAAAATAACGAATCCATATGAATATATACATACACATATTTTGTATAAACATTTTTCTGTTTCAAAATATAAACCATTATCTCGTTCTTTTTTTAAAATGATTGAAATAATTGGTGTTTTCAATATTTTTAAAGATGATAATCCTATAAAATCATTTCATCTGGCAGAAGGTCCCGGTGGATTTATAGAAGCTTTTAATTTTTATAGAAAAAATAAAGAGGACATTTATTATGGAATAACATTAATATCAGAAAATACTAATGTTCCGTCATGGAAAAAAGCGGACAATTATATTAAAAATAATTCAAACATTAAGATTGAATATGGAAAATCTAAAAATGGTGATTTATTTGATATAAATAATTTTGAATATTTTAAAGAAAAATATGAAAACAGTATGGATTTTATAACAGCAGATGGGGGATTTGATTTTTCTATTGATTTTAATAATCAAGAAGAATTATCTTATAAATTAATATTAGTTCAAGTTTTTTATGCTATTACTATACAAAAATTGCATGGAACTTTTATATTAAAAATATTTGATATTTTTAAATACAAAACAGTAGAAATTATTTATTTACTTTCAATATTTTATGAAACAATTTATATATATAAACCATGTACAAGTAGAATAGCTAATTCTGAAAAATATTTAATCTGTAAAAATTTTACAAATACTAATACTGATTTATATAATAAAATTTTAAATAATTTTATTGAAATTTTTTCAAAAGATTCAAATTATTATTCTATATTTAACTTTTCATTACCAAAAAATTTTTTGTATAAGATAAAAGAAATAAATGCTATATATGGACAACAACAATTAGAAAATATTAATTCTACATTAAATATAATTAGAGAGATTTATAATTTACAAACAAAAGTTTCAAATAAAAATATTTTTAATATAGAGTCAAATGAATTTTTCTTTAAAGAAATTAGTATTGAAAATATTATAAGAAATGACTTCAACTCAATAGATAAAAAAAATTTTTCTTCTGATGATGAAAATTATATATCTAATGATAGTGATAATAATGCAGAAAATGATGATAATATTGATAATAAAGTAAAAATCGAATGTGAACTACCTGAAGATTTAGAAAATATTATTCATGTAGATAAATTAAACAATAAATTATCTATAATTAAAAGCATTAATATTCAAAAATGTATAAATTGGTGTAATAAATATAATATAGAAATAAATAAATCATTTAATTCTTAATGGCAGTTTTATAGTAACTTTTACATTTATTACATGATTGCAATGAAGATAAATTAAGTCGTGAATTATAATCTGTATTGTTATTTTTTAAATAACATTTTCTATAGTTTGCAGCATTATTATTATCAATTGTACAATAGCGCAATGAAGATGTTCTGCTTGAACTTGAAACTGGTCCTTGACATTGAAATTTTTTATTTGAAGGGTTAAATGTGATTTTGCAATTATTTTCATTACAATTTTGCATAGTACCATTATTATTGTGTATATCTTGATATGTCAAAGAAGACATTGGCATATTTTTAATAATTGTTTTGCATCTTTTTTCTAATAATTCTTTATTAGTTGTGCAATATTTATTATCCAATACAGTTGTTGCTCTTTTAATTGTCATATTTTTTGGATTAAAACTTGTACAATATAATTTACTATTAGAAATATCATAAAATTTGTCATATGAATTTTGATTACAATTTTGATTATTTTTTGTAATATTTATATACATATGATTATTATTTAAATCTAAATCATTTGAAAGTATATAATTTCCAGGTGCATCATTTAATCCAATCAATGAATTATTGCTTGTTGAATGATTTTTTGAAACATATTCTTTTCTATAATGATTAATTGGTCTAGAATTAAATCCACTTTTAAAATTTGTATTACATTTTTTACTGCTACATGAAGAAATATATCCGTCATTATTATTTTTTTTATTTGATTTTATTACTACTTTAATAGATGAATCTTTCCATGACACATATGGTTGTTTATTAAAAGATATACTCATATTTATATATATTTAATATATATAAATATGAAATTAAATAATAAATTTAAGAATTTATTAATTATTTTTTTAATATTTATAATTATTATTTTTTCTTATATAAATTCTAAAAATAGTAAACTTTACCAAGGTTTTGGCAATAAAAATACTGACGCTAAAAAAGGAAATAATGAAGATAATGCAAAAAATAAAGCGGCTTTTCTTTATACAGAAAATGCGATATCTAAATAAAATAATATTTATTTATTATAATAAATAAATAAATATGGCCAATCCTAGTCCTTGTGTACTTTCAACAAATGAACCATTAGAACATAGACATCAATTTTGTGTAAAACCCCCAGAAGAAATGCTTGCTAATTGTACTCCAGAACGATTTGGTTGGAAATGTACAGCTGAAGCAGTTGGTGGTGCAATTAGTTATTTAAGTGCTTTAATTTCAAATAGAAAAAGTGTTTGTTCGGCTGATTGTAAATCAAGAGGTGCGTGTATGGGACAAAAAATTGCAAGAGAATTTGGTAAATGTGTAGATTCAAATGGTGCTGAACAAACTTTGTATAATTATAAAGATTATACAAGAACAGATTTAAATTTTTTAACAGGTAGAGCAGATGTAGATGGTACTTTAGGAATAATTCCTTATGCGGCCAATGAAATGGGTAGGGTAATTACTAATGACGCAATTTCAAAAGCATTAACAAGTGAGATGCCAATTAAATGTAAACCTGCTAGACTAAAATGTTTAAAAATACATGTTGATGCTAATAATAATGTAACTGTATTTGGTGGTGATACTCAAGGACAAGATACTGGTAGTATTCATATAGAAGAAAATCAATTAGAAAAATTGAGAGAAAAAGGTTATGTATTAGAAGGAATGTCAAATATAAATGATATAAAAGAAAATGCTATAAATTATGATATGTTTAATGATAATATTCAAGATGTTTATTTAATAATGCTTTCATTATTAGTAATTTATATGACATATAAATTAATATATAAAAAATAGATTATTTCTTAATTATAATTATATTTACTACATGTAATTTTTATTTTATTTATATAAAGACTTACTCAACCCCACGACATATCCATCTTGATAAATGTCTACAAGAACAATCACAAGGAGTATATTGTGATAAAGGAGGTGTTGTCTCTTCCCACTTAGATAAAACAGTTGGTTTGTTTTTTTGATGTCTTTCACAACATTTACATGCTGATAAAGTATTAAATACATCTTGGCGATTTAAAATTCGATTTTTATAAAAGATATTGTATGTTTTCATTTCAGCACCAAAATCACATGGCCAACAAGCAAAATCAATCATTTTATGAATTTCAATAACTTTATTGTGAATAAATGAACGAACTGCATGTTGCATAATGTTGGCAGCCCATTCATGATTCATTGACCAAATATAATCAATAAGGTGTTCGGGTAGCTTGCCAAGAAAAGTAGTCTCATATTGTTTATAATATGTGGTCATTTTTCAAAAGTATATGTATAAATCACTTAGTGGTAGTGCAATATAATAAAGAAAATATTATATATTTTTCAATTTTTTTTTAATGTGATAAGTTATTTAATTATCCCATTAATTATAAAATGCTATTTTTATAGTTGATGATTGAATATATTCAATGTAAATAATTATAAATTCTATTGTTTCCATTTGTATTAATTATATCTCCAGCCATTAAAGAATCTTCATAAATTTTTCGCAAAATATCATTTGGGGCATCAGAACCATTTTTAATTAAATTTTTTTTTTTTAATTCAAATTTAATTTCATTTATTGGTGAATTTTTAAGTCTAAAAATTTCATTTTTTATAAGTTTTTTAGTTTTATTATTTTTTAACAATAGACTAATCTTATTATTTTTTTTTCCAAGATTATATTTTAGTGTTCTTGTTATTTTTGTTTTTTTTGGTATTTTATCACTAAAACTTTCATCATCTGTTTCAATTTTTGATAAAATTTCGCTTGTTAATTTTTTTTCTGTATTTTTAAAATCTTTTAAAGTATTTTCTTTAATAATATCATTATTAATCAAATTATTTTCAAATAAATCATTAGTTTCTTCTTTTATATCTATTTTATTTTTATTATTATAATTTTCTAATTTATTACTTGAGTTATTATCTAATACTTCTATATTAATATTATTATCTTCTATATTTTCATCTTTTATATTTATTATATTGTTTGTTTGATAATTATCACTATAATTATCCTGATAATCATTTGTATTATCATCAATATCAATATTATTATTAAAAAATTTATTATTATTAAGAGAGAATTGTATTTTATTATTTTTTACAGTTTTATTTAATTGTCTAAATGTTGGTTTTATCCCATTTTTTAAACAACCATAATTACTATTATTATTTTCAATATTTGGTATATCTATATTTATTTGTATATCTTTTTCATTTATTTTATTTGTTTTATTTCTTTTTCGTTTATCTTTCTTTTTTTTTGCTAAATTTTGTAAAAAATTTAATGATTTACTAAACTCCTCTTCAAAATCATTTTTATTATTATCGTTTTCAATAACTTTATCAAGATTTTTATTTTCATTTGAATGATAATCTTTTACTTTTTTTAATAATTCTTTTTTTATTTTATTACTATTATATTCATCATAATTTTTTTCAACTTGTCTTTTTTCTGTTTTATTTTTCTTTTTTTTTTTTAAATTAAATAATTCTGGATTAATCTTTAAAGTACGTTTGTTATCTTCCATTATATACTCTTAAAAATATATATAATTATTTTTTACAAATAATTTTTATAAAATTGATTAAAATAAATTAAATCTATTTAAAAACATAAAACATATATTAAATTAATATGAATAATGATAATATATATAAAAATATTGTAAAAAATAATGAATTACAAGAATCAGAAATACCATGGCATTTAATTCAATCTTATTTCAAGAATAAACATCTTAAACAATTGATTAAACATCAATTAGAATCTTATAATCATTTTGTTTCAAATCAAATTGAAAAAACTATTAATATGTTCAATCCTGTACATATTTGTTCTGAACATGATTATATCAAGGAGCACGGTATTCATAGATTAGAAATGTATATTAATTTTATTAATTTTAATATTAATAGACCACAAGTATATGAAAATAATGGCTCTACTAAAATTATGTTTCCACATGAAGCAAGACTGAGAAATTTTACATATTCCGGAAATATGATTGTTGATTTAGATATTAAATGTATTGTTAGAAATGGCGAAAATTATTCAAATGTTAATACTTATCAAAAAATTATTAAAAAAGTTCATATTGGTAAATTACCAATTATGTTAAGATCTGATATTTGTATTTTAAATCAATTTCGTCATTTAACAAATAATGAAACCGGTGAATGTTATATGGATCCTGGTGGTTATTTTATTATTAATGGTTCAGAAAAAACTTGTTTAGCACAAGAAAGAGCATCTGAAAATATTCCATATTGTTATAATGTTCAAAAAAATAATACTAAATGGTCATGGAGTGCAGAGATGAAATCAATTCCAGATTGGAAATGTATTTCCCCTAAACAAATTAATATCTTAATTTCTACAAAGAATAATAGTTTCGGAAATCCTTTATATTTACAAATTCCACGTCTAAAAAATCCTATTCCTTTATTTATTATATTTAGAGCGTTTAATATTATTAGCGATAAAGATATTTGTAATATTATTTTATTAAATGTTGAAGATAAAAACTTAAAAAAAATGAAATATGCATTAAAAGCATCTATTGTAGAATCAAATACATGTTTAGATTATGATAGTGCTATTAAATATATAATTTCTAATGTTATATATACACCTTTAAATGTTGACAAAGAAACTGGAAATAAGAAAAAACATAATTTTGCTTTAGAAGTTATCAATAATGATATTTTTCCACACTGTAAAACTGATACTCAAAAAATATTTATGCTTGGATATATGACAAATATTTTACTTCAAACTTCTTTTGGTTGGATTCCAGAAACAGATAGAGATTCTTATATTAATAAAAGAATAGATTTAACTGGAACACTATTAAATAATTTATTAAGAAATTATTTAAATAAACTTGTAAAAGATATGCAAAAACAAATTATTCGAGAAATAAATAATGGTTCTTGGAAATCAAATGAAGAATATAATAATATTATTAATAATACAAATATATACAAAATTATAAAATCAACAACAATTGAAAATGGTATTAAAAGAGCACTAGCTACTGGTGATTTTGGAATTAAACAAATTAATAGTAATAAAGTTGGAGTTGCTCAAGTATTAAATAGATTAACATATATTTCAAGTATTAGTCATTTAAGACGTGTTAATACTCCAATTGATAAAAGTGGAAAATTAGTTCCACCAAGAAGATTACATAATTCATGTTGGGGTTTTATATGTCCAGCAGAAACACCAGAAGGTGCTTCTGTAGGTATTGTAAAGAATTTAGCTTATATGACACATATAAGTATTTCGTCGGATAGTAATGCTTTATATGAATATATATTACCATTAATCGATAGTTTAGATGATATTAAATTTTCAAATAATAAATATTTATATGATAATGTTAAAGTTTTTATTAATGGTTCATGGATTGGTGTAACAAAAGAACCAATTGAATTATACAATAACTTAAAAGAAAAAAAATACAAAGGGATTATTAATGTTTATACTTCTATCATTTTTGATATTAAAATGAAAGAAATTAGAATTTGTAATGATGCTGGTCGTTTAATTCGACCGTTATTTAGAGTAGAAAATAATAAATTATTATATACATTAAAAAATAATGTTCAAGCTATTTTAGATATAAAAAATAATAAAGCTGAATGGGATGATTTAATTTATTCTGGAAAATATGAAAATTCAATTATTGAATATATTGATATTTATGAACAAGAACATTCAATGATTGCAATGGAAAAAGAATATCTAGAAAATAAATCTGATAAAAACTATATTTACAAATATAGTCACTGTGAAATTCATCCAAGTACTATTTTTGGAGTATTAGCATCATGTATTCCATTTCCAGAAAATAATCAATCTCCTAGAAATACATATCAATCTGCTATGGGAAAACAAGCAATTGGTGTTTATGTAACAAATTTTGATAATAGAATGGATAAAACAAGTTATGTATTAACCTATCCAATGAGACCATTAGTAGATACTAGATTAATGAATTTAATCAAACTAAATGAAATTCCGTCAGGTGAACAAGTAATTGTTGCAATTGCTAGTCACAGTGGTTATAATCAAGAAGATAGTATTTTATTTAATAAAAGTTCTATTGATAGAGGATTATTTTTAGCAACAATATATCACACAGAAAAAGATGAAGACAAGAAATTATATGGTAATGAAGAAATTAGATGTAAACCAGAACCAAATAAAACAAAAAATATGAAATTTGCAAATTATAATAAAATAAATTCAGAAGGTCTTATACCAGAAAATACTTTAGTTAAAGATAGAGATGTTATTATTGGAAAAGTTTTACCAATTAAAGAAAATAAAAATGATAATACTAAAACTATTAAATATTCTGATGTAAGTATTATTTATAGAAGCAATGAAGAAACATACATTGATAAAAATTATATAGAATCTAATGGTGATGGTTATAACTTTTGTAAAGTTAGACTTAGAAATTACAGAAAGCCTGTAATTGGTGATAAATTTAGTAGTAGACATGGTCAAAAAGGTACAATTGGTAATATTATTCCTGAAAAAGATATGCCTTTTACTGCTGATGGACTAAAACCTGATATAATTATTAATCCACATGCAATTCCTAGTCGTATGACTATTGCACAATTAAAAGAAACTTTACTTGGAAAAGTATTATTACAACTTGGATTATTTGGAGATGGAACAAGTTTTTGTAAATTTAAAATTGAAAATATTACAAAAGAATTACAAAAATTAGGTTATGAATCAAAAGGAAATGAAGTTTTATATAATGGTTTAACAGGTGAACAATTATCTTCAAGTATCTTTATTGGTCCTGCTTTTTATCAAAGATTAAAACATATGGTTAATGATAAACAACATAGTAGAAGTATTGGACCTATGGTTAATCTAACAAGACAACCAGCTGAAGGACGAGCACGTGATGGTGGTTTAAGATTTGGAGAAATGGAAAGAGATTGTATGATTTCACATGGTGCATCTAGATTTACAAAAGGAAGAATTTATGATGCATCTGATTCATATAATTTACATATTTGTAATAAATGTGGTATGATTGTTTGTTTTAATAATAAAGAAAATATTCATATATGTAAAACATGTGAAAATAGAACAGATTTTAAATATGTTGAAATACCATATTCATGTAAATTAGCATTTCAAGAACTTCTTACAATGAATATTGCTCCAAGAATAATCTGTGAATAAAAATTATAATATAATAATATTAATTGATAATAATATTAATTGATATAAATATTTTTTTATAAAAAATATATTTATGTATATTAATTATAAAGTATGTCCTCAAATCAAGGAACTTTAGTTGGAGGCTATAAAGGTCGTTTAGGTAATTCAGATTCTAGCTCAAACAGATCAGCAAGTAGAAAACATTTAACAAAAGCTTTTGGAAATTTATATAATAGTGGTTTAGGAAGTTCTCCAGCTTTACATTCAAAAAATTTACTTGGTCCATTTAAAACTGCATTTAATGCTGGAGATATATTAACAACATATATTGAAAATACTGATAAAAAATATGGTTATCAACCAAATCAAATTGGTGGTAATAATTTAGCAAGAATTAATCCAACAAGAGATGGTGTATCTAGAAATGGAAAAGCTATGTATTCAGGAAATGCAAGATTTACTCATGATAGTTCTGATTATACTAGATTTAGAAAATTACAAGCAATGAATAGAAATTTTAATGATTTATCAACAGGTGGTGATAGTGGAAATTATCCTCAACATTCTATTAGAAGACTTAGAAGATAAATTTTTTTTATAATATTTTAATATTATTATATTTTAATATTATGAGTAAAATTTTTTTCTCTAAAAAAATGCCAACTACAGTAGAAAATTCAGGAGATAGAAATTTAAATTTTGCTTTAGGTAGACAATATTACATTAGAGTTTCTAATAATAATAATATAGATTATTCAAAGTGTTTAAAAGAGTCTAGTAATATATGTGGAAAACCTATTAAACAAAATGATTCATCATTAAGAACACAGCAATTACGCTTAAAAAATGTTGGTTCTGGTTCAATGAATATAAAAAATCAGAATGATAATCTTAATTATTTTGGTGGAAATGATTATAATTATGTTAATTCTAGATTATCTAGAAGTCGTGCAGGAGGTTCAACTGCACCAAAAAAAACTAATATTTATATAAATAAATAGATAATGTATTTATAAAATTTATTTAAAATTATTTTTTTAAATAAATTTAAATGACATTAATCGATGAATATTTTGAATTAACAAAAAAATATACAAAATCACATGGTTCAAAAACTATTTTATTAATGCAAGTTGGTAGTTTCTTTGAATGTTATGCCAAAGTAGATAAACATGGTAATTATAGTGGAAGTTTAATAGTTGAATTTAGCAAAATAAATGATATGTCTATTGCCAGAAAAAATGTTTGTTCTGGTGGTTCAGATGTAGTAATGGCTGGATTTGGTGTATTATATTTAGAAAAAAATATAAAAAAATTATTAGAACATGGATATACTGTCCCAGTCTTTGTTCAAGATATTCAAGGTAAAAATACAACAAGAAGTTTAGCATGTATTTATTCACCTGGTATGTATTTTAATAATAATGATAATTATGAAAATCTCACAAATAATACTTTATGTATTTGGGTTAATTATTGTAAACCAAATTTAATTTATAAATCTTCAACTATTAATATTGCTCTCTCTCTCATTGATATAATTACAGGTAAATTAATTTGTTATGAATATTCTATACCTTATGTAGATAATCCTACTATATATGACCAATTAGAAAAATATATTTCTATATACAATCCTTCAGAAACAATTATTATTTGTAATTATGAAGATGATAATTTTATTGATAAAATTATTAATTATACAAATATTAATTCTAAAAAAATTTATAAAATTAATTTGAATAAAAATACTGATGGTGAATTTGAGAGATTTGCAATAAATTGTGAAAAACAAAACTTTCAAGAAGAGTTTATTGATAAAATTTATGGAAGTAATTCTTTTTCAAGCAAATCTGAATTTAGAGAGAATCAACTTATTAATCAAAGTTTATGTTTTTTATTAAATTTTGTAAATAAACATAATCCATTATTAATAAAAAATATTAATTATCCTATTTTTGAAAATTATAATAATAATTTAATTTTGGCAAATCATTCTCTCAAACAATTAAATATTTTAAGTGAAAATAATAATGGAAAATTATCAAGTGTTTTATCATTTTTAAATAATTGTATAACATGTTCAGGTAAAAGAGAATTTAATTATAAATTATTACACCCTATTATCGATATAACAGAATTAAATAAAAATTATGAAGTTATAGAAAAAACATTATCAAGTGAACTATATTTAAAAATAAGAGAAAATTTAAAATCTATAAAAGATATAGAAAAAATCGAGAGAAAGGCTATATTGAAACAAATAAATCCAAAAGATTTTTCTAGCCTTTTCTTTGATCTCTCAAATATAAAAAATATAAACTCTATTTTTTTTGATGAAAGTAAAAAGTATTTCTTTTTTGTAGATTATTTTAAATCATATTATTCTTTTGATGTAAAAGAAATTTGTGATTCATTAATTAAATATATTGAAGAGAGATTTGATGTAAATAAATGTAATAATATTTTAATAGATAAATTAAATAATTATAATATTGAAGATTTAAATTTTATTAATAAAGATTATGATAAAGAATTAAATAATAAATTAAAAAATTGTATTGATTCAAGACAACAAATTGAAACTTTATGTAGTTATTTTTCAAATTTAATTAAAGATTTTGAAAAGAGTAAAAAAACTAAAAATGGAGAAGAAACATCATTTATTAAATTAAATGAAACTAGTAAAAATGATATCACATTAACTTTAACTAAAAGAAGAGCTTTAATTTTACAAGAAATAATAAATAAACAAATAGAAAAAGAAAAAAATGTAAAAATTACATATTTATCTTCATTTACTAGAGATGAAGAAACTATTATTTTAGATTTAACAACTATTAATTTTAAAAATTATGGTTCAAATAATACAAATATGAGCATTGAAAGTCCACTTATTCATAAAATAATAAATACTATTCAGAATTCAAAAGATATTTTGATGTCATCTATTCAAACCGCTTATAATAAAATAATTAATGAATTTGTTATTTTTAATGATAATAAAATACAAAATCTCTCAAAATTTATTTCACTTATAGATATTTGTCAATGTAATGCATATAATGCAAAAAATTATAATTATTGTAAACCTAAAATACATGATAAAAATAATAAAAAGTCATTTTTTGAAATTGAAAAAATTAGACATTGTTTAATTGAAGAAATAAATACAAAAGAATTATATGTTTCAAATGATATTAAATTAGGAGATAAAGAAGATGGATTATTATTATATGGTACTAATGCAGTAGGAAAAACATCATTTATTAAATCAATAGGAATTTCAATAATAATGGCTCAATCTGGTATGTTTGTACCTGCTTCAAAATTTGTATATTATCCATATAATTATTTATTTACAAGAATATTAGGAAATGATAATTTATTTAAAGGTCTCTCAACTTTTGCAGTTGAAATGAGTGAATTAAGAACTATTTTAAAATATTCAAATCAAAATAGTATAATTTTAGGAGATGAATTATGTAGTGGAACTGAAAGTACTTCAGCATTAAGTATATTTGTAGCAAGTTTAGAAAAATTATCAAAAGTAAAATCTACATTTTTATTTGCAACACATTTTCATGAAATATTAGAATATGATGAAATTAAAGAAATTAATAATTTAAAAATTTCTCATATGAGTGTTTTATTTGATAAAAAATTAAATACTCTTATATATGATAGAAAATTAAAAGATGGTTCAGGTGAAGCAATGTATGGGTTAGAAGTTTGTAAATCTTTAGACTTACCTGAAGATTTTATAGAAAATGCATATAAAATTAGAAATAAATATTATAAAAAAAATGAGATTATTAGTACAAAAAAAACAAAATATAATAGTAAAAAATTAAGAGGTAACTGTGAAATTTGTAAAATTAATCAAGGCACTGAAATACATCATTTACAATTTCAAAAAAATGCAGATAATGATGGTATTATAAATAATGAATTTAAAAAAAATCATAAAGCTAATTTAATAAATATATGTGAAGAATGTCATACAAAAATTCATAATGAAAATAAAGAATATAAAATTAAAAAAGTAAATAATGATTATGAATTATGTGAAATTTAATAATATATTTTTATTTTTCATTTTATAAGTATAATTATATGGAATATTTATACGTTTTAAAAAATAGACAAAAAAAATTTAATAAAAATATAAAAATTAAAAACAATTTAATAATTATTATAAGAGGACATATTCGTGATTCATTTGATAACGATAACTTATATAAATATATATTAAATTTAAGTATTAATTATAAATTGTATATATTTATACACACATGGAATATAAAATCTAATAACATAAGTTGGAGGTCTATAAAAGAAAATTATGAAGAAATTACTGAAGAAATAATAATAAACTACTTTAAAAATATTAATTTAGAAAAGATATTTATAGATAATGATAATGATAATTATATATCACTAATTGGTAATATTGATGGTTATATTAAAACAACCTTAATGCCTATCAAAGGTTGGAAAAATATGTGGTTTGGAATATATAAAATAAATGAATATATATTGAATAATTTAATAAATTATAATTTAGATGTTAATACATATTGTTTAAATATTAGATTTGACTATTTTACAAATAGTACAATAAATCAATATAATATTAATGATTTAAATTATTTATATAACTTTACATCTAATGATATTCAATTTATGAAAAATTCAGTCAGTAAAAATATACCATATGGTATTGATAATATATATTTTGGAAAATTTTATAAAATTTTTTATACTGCGAAAATATTTAATTTTAATTTAGATGATATAATAAATTATTATGATTATATTCATGCACAAGAAATTTTAGTATTTGATTTACAAAAATACATAAATATATATTGTGATGATAATATATATGATAATGAAGATATTGATTTAACAATTAAAATGATATTAATGAAATTAAAAAAAAATAAATTAACAAATAAAAAAGAAAATTTAGATTTTAATGAAAACTTTACATATCTAAGATATAACTAATTTTTATTCAACTTGTTTTACTTGCTTTTTAATTCTGGGTAACTTTGTTTTTAAAGCTTTTTCAATATCAGCAATTTGTTTATTATTTGGAATTTCTTTATTGGATTCCCAACGAGAAACTATTTGAACAGCTACACCAATAATTTGTGCTAATTCTTTTTGATTTTTATTATTAGCATTTCTCGCATGTAAAATTAATTGACCTAATTGTTTAGGAACTTCCAATTTTACTTCTTCATTATCTAAAACTTTTTTTGGTTGTGTTACATTTTTAACTGGTGTTTTTTGTTTATTAAAAACAACAGTATTCCAATCTTGATGACTAGTCATTTTTCTAAAATAAAAAATAATAAAAATTTTTATCAATTTTTTATTATTAAAATTTATTCAAAAATTTTAATCTATTTAAAGCAATATTTTTCCATACATCTAAAGTTAATTCGATATAATCATAGTAAGGTAATGCACTAATAATATGTATTGGATTATTAGGAAAAATTTTAAAAAAATCATATATATTAATGTAATTAATATTAAATTCTATAAAATTATACTTTACATAAAAAATAATGTTATTTTTTAACTCTTTATACATTAATATACTTGATAAATTGTAATTATCTATATATACACACGCACCTTCCATTTATAATTTATATTATAATAATTTATTTATATAATATAATATAAATAAATTATGTTATATACACAATTATCAATAATTTTATTAACTATAATATTTTTTTTATTGATATTAGCAGTAATATCATATTTTAATATAAATATGAATTATGATAATAACTATAAAAAATTAAATAGAAAAATAACATATTCATATAATTAAAATAAAATTGAAAATATTAGAAATAAATTATTTAAAAATAATTAATTTATAGATTATTATTAAATATGTTAATTCCAGTAAAATGCTTTACTTGTGGAGAAGTTTTAGCAAATAAATATAGATTTTATTTGAGAGAAGTAAAAAAAAGAAAATTAAATGCTTCTATGGAGGTTGATAAAGTAACATATTTAACAAAAGATTATATTAAAAAAACACCAGAAGGAGAAGTATTAGATTTACTAAAATTAAGTAAATATTGTTGTAGACGTCATATGTTAACTCATGTAGATATTCAATAAATTTATTTTATATTATATATATATAATGTATTTAAAAAATAAAAAAACTAATAAACATTTAAAAAAATCTAAACATTTAAAAAAAACTAAACATTTAAAAAAAACTAAACATTTAAAAAAAACTAAACATTTAAAAAAAACAAAACATTTAAAAAAAAATAAAAAAA
>Ga0163111_10001149_pt1 | contig 16129 bp, 9 predicted proteins | sample CRUFie1St18metaG_FD_109645 | JGI IMG/M metagenome (GOLD analysis project Ga0163111, IMG submission 109645) | Marine microbial communities from the Costa Rica Dome - CRUD Field 142mm St18 metaG | ecosystem: Environmental > Aquatic > Marine > Oceanic > Photic zone | place: Costa Rica: the Eastern...
GATCGTTTTTCTTTCGATGAGAAGACATTTCCACCATATTGATATTGTTGTGTGAGACACGTCTGGAATCAAAATGCTTTCTTCATTTTTTTTTGTGGAAAAGGCGAAATGAAGCGTTATCGGTTATACTTCTTATTTTTCCCCTCTTTCCTTTTTTGCACCGCACAAAAATTTGAGATTTTAATATGGCCCCGCACGAGAATGTCTTCTACACGGAGAAGTATTTGAACGATTCCTTGCACAATCCACAACGCGAAGGAGTGGACCACTCCTCGAAGGAAATCGCCAGCGCTGCTCGATTACTCGGTCGCGCCTCAGTCGTCGCCGATGAGAAAACAAAAAAGAAGTTGGAAAGAAAAAATGCGACAAACAAACTGAAAGAAAACTTGCTCAAAAATTCGAAACCGTTAGGTGATGGAATGGTTCTCGTAAAAAGCGGAGAATCTGTCCGACGGATAAACGTGAACGAGGTAGTGAGGGGGGGGGAGGAAGAAGATGTAGAAAGCAAGCACCACAGAAAACGGAAGTTTGATTCGGACAGTAGATGGAAAACAGAAGAAAGAATTAAGAATGGAGGCACAGGGGGCCAGAAAGAACTCAATGCTGCTCGAAACGCAGCTTCAGAACTTGAAAGGAAAAAAGGTCGAGGGAATGAAGAAGACGTGCTTCCCGTAGTAGTTTTACCATCCGAGATGGTTTTTGGATCCGATGGTTTTGTCAAAAATAGTACCGATGACGATAAAAATAACGAGGCGATGAAAACGATTGCTATCGCGCGACGGAAAGCAAAAGAAATTTCAAAGCGAGATGTAAAGAGGAAAGCAAAGAGTAATCGATTTATTGGTCTTTAAGTAGAGATGTGTTTGTATTTCTTTTAAAGTATAGTGATGTAGAATAGAACAGTTAGCTATGTAGTAGGCAATAACGCGATGGAGTTTGGATTCCAGAGGATGCCAGAAAATTCTAAACAAAGACTCTGAACATACGGCGTGAAGAAATCTTCCGGTCGCTCTTCCTCCTCGTACGCGAATTTCAAATCATGAAAATCGTGGAGCGGTGGTTTTGTATACGTTTTAGCCGCCGTTGTGATTATAGCGGTCAAATCAGGAATGCTAAAAGAGTTTAGCCCGCGTTCTCCTTGTTTCCTATCAATTTCTTCATTGAAGTGTGCCAACACGACGTTTATATTTTCTAACAGTTCCTTGAACCTCGTGTGTTTCTCAAACGTTTTGAGCTTTTCTTCCCGATGCAACAACGCATAAATCAACTCTGGGTTGTGTACTAAAACATTTTGAGATAATGCGGCGTTGAAAAGTTCGAGAAGTATGCGCAAAAAGTCTGCATAAACGTGCATTTCTGTTCCATCTTCTTTTGCATTCATCCCATCCGTGTGCAACTCTGCAAATCTCAAATATTTTTTCGCAATCAATTCGAAAATAGAGACGAGTCTCTGTGCCGCGTAGGCTGAAACGTCCCGGAAATGCGGTGCCATATTTGCCAGCGCAGCAAAGCAGTTTGTATGTAAATACACGTCGCGAAGTTTAGCCATATTAAAACGAACAGTTCGCGTCAACACAATTATGATCAAACTACCAAGCGTTGTTTTGGTCAATATTCTCTCTTTGTACCAAAAAATTTGCTGTGGTATTTGTATTTTGTGCACGTTCGCGTTGAACGTTTCGCCTTGCGACATGATTAAAAGAACAATCAGCATCATGTAGATTTGGTTTTGCGTTCGAGCCGATGCTTGGTACAACATTTCCAAAAGAGGCATGACGACTACTTCGACGTTGTCGTTGTTCAAACAGTACTCACAAAAATCGGACGCGCCGAGAATGCACGAATAGAACAATAAAACCGAAATATCGTTCGTCAACGCACGACCGAAGGCTTCGTATAACTCTGAAAAAGAAACTTTTGCTACTAGTTTACCCCCTGAGGTTGAAACACCAGCCAAACCAATTCTTCCATTCTCTTCTTCCTCTTCGATACCTCCTCCGCTGGATTCAACATCTTTATTTTCTTCTTTTACATTTCGAAGGCTTCTCAAGGCAGATCGAAACGAGTTTGACACCTTCGATCGATTCGAAGGATTATTAAAATTGATGAGGACAAGGAGAAGTAGCGAGGAAACGTCAGCTAAGGGTGATAAAGTGAGCATCACTTTACCAGAGGCGGATGCACTAGTTTGTAAAGATGACGACGAATCGGAATAGTTTACTTCCGCGTTTGCCGTTTTCGATCCAGGTTTTACGCCATACGATTTCAACCACACCTTTGGTTGTTTTTGCTCTATAAAGTTTCTCAACAAAGCCGAAACGACATCTTCGTTCGTGAATGCGCCAGTGTTTGCTGATTTTGTTGATGTTGATGGTGACGTTTTACTTTTGTGTTGCAACCGAGCAGCGCTGGCCGACGACGCAACTTCGTGTATCACTTCCAAGAAAGGGTGGGTTGTCGGTCGGTTGGTCTTCTCGTCAACCATCGGTTGCGTGAGTTGCGTGCCGCTCATGACTAAGAGCAATGAAACGCACGCGTGATGTAATGGATACGTTGCATCCGTCACTTGAACGGCGTTGTTCCTACACACGGCCATCAACAAAGCCGTGCCGAGTTGATGCATGGCACCATGTGTGGCGTTCTCGCCCGTGTAATTGCACGCCCAAGCGCACTCTTCCAAGTTCGTTTCTTCTATAAAGTACTTCACGAACGCGGAGAGTAAAACGACAGCGTTGATAGCTTTCGTCGGTACCTCTCGCGTTTCAAAGTTGACATTTTCCAAAACTCTCGAAACGAAAATCATCAATCTTCCCAAGTTATTCGACGTTCGATGGTTCTGACTCATTTGCTTGCCGTATTCGTGCACAGATTTTTCTATTTCCAAGTTTCCAGCCGCGCTCAAGGCTTCAGGGAAATCGCACAGCGCTCCCCACACGTTAGAAGAAGAAGAAGAAGAAGATTCACCACCAGCATCTTCATTTTTAGCACTTTCGTCGTGCAAGGATATTGGTGTGATACTGGCGAGCGCAGCGAACAGCGACTGCACTTCGTCCCCGGCGAGATGCGACTGCACCGATACGCCGTTTCCCATGAGTGTGTTCCTCTTTTTCTCAGTCTCGAGTTGGTTTTTACGTATATATCGAAAGAACCACGAAGAGGAAGAAGAAGTGAAGAGTTTTTTTTCAACTCGGGATCGACATTTTTACTTTTGGAAGCGTGTGAACTCAACTGCTCCAGCCCTCGAATTTTTTTGATTTTTTGGGGCAAAAGTTGCCGTCTTTTTTACTTTTTGAGACGTGTCGTGTCATCGCATCTCGTTCATTCGTTTCGTTCCAAACGAGATATATCGTAAACACTTCCACACGTAAAAAATAATCCAAAATCATCATCAGAAATAAAAGCACGAACGATGGCATCATCATCAATTGCCGTGTCTTCGAAACTCTCCCGCTCTTCCCCGACGTTTCGACGAGGAGGAAGTCGATCATCTGTCCTCGTTGGTAAAAAAATTAACAACAAGACGAAAAGTGGTGTGAAAAGGATAAACCTTCAAACGAATGCGTTGAGAAACTTTGATTATCCAGAAGCGCTTTTGTTCGATTGCGACGGCGTGCTCTGCGAAACAGAAAGAGACGGACACAGAGTCACGTTTAATAAAACATTCAAAGAAAATGGGCTCGACCACGAGTGGGGAGTTGAATTGTACGGCGAACTTTTGAAAATTGGCGGAGGTAAAGAGCGCATGACGCATTACTTTGATAACGTGGCGCCAAAAGACTCGGAACCGTGGAAATCAACGACGGATCCGGAAGAGAGAAAGAAACTCGTCGCGGCGTTTCACAAGAGAAAAACGGAAATGTTTCTCGAAGTGGTGAAAGCTGGCGAGTTACCGTTGCGACCAGGCGTCGCGAGGTTAATCGGCGAAGCTTTAGAAGCTGGATCGAAAGTCGCCGTGTGCTCCACCTCAAACGAAGTCGCCGTGCAAGGTATTGTGGATACAATGTTACCACAGTACGCCGACAGAATGCCAGTTTTTGCTGGAGACATTGTTCCGAAGAAAAAGCCAGCGCCCGATGTGTATTTACTTGCCGCCAAAACTTTAGGCGTCGATCCTGCGCGATGCGTAGTCATCGAAGATACGCACATTGGTTTACAAGCGGCAAAAGCAGCTGGTATGAGATGCTGCGTAACAAAGTCAATATACTCCGAGGATGAAGACTTCACGGGAGCGGATGCTGTTTTCGATTGTTTAGGCGAAGAAGGCGATGAACGAGCGAAATTCCACGACTTGACAACTCCCGGGACATTCTGGTAAGTGAGTTTTCTTCTCTCTTGCTTTTTTTAAATAATTATGGAAAAGGCTCAATCCACCCTTACCTCAACACTTAAATGGCGATTGGTACGTTGGCGAAGAGGAAGAAGAGGTAAAAGTAGAGGTAGATGATAGCGAACAACAACAACAAATCGTCGAGAATAATAGTTTGAAAGCCATTTTAGAAGATATTGAAAAACTATGAAAACACAAAGCACAGAGCACACTTATATATATATAGAACAGAGTTTTGGTGAAACGATACTTTTTGTACACACTCTTATTTTTCTGCTCTTTGTCCCGTTGAGCCCCTATTTCCTAATACACCATCAAAATTTGGATTGAGTCGATCGTCTTTGAGTGGACAAAAATGCCTCAAACCAATGAAAAACCCGATACCGAGTGCGATTTTAGCGTGCCCCGAGTGCGAGATGAGCTTTCGCACGTTGTCCCTCACCGCGACGCTTTGCAACACGGCGCAACTTTCACACTGGGGCCAAAATCTCTGCTTAGGAACGAATAGAATAAAATTGAAAAACTTTTGATACAAAGACACACTTGCACCTCTAGAAGCTGCGGCATTCGCGGCACTTCCGAAGGCTATTTTGTTCGGCGGCATGTGGTCACCAATCACTTTGAGCGTTTTTCTACCACAGTGATGACACCCGTATTTTCGCATAAACTTTTCCAAAACTGCTTTTTGAGTTTCATTCGCATAATTAGATCCATTTGCTTTAATGCTTTCGACTGCATTTGCACCAATCTTTGCGACGTCGCTCGGCATAGCTTTCGAGAACGATCCCTGCGAGGCGAAGAAAAATAAAACGCTACCTAACGCGGCGTCAAATACTGTTTCATCCTCATCCCACGTCGTCTCCATCACACCTTTCTTCCTGTTTTTCCTTCTTCGCCGCGATCTCTTACTATTATAGCTATTATTAATGTAACCAGTACTATTGATATCACTACTATCACTAATTTGCTTCAACCCTGCGCTAACAAAACTTCCCATCTGTGTTGCGCCGTGGACTTTGCCGCCTTCTCGAGACAACGAAAAATCTGAGGCAAAAAGCATCGCTTGTCCGGCGCATACGGAAGCCATCATCGTCGATCCCAAACCTAAAACCGGACCAAAATTCGATGCTGATGATATTTTAGCAATCAATGCGACTTTCTGAAACGCTTGCATGGAAGCAGCCATACAAACGGCTGAAGCAGCGCTGCCAAACGCTAACGGTAACGCGTGTGTTTCCAAACGGAAATTGTTTTTCCAGTGTTCGAAATCAGGAAACTTGTTCTCTATGAGGCTTTCAAAGGAAAAACTCTTCCTGCGCGACGCTGCCGAAAGAAACGTCATTGACAGCAGTACAGAGACGTTCTCTTTTGTATTGTACTAGTATATTTACGAGTTCTGGTGATAACAACGCGTGCTTTTTTTGTTTAGATTTTCTTCTTTCCTTTACCATTTACCTACTAGTAGGATTTTTGAATTTACTGGTATTTGGCACCTTAGTTTTTGTCTCAATCTGATGGAGCAGAGTATGTTTAGGTGAAAGAGCAGCATGATGAACGGCACAAATATATTCCATAGTCTACATAACTAAAGAGACACACATGTAGCTGACTAAGTCCTAAAACTAACCTAAATTTCTTTTTCTTTTTTGTTTCTCTCTCTTTCTCTCTCGTTCTTTCTCTTTCTGCACGCTTCCCTAACCGTTCGGGGGAGAGGATTCCTTCTCCACGAACTCTGATTGACCGTACTTCCACCCCGTGCCGTCGACAGAAACGTACGGCGGGATACGTTTGAGGCGATCGGTCATTATTTCAAATGCGAGTCGTCCCATGTTGGAGGAGAATGTACCAATGAAAGCGTGACCACTAGCGAGGAGCTCAACATCGGCAGCGGTTTCCATGCCTATCCGTTCTGGATCGCCGTCACCGGCGCGGAGTCTTCGTTCGATGAATCCCACCTGAAAATGCTCCTCTTTCTTTTGGCGATGGTTTAATTTTTTCGCAAATTTACCTCTATTTTTACTCCACGTTTTCGGATGGTACCATTTTCGATCGATCGGGGCGTACATCAGCTCAAGATCGCTCTGAGCACAATGGCGCTCGGCTTCCTTCACAGTTTTTTCATCGTCGGTAGCTAGAAAAATATGGCTGAATGTATTTGGGTACGCGTTCCTGATTAAATCCACGTACGCGGCGTACTCTTTAAAACTTGCGCACCCGTATTTTTTAACTCTGTTTTTGGTCGCGCACGCGTCACCTTTGCGAACATGGATAGAAATTACGCGATGTTGAAAGTCATGTTCGTTCGGCCACTTCATAACCTCTTTTAATTTCGCTATTTTTGATGCAAACTCGTCATTTGGTCTCCACAGTCTGTTGCTTAGCGCCGCGTGCCAGGAGAAAAAACTTCGAGCTTCCGCTGGCACACGCTGTTTAGAACGATGCTTCGGATCAAGTTTCGGCATTTGAGCTCTAGTAATGGTCTGAATATCGCATTTCGAGAGTGGTTTAAGATAACAGCGAAGAGAACGATTACCACACGCTTTACCTGCAAAACCCGGCAACGAGCCCGCCGAAAAATCATACACGTTCGCCTTTTTCTTCGTTTCAATGGCGTCCGCGAATTGATATATGCTATACATCACGATTGCTCCGAAACCTGTTCCAGGATTCGCGTGCACGCGTACATTTCCGGGAGAATCGCATTTTCTCCGTTCATAAACGTCGAAAAGCGGCGTTAAATCCGGATATGCAACCCGTTTACCATTCTCGCCCCCAAAATAATATTCCCTGGGCGGAAAGTAGCGCGAAACGTCTCTCATAGGTTTACACTTGCCCTTCTCCTTCGCTTCTGGAAGTTTTCCCGGTGGACACGTAAACGGTAACAGCTCCTCAAGGTTTGTCTCTTCAAAAGTGTTTTCAACTATAGGCACGTCTATTTCCCCAGTCGACTTCCCATCTTCAAAATCTATAGGTCGTATCCCGTCTCTCACTCTTACTCTCCCGACCGTGCCTCTCTTCTCGCCCCTCGCTCCTATGACTTCAACATCGGCACCGACGACAAGCATTGCAATCGCTGCCAGCTGTAAAATCGTAATGATCTTCACATCTCTCCAAGACCCCCAAAACGCGCAGACCGAGTTGGTCTCGAGACGTTCGCGCCCGTCGAGCGCGAGCGGGTCGTCCTTAGGTGTCATCATTCGCACCCTTTCTCTCTCATTTTTTCGGCTTCGTAAAGATTAGTAAAGAGATAAAATCGTAACTTGTGCTTGTCGCCAAAAAAATCATAAAAACAAGCAACCACGTCGATAATGAGTGACACCTCCGTCCTCTTTTCTCCGAAACGGTCGGGAACGTATGTTGCGATCGTGCTCCTCGCAACGTTTTTCTTGCTCTTGGAAACCTTCGGGACGACCATGTCTGTGGGGGATGAACAGAAAACTTACGAAGAGGAGGTGGTGCCTTCGGTTTTGTCGAAAACGATCGGGAGTGCGAACAAAGAGACGACGTCGATCGCGGAACTCCTCGAAGCGAGTGCACCAGAAGAGAAATTGGAGAGTAACAATGTAATGAGGTATCCAACGTGTACAGATTTCGAAGACGAGGATGCAAACGTCGAAGGTCTAGAGGGGGTGAAGACGTACGTGACTGAGAGATTGAAATCTGCGGAGCGATTTACGGAACCGTTTAAATATGCGACGTATTTTTGCAACTTTTTGCCACAGAGAACTTATGAGAACATCACGAGATATTGGCCCCCGACCCACGCATTTTCAAATTATGCGAGTAAGAGCAAGAGTTGTAGCAAGTTCGGGTGTCGGTATGCGATGGATATTGGTGCGATTTTGAAACCAAAGGGGAAGGCGGGAAAGAAGTGGACAGAACACCAGGAGGCGAGGGCGACGTGGGAGCTTCTGAACGATGTGGTGTTCAGCAAAGAGTTTGAGGAAGCCCTTTTTGATAAGCTCGGAGTGAAGGGGAGCAAAATCAAACGACGGGAGATTCGAGTTTTTTCGGATGGAGATGGGCAGAGTAACGGGCGCGTACATACCGATATGGACGCAATGAAGGTGGCGACGATGATGCTCTACGTCACGGAGAGGACGGAACCAATGTGGGATTACGGAACGTGCCTACATACTACGGCTCAGTGGAAAAAAAGGAAGAAGATGAAATTGAGGGAAGGAGGAAGAGTCGGACGGGGGGACGGTGAGAGCGAGTGCGCGTCGAAATTCAGATACCTTCCTAATACGGGGTATGCGTTTCGGGTCTCCCGAGACAGTTGGCACTCGGCGCCAAACTCGAGAATCAAACACTGGAAAGGTATCCCGAGGGATAGCATTCTTATAAACTGGTATTGATATTCGTTGACTTTCCAAAATAATAGACTTGCTCTGTAGAATAAAAATAGACTTATCTAGTTTGCAATATCACATTTGTTATCATAGTACATATTACAGTGTTAGTTTTACAAATTGTTCAAACTACAAACGTCTCGGCGGAAGTGGGGGTGGTTTCGCAGGAGGTTGCGGAGGTTGCTGCGGCGCAAGAAATGCAGCAGGCGGGCGTCCCCCTGGAGGTGGAGGTATGTTGTTGTTAGATTGTTCAGAGAACCTTTGATTCGTTCCAGCTGGAGGAGCCATATTTGGCACAGGCGGTGGTGCAAACGGAGGTGGAGCTGGAGCAAATGATGGAGGTGGAGGCGGCGGTTGAAACGCAAGCACATTATCGTCGCCGCGTTGCTGCTGTTGCGCTTGCGCCGTCACATTCGCAAAAGCTGCCGCCGCCGCTGCTGCCGCCGCTACCGCTGCGGCAGAAGAATGGTGCACGTTTTGAGAAGATGGTGGTAGGAATTCGTTTGCACCAAACGATAACATCGACGTGGACTGTATGAGCTCGTCGTTCACAGATTTATCGTCATGAAGGCCTTTTGTCGTCGCTGTACTTTTCTTCCCTGCAGTAGTGGTGTTTTCATCCGCCGCATTCGCTGCTGCTGTCGTTGCCTCGTCCACTTCTTTAAAGCCGAACATTTTCCCAAACCTATAAATCTCCAATAGCTGTTCGTCGAAATCGCCATACATTTGCATCTCTTCATATTTCTCGTATAGTTTTAGCGCAGTTCTCGCATCTTCGATGGAGTCGTGCGTTTTTGATTGAATATCTTCCTTCAACAGATATTTCGACAAAAATTTTAAACCGAGCTTACGTTGGCGCTTAAAATGAAACAATTCCACAGTATCGATTATTTGAGAAGGAGGAACAACTATATTAATCATCTTAAAGTCTTGTTTCAAACCATGTCCAACGAAAATACATCCACGGTCAATCAAATAACGTAGTTTCAAGTACGCGTGCTTCAGCTGAGTGATAAAATGTGAGCTGATGGCGGGATCTAGATCACCGGGTTTTAAACCAGAAAAACGGGTCAGATAATCATTCACAGGCTCCACGGCACGTATGTAATCGTCGATAACTGGCGTAAATTTCTCTGAACCTTGTCCGCGAACGACTGAAATTCGTGCAAGTCCCAGACGCGCCGGGATTGATTCAACTTCTGAGCCGTCTGCATTTTTTTCCATGATTGCGGGAACGAGCTGAACAAACTCTGCATCAATACCAACCAAGTAACCAGGCGAAGGAATATCATCTCCTAGGAGCGAAAACGGCTTGAACGGTACCGACTTTGGAATCGAGACGTCAAGCGTGATTTTTCGATATAAATCCTCGGTGATGGGTGAATCTGGTAAATTCAACGGTTTCTTATCGACTCGCGTGTAAAGACATAAGCACGGGAGCTTCAAATGTCCATAAAGCTGTGTGACTTCATCCTTGGAAACTTCAGAGACCATAAAATCGTTAAATAGAAGCCACTCGCTCTTCCCCGCCCAAGTAGCGGAACTGTTACCACCCAAAGAGTCGCCAACATCCAACCGTTCTCCCCCGTCTCCGCCTCCCATCTTCGATGACATATTCTTAGGCGTGAACGGTTCTGCCTTCTCCGCACCGAATTCCACAGCATTTGATCGCAATTTTGAAGACAACGGCGTTGCGGTCGCCTCTTTGATCGCTTGTTCTTCCTTCTTTTCTTTCTTATTAGTACTCGTTGTGTTTTTCCCTGCGAATACCAAAGGCGAGACCCCCGGAGTCATTCCAACCGGCGACGATACATCAAAACACCCAGGCGCATCGACGTATGGTGGCTTTACCTTTATGAATGAGACTAAATGACCCTCCAACTTCGAAATATCGCGCTGCTGATGTTGCTGTTGTTGATTTTGTTGATGCTTTTCGTTCGTTTTTCGTGCAAAGACCACCATACCTGTAAGTTCATACACGATTCCAGTTTCGACCTTTTCAAAATCTTTTGCGTCACTCGCGTGTCGCGCCGTTAAAGTACCCCCTCCTGGAACGAGTTGTATAAAATGCGGAAGCCAATGCTCGTGCAACTTTTCCGAAAAACCATTGGAACCTGGAACGGCGTCAGCTTTGACGCCCCACCAGTGTAAATCTAGCATATCGCGCATACCAAGAGAAATAGATAGGACATTTGGGAGTTTCTTTGGGAATTTAGTTTGCGCCATTCGCGTATATGCTTTGTGAGACTCACACCACGCGCGAACCTCTTGTTTGATGCACATCGATTTCACGAGTAAATCGACAAACGGTGGTCGAGGAATAGATCGATCGCTTGGATATTGTAAATCAATTTGAAACTTACGCATATCCTTGTTTTCATCACGTGAGCACTGAGCGCAGCGCAACTTTTCTTGCGTAATAATGCCGAAAGATTCTTCGACGCTCGTTAGCGAAGTTGAATTTGACGATTTAGTATCGCTTGACGATTCTTCCTTGTGCAATTGCTCTAATATAAATCTCTGAAATGCCTGGATCCTCTTTGCTGGACTCTTTTCGCTGCGAGATTCGAGTTCACCGCCATTTCCTTCAATCAAGCCTAACGCAGCTGCCTCGCGAACTTGCCGAAGCGTTCGAAGGAAATTGAGTGGTTGACACGCCGAACCCGTCGGACATGTATTCAACATGTGACTTAAAAATGACAACTCACACGTTAAACAGAATTCACGTTCACATGTGTGCGACATGACCCGAGAGCGCAACTCCGGAACATAATGTAACATCTGTAAGACTGGATTCACGTAACAATTGGCTAAATCGTTTGTGAGTCCCGGTAAGCACGTTTTGTTAAACGCTCTAAAATCAAACGATTCAAACTTTCGTTCAACTTTGAAACTTCGATTACACTCTACTCGCTGATACATTTTGGGAAGGTTTTGTTTCGATGCGCGATCTCTTTCGAGATCTCCAGCCTCAGCCGGCGGTGTAATTCGCGATTTGAGCAAGTAATAGTGAGCTCGCCGAACTTCTCCCGGTTTTAAGCCACGATTATGGTAGGGATTATTACTAGAATACGCTGATCGAGAGTTCAAGCCACTAACCATTGTCGGTATACCACCTCCGCCAACCATGCCACTCATTCCCGCGCTATTCGGGTCCACCGTACCCAGAAAACCACCGCTGTTTATATTGGCTTGATTGAACGTGTTGACGGTACTACCACTGGGATCCAGAAGATCATAATTTGTTGCGTCCGAGACTGGGGCTACAGTTTCGTACGAGTTATAATTTACAAGCGCAGAATCATTCGTGCACCACGTGTGCACCCATCCAGAAGTATCACCGAAGCTCATGCACTGTCCACTTGATGAGATATCCATGGAATACATAGTCGCACCTTGCAAGTCAACTTGAAATTGATACGGTAGTCCCGCAGAATTGTTTATATCGTTCGCCTGTATGAACCCACTCTCACCTGCCATAAATAAAACACCAGGTCTCGCTGGGTTGAATTTAATCACCACTGGTCCAACAGGGAAATGCAAATGGTGTATAGCTCTCGCCGTGAATCTTGTGTCATACACTTTCACAAATTGGTCTAGTACAAGAGAACCACCGCGCGATGTGAAACCACAAGTTGCCGTAATATCATTCTGACACGTCAATGAACACACCGCTCCTTGATGCGCGTCGATGCGCATTTCCTCTCGTAATCCATTTCGAGGGTCACGGAAACATAACTCGCCGTGTAAACCTCCCGAAGCCAACAGACCACGTTGAGTGCCCCACTCCATGCGCATCGTTCCTTGTCCAGTTTTCACATTCTTAATGACAATACCACTGATTGGATCGAAATGAACGATTCCTGCGCTCGCTTTTCCTACGTATAACTTTCCACCCACGTGTCCTCTGCCGTGCTCGTATGCTGCGCAAGTATACGGAGAATCTCGTCCTTCCCCGGTAACAACATCGAGAGTTGTTTCTCCAGCCGTTGTGTGGTACCCTACGCTATTACCACTCACAGATATCGCACCACCCCCGATTGGGACCACATCTGCTATCGCGTATTCCCGATCCTGAATTGCGCAGTGTCGTTCGAGCGAGGGTGCGTGCGACAGAGTCAGACTTCCCGTCTCCGTTCCCGTCCAAATTAACTCTTCCGACGAATCATACTTCACCACAGTTACCGGGGGCGCCAAAACGTGACCGAGTTCTTCTAGATGGTGCGGAAGCGTCGTCGAGACGCCGTACGGATAGAACCCATCCATCTTGCGTCCGTGTGAGGCACACACGCGCGAACGTCGATAGATATTTTTATGGCGTCAATAACACAACAAGTCGAAAAAAAGTAAACACCTACTACCTAAAATGTAAAAGTAGGTACGGTACCACGTGAGAACTCATCAAGCTTTGTTCGTTTTGTCAGGAAATTTTCGCACGACACGCACGTCATTTACACGCAAGTCACAATAACTCAGCGGATTGGAAGAGCGAGTATTCACATAAAATGCGAGGGTCAGAACGTTCGTCGACCAAATCTAAAGCGCAAAGACGTGTTTGGACGACATTGCTTTTGGCTTGCGTCGTAGGGACTATAATCTTCTCTTTCGACAGCAACAGCAACAACGACGACGACGACGACGACGAAACAAACAGAGGAATAATAAAGGAAGGCGAACGAATCATATGGGAGCACACGAAACAGATGGGTTATAGTGATGCAATTTATGGCGACGACTCCATATCGTCGACACAATCGCAGTACGGAAGTGAATCAGTTTTCGAGCGCAATAGCAAGAAGTTCCTAAATAATTTCAACGGAGCGGTGGCCATGCACAAGGGTACGTGCAAAGAAGGGGCTCAGATTCAAACTCCTTGGATTGGAAAGGATGGAAAAAAGATAACCTTGGGGAGTTGCACGAAAAAGGCGCTTGCGGTGTTACCAGATACAGATCCTATAGCTTTTCGAAGATACAACTCGTGTGCAGTCGTCGGTTCAGGAGGGATTATGGTGCACAAATCAGTAGCCGAAGATAACCTCGGCGAAGCTATTGATAAACAAGACGCCATCTTTCGTTTTAACCTCGCGCCGACGAAAGGATTTGAAAAATATGTCGGGTCGAGGACGACATTTCGATTAATTAATCGCAAACATTTCGGCTTTCGAGAATTCGAGAATGAGACAACGTTGCAACACACGACAACCCCGGACGTGATGAAACAGTTTTTGGACTACAAGTCTTTACATCCAGATTTACCTACCTATCCCATCGACGGGAGTTTTTACAAGTACGTGATGAGCGATAAAGACGTAGCAAACACGCGGCCGTCAAACGGTTATCTCGGATTGAATCTCGCTTTGATGATATGCGATATGATTAACGTGTATGGTTTTGCCCGTAATTGGAAACAGCGTAACATGAAATATCACTACTTCAATCGAGAGGAGCCGAACGAAAGTCAAATGTTGCGAGATGGTAAAGGGGAGATGCCTCTAATCGAGCATCTGATAAAGAAGAACAAGAATAGAATCAAAATGGTGCACATGTAGTGTAGAGTAGATAGTGTTTATAGTTTTTATCCAAGTCCGATTTCTTTCTTCCTTTCTTTACTCGTGGGTTTGCGCGCGTGGTAGAAGATGCGCATATTCCGAACTTCCAGGGCATCCGTTTTCGTGCGCGTATTGCAAACATTCGAGGTGACCTTCTGCGGCAGCTCTAGAACAAATCGCTCCACAAGAAATACATCCTTCTTGCGCGTATTTCAAACACTCTTTGAGGTGACCCTTTTTGGCAGCCCAAGAACAAGTCCATTTATCCCAAGGACATCCATTTTCGTGCGCGTATTTCAAACACTCGAGGTGACCAGTTTTGGCAGCATCAGCACAAGTCCATTTATCCCAAGGACATCCGTTTTCGTGCGCGTATTTCAAACACTCGAGGTTACCATTTTCGACTGCATAATGACAAGTAATTTCATCCCAAGGACACCCGTTTTCGTGCGCGTATTTCAAACACTCGAGGTGGCCACATTTGGCAGCATTATAACAAGTTTCTTTATCCCAAGGACATCCGTTTTCGTGCGCGTATTTCAAACACTCGATGTGACCAAATTTGGCAGCCCAAGAACAAGTCTTTTCATTCCAAGGACACCCGTTTTCGAGCGCATATTTCAAACACTCGAGGTGACCACTATAGGCAGCTTCAGAACAAGTCCATTCATACATAGGACATCCGTGTTCGTGCGCGTATTTCAAACACTCGAGGTGACCATCTTGGGCAGCTTCAGCACAAGTCTCTTCGTCCCAAGGACACCCGTTTTCGTGTGCGTATTTCAAACACTCGAGGTCACCATTAAAGGCAGCTTCAGCACAAGTCTTTTCATCCCAAGGACATCCGTGTTCGTGCGCGTATTTCAAACACTCGAGGTGACCTCTTAAGGCAGATTCAGAACAAGTAAATTCGTCCCAAGGACATCCATGTTCGTGCGCGTATTTCAAACACTCGATGTGGCCATTTTGGGCGGCATTAAAACAAGTCTCGTCAAAATAATGAGCATTTTCGTTATCATCCCATGGACACCCGTTTTCGTGCGCGTATTTCAAACACTCGAGATGACCATTTTTGGCAGCATTAGAACAAGTACCTTCAAAAGAATCAGTATCTTCGTTATAACTTCTACCCCAGGGACATCCGTTTTCGTGCGCGTATTTCAAACACTCGAGATGACCATTTGAGGCAGCATTAGGACAAATCTCTTCGTCCCAAGGACATCCGTTTTCGTGCGCGTATTTCAAACACTCGAGGTGACCATATTCGGCAGCACCCAAACAAGTCTTATAATCCCAGGGACAACCGTTTTCGTGCAAATATTTCAAACACTCGAGGCGACCTTTTTCGGCAGCATATTTACAAGTATCTTCATCCCAAGGACATTCGTTCTCGTGCGCGTATTGTAAACACTCGAGGTGACCTACTAAGGAAGCACAAGTACAAGTCGATTGATCCCAAGGACACCCGTTCTCGTGCAAATATTTAAGCAAATCTAAGTTTCCATTCAGAGCCACTCTAGAACAAAATCGTTCCTTCTCTTCATTACACTTCTCCAAAGCCCATGATATGGTCGACTTCGTGTCGAAATCTCCAATCTTGAATGCATCAGCCAAATGCACACCCGATCGTTTCACCGCCCTTCGACTTTCCCTGTTCACATCGTAAAAGAACTTCACATCGTTCCTGTTCAGCTTCGGCACGATGTGTGTATCAAATATATCGGGATGATCCGTCACGAGTCGCCATAATAATATATTGTCATTGCGAGCGCCGCGTACCCGTTTGGTTGTTGGTCGTGCTTCCACATTCTGCAAGCTTCTTCTTTTCTTCGACATTGTCGTCGCGCGTTTGAGAAGAGATGAGTTTATGACGGGGACGGAAAAATTTTGAAAAAAGTGAA
>Ga0163111_10001150_pt1 | contig 16125 bp, 29 predicted proteins | sample CRUFie1St18metaG_FD_109645 | JGI IMG/M metagenome (GOLD analysis project Ga0163111, IMG submission 109645) | Marine microbial communities from the Costa Rica Dome - CRUD Field 142mm St18 metaG | ecosystem: Environmental > Aquatic > Marine > Oceanic > Photic zone | place: Costa Rica: the Eastern...
GGCACTTTCCAACAAAAAGGTGACTAATAATCACTTGAGTTAAATCAATCTAAAAGGGCGGTTCTTTTTAGGATCGCCCTTTTTTTTATCTTCATAAGTATTGTTGGACGAGAGAAACTGTCATATGAGTTACACAATACACACGTTAATAGACATTACACCAACAGGAAAACATCGGAACAGAAACGATGAAGGTAAAGCAGTTGATCAACAAACAAATTGGTTAACTTTTCAGAACTGTGCTATGTTGCGTACTAACATGGAATTTGGTGATGTAGTTGTAAAAGAACAAATTGTTGACAAATATTTGTTTGGCAAAGACTTCCAAGGCAAACAAAAAGTGTGGAGTGTAACAGCAACGCCTGATCAAGCAGATGCGATTAATGGAAATATGTTAAAGGATGATTTTGACCTTGTGCCAATGATAAATGGATTGGATGAAACTATCAAAAAGCACAACGAACTGTTTTTAACAAGGGATGAAGACAAGGCAAACATATTGTTCATTAACACTTCTGATAATGCAGATAACACATAATATAAATAAAACTGTATAGGCGCTAATTAAAAATAGGCAGAACACTAGGCCTCTTCCACAGAGCAATATTAACATTGGAAGCGAGGAGCAAAATGGCGACCAAATTAGAAAAAGAAAACTTAGAAGCACACGTAGATTTGTGCGAACAGAGATATAAAAACCTTGAAACTCGTTTAGAAAAAATCGAGGAAAAGGTAGAGAATATCCACGAGGACATACAGTCAGGTAACAAAAGCATGGTGAAAGTAATCATTGGTGCTACTGGTACTATTGTTGCAGGGCTATTGAGTACGATTGTTGTACTGCTCCTTAAATTTCCTGGATAATAAACAACCCTTACATAATCACTAAATACTGGTATGCAAATCAAAGAGATCATATCAGAAGGCGTCGTACAGATTTGGAGTCGTACAGGTGGCAAAATGGTACGGAAGTACAGATGTACATCTGGTCCTAGAAAAGGACGTATTGTATCATCACCAGGGGTATGTACCCAACCCAAAAAAGTAGGATCAATATTTGCAATCAAGAAAGCCAAAGCCAGAAGAGGATCGGTCATTAAAGTAAAGACTGCTCGTACAAAAAGAGCAACAGGTTCTAGACGTATTGCAAAACTTAATAGACCAACTACTTTGAAAAGAGCAAAAATTAGAAAACCAGGCAGATCAGTAAGTTACGGTAGACGTAAGCCAATAAGAAAATAAAATGAGATACAAAGAAATAATAGAATCTGATTACATGAAAGACCTAATCAAAAAGATTGGTCCTAGTAGATTAAAGACAGGTAAACCTGTGCCACCTAACACTTTACCGTCTGGCAATATTAAATCTACAGGCACTAAAAATGTGGGACAGAGAATGGACAAAGCAATCACAAAACAATTGATGCGTCCTGGTGCCAAAATCCCATTGCCTGTTAGTCCTAATAGAGAACAAGATTTTGAAATAGACAAAGTGGATAATGATCAAGTGACACTTAAAAATCCAAGACCAAAACAAGGCGAACCTACAACAACCACAATAAACCAAAAAGACCTTGAACCTGTTATTACAAACATAATGAGAAGAGTAAGGAGCCAATCCTAATGCAACTCAATGAACTTATAGATAAATTTTATATCTATACCTCTAATGAGGAAGAGGATCTGTTACGCAAAATGAAGCAACCATGTGCGTTGAACATTTTAACAGATAGAGAAAAATTTGTTGCAGAGTCTTGCATTAGAAAAGGATTGCTAACCAAAATTCAAATGAAAGACTCCATTATGTTGGTAGTGAATGACCCAGAAAAATTTAAGTCTTAAACTTGCAGAATTAATAGATAAGTCTATCCAAAAGTATTGTGTGCCTATTCAAAAAGGCAACAGTATTAGAATCAAGCATATTGTTATTAGGAAGAATAAACATAATCATCTTGTTATAGATTTACGTTACAACAAACAGATCGCAACATTCTTCAGTAAAACAGGCGCTGTTGCCTGTGCAGTAGCCACAGCAAAGGGCAACACAGATATCAAGCACATTGTGGATATGGACCGCAGATTGCAAGAAAAATACCTAGAATGCGTGAATTACAAGAGTGTACTTGAAAAAAGCAGTGATGAACAGTACAAACAGACTATCACAATACGGTATGAAATAGCATGGGAAGATTTAAATACAATCAAGCAGACATTGTTAGACATTGTGTTTGATAAATAAAACGTAGGTACAATAAATTATGAGATTAGACCAATTAAAAGCAGAAATTACAGCAGAGCAAGTGAATGACAAATTCGCTCAAATCTTTGGCGAAAAAGTAAATTTACACTCTTTCAGCACAGATCAATTAGAAAGCACTAGACAAAAAGTAATAGGCAAATTAAGCCAAATTCAGAATGCTTTGAGTTTTGATTCATTGAATGATTCAGAAGACTATCAAAAGCAAAGAATGTTATTGGATTTATTAGACAAAGCAATCCAAGAAAGACAGACTAACGAAGGTGGTAATGCTTGGGATATTGCTCAAAGAGACGCGAAAGAAGAAGTTATTGATTCTGCTGATGAAAAAGAAGCAATTGAAAGAATAAAATCTCATATGTATTCTAATCCTAAAGACCACGACGAAAGTTATGCAAATGACATACTAAATGATATGATTAAAGATATCAAAGAAAAAGGTTTAGACACAGTGCAACATCAGATTGCAACACAAGATGGTCCTATGGAAGGAAATGCATTTGCACAGGCAGTACAAAAAGCAAAAGCGGCAGGTATGAAAAAAGGCGATAAATTTAAAGTAGACGGCAAAGAATACACTTTACAAGATGCAGAGGATTTATTAGCAAAAGTTATGAACGAAAAAGCAAAACCAGATTATATAGATTTAGATAAAGATGGCAACAAAACAGAGCCAATGAAAAAAGCGGCTAAAGACAAAGAAAACAAAAAAGTAAAAGAGCACGGACAAGACAACACGTTTGACGAGGCTGGCTGTGTAGGCGAAATGAAAAAACTTTTTGCAAGTGGTTGTTCAAAAAATGAAATGCTATCTAAAGTAAAAGAAAAATACGGTTGCGGTAAAGAAAAATTTGAAAAATTATACGCGGCAAACTGTAAGAATGAATCAGTTGTAAAAGAAGGCGCTGAAGACGAAGCACAATTGGTAATGGCATCCAAAGACATGGTTGACAAAGTTACTGGTTGGATGGAAGACACAGCAAGTATGATGTCAGAAGGCTTACTTGAATTAACTGACGCAATTAGAGACGAAATGGGTTCTGAACAATCAGAGGCATTTGAAAATCAAATTAAACCAGCACTAGAGAGTTTATACTCAACACTAGAAACTACAAGAGAGTCACTAACCGGTGGCGTAGCCATTGTAACAGGCGAACAAGCACCAACGCAAATGGGTGCTGAACCTGAGGTACCAGCAGAGGAACCAGCAAGTGATGACGATATGCCAGATCAGGCAGACGACTTTTCAGCAAGTGAACCAGCAACAGGCGGTGAAGAACCAGCAGACAGAGGCAAAAGAGAATCTGTAGTAAGGCTTTCACGTAGACTGGCAGAAGTTTTATCTCGTTCAAAAAAAAAGGCTTAATTTCGGAAGCCTCCGACACAAAACTAATACAGATATTTAGAAACTTAATATCAACAGCAGACACAAATTCTCAACCTGCAATATTAAATTATCAGGCTTTGAGTAAGATGTTAAGCAACGTCGGAGGCTCCAACATCAGTTACGATGGATTTAAACAGATGTATGATGCTAATCCTGAATTAAAAAACATAGTGAAAAAATTTGATTCCACAACAATACATTTAAAAACAAAAGCAGATTCGGATGCAGATCCTGTAAGCGATAAAAAATCTTCTGACAGTGTAGAGAAAATGGCAAAACGTGCCACTGCCAAAAGAAAGTAATTGACAACTCTTTAACTTTGTTATAAAATATTAAGAAAAACAACACAATTCATCTGAGTAACAAAATGACATTGATACAAAACAAATACAACTACAAAGAAATAAAACGTTCTAGTGTTAACGGCAGAAGGATGTATATGTGTCCAGACGGGAACGCAGTTGCCAGTGTGACCACTATTTTAGACAGCACTAAAGATAAAACTTATTTGATGGAATGGCGTAAAAAGGTAGGTGAAGAAACTGCTAAGATGATTACAAAAGAAGCCAGTGGCATAGGAACTCGTATGCACAAATTTTTAGAAGACTACATAACCACAGGAGATTGGAAAGATCCAGGTTCAAATCCTTACTCTCAACAAGCACACAAGATGGCAAAAGTTGTGCATGACAAAGCATTAGTTCATGTAGATGAATTTTGGGGTACAGAGGTTAATCTATATCATCCTAAAATATATGCAGGCACAACAGACTTAATAGGTATTATGAAAGGTCAACCAGCAATAATGGACTTTAAACAAACCAATAGACCTAAAAAGAAAGAGTACATTGAAGATTACTTCTTACAATTGGTTGCCTATGCTGAAGCACACAATGAAGTGTACGGCACAAACATCAAATCAGGACACGTATTGATGTGTAGCAGAGACTTTCAATATCAACAGTTCAACATCACACCAAATGAATACGACAAATATAGGAAAAAATGGTGGGATCGTGTTGAAGAATATTACGTTAAGTACGCAGTTTAATTGCTTCTGAACTTTATATCAAACACCTGATAAATACTCTGCAAGGAGTTTAAAAAGTGGCAATAGTTTCAATTTCAAGAATTCAAGTACGTAGGGGTAGAGAGAACCAAGATGGTGTACCTCAGTTGGCTGGTGGTGAACTAGCCTGGGCAGTAGATACACAAAAATTATACATTGGTAATGGTGCAGTGGCTGAAGGAGCACCAGCAGTTGGAAACACGGAAATATTATCTACTAAAACAAATTTGTTTGAATTAGCAGATCAATATGTTTATAACAAAGACAGTTCAGTTGTAACCACAGGTGATCCTGCTATATCTAGAACACTACAAGAAAGACTAGACGAAAATGTTTCTGTTCGTTCATTTGGTGCAAATGGAGACAACTCTCAACAAGCAGACAAAATTCAATATGCAATAGACCAACTATTTGCAAACACAGACAAAACAGTTCCAAGTTCAAGAGTAACACTTAAAATTCCAGCAGGACAGTATCAATTGAATACAAGTATTAAAGTGCCACCTCACGCAAACATAATAGGAGATGGAAGTGGCAAAACAATATTCATTCAAACAGCAAATGAACCAGTGTTTGAAACTGTCAATGATACACGTACAACTATCGATGCAGGTGATCAATCCTTAACAACAACTCTTAACCAAGCACGTGAGATAAAGATAGAAGGTATGACTCTAGAAACAACTGGAGACAACATAGGTTTACTATTAAGAGATTGTGCAAATAGTGAATTTAAGGATATCCAAGTTAAATCCAACTGGGTTTCTGGAACGGCGAATTCAACAAACAGCATAGGAATAAAAGTAAAAACATTATCAACTCAACAAACTATCGCACAAACAAATAATAATTTATTTGACAGAGTAAGAATAGAAGGTTTCTCTTATGCTCTTGTAAGTGAGTTTACAGATTTAATGGTAGATAATATTTTTTCAAATTGTATTATTGAAATGTGTAGACAAGGTATCTTAATAGGCGAAGATCCTAATGCAGTAAATGTTGGTAATGCACTTCAAGGACCAATTGGCAATAAGTTCCTAAACACAAAATTTATAGACATAGATAGAACTGCCTTAATTGTTTTTAATGGAACACAAAATACAAGTAGTAACAATAGATTTTTTGATGTCGGTAATGATGGTAATGGTGATGGTAGTCCGGTTCATGCAATTATAGATTTCAAATCAACAGGTAACAAAAGCGACTCAGACTTTTTTGCAAGAACTTATGCACTTGCAATTGATACATCAAATGCCACTGAAGTGTATGTGCCAGAAATAACAGGCAAACATTCAGGCACATTGGCTGAAAATTTACAACCACTAGATTTAACAACAAATGCAACTATCACACAATGGTTAAAATTACCTGCTGAGATATCTAGACAGTATGAAATATCTTATGTGTACAAGAGTTCACCGTCAGACAATGAAAGAACAGGAACATTAACTTTATTTGTGGATAAAGATACAAACACAGTCACATTGGATGATGAATTTAGATACACAGGCGCAACACCAGGTAACCAACCAGATCCAACTTTTACAGCACAATTAGGATTAACAGGCAACAATACGGTAGTATTATATTACACTCACGCAATAGCGAATGAAACAGGAACACTCAACATATCAATCAAATCTATTCACTAGTCAAATTTTATTCAATGCCGGTTATGAACAACGTTTGTCCGCCTGGCGAAATTTAAGAAACAGTTTATCCACAGACGACAGTTGCATACAAACTGTTTTGGATGTGTATCAACATTGTCCTTTAACAAAAACATCCACAGACTACTTCAAAAAAGACACATGGCCCTCTGCTTGGCAACTATTAGAAAAAAATGAATACAATTTGTTTGACAAATGTTTAGGAGTTATGTATACTGTTAACTTAACTGAGCGTTTTTGTAAGGAAAAATTCTCGATAATTAGAGCAGTTACAAAGGAAGAATCCGATAACAACCATAAGTTTTATTATATTATAACGGTAGGCAAGTTGTTTATAGACTGCCAGAATAAAGAAAGTTTTGATGAACAAACATTTGACAAAAAATATATTCAACAATATAATAAAATCATACGCGAAACTGATAAGTAATAGTTTAAACGGAATTGAATACGAATAGGAAGACAATGGAATTAACAACATCTAAGGAAACAATCACAAATACTTCAACAATACAAATCAAGAAAAGAGATGGTCGTTTAGAACCACTAGATATTGATAAGATTCATTTTGTTGTTGAAGAGGCTTGCGAAGGCTTGTCAGGTGTGTCAAGTTCGCAGATAGAAATTAATGCCAACATACAATTCTATGACGGCATGACTACAAAAGAAGTACAACAAATTTTAGTAAGATCAGCAAATGATCTTATTTCATTAGAAGCACCCAACTATCAATATGCCGCGGCTAGACTTTTATCTTATGATGTAAGAAAAGAAGCACACGGACAATACGAATATATTCCATTACTAAAATTAATAATGAGAAATATCAGAGTTGGTGTATATGATAAAGCAATAGTTGAACAGTTTAACAAAACTGAAATAAAGAAAATGAATACCTGGATAAAGAGAGACAGGGATTTGGATTTTACATACGCAGGATTAAGACAAGTTGTTGACAAGTATCTTGTGCAAGACAGAAGCACAGGTGCATTGTATGAAACTCCTCAAGATATGTACATGATGATTGCGGCAACCTTGTTTGCAAACTATCCAAAGAAAAACAGAATGTCATATATTAAAAAATATTATGACGCAATATCAACATTTAAAATTAACATACCTACACCAGTAATGGCTGGAGTAAGAACTCCTATAAGACAATTTGCATCTTGTGTACTTGTAGACAGTGATGATACACTACCATCGATTTTTTCAAGTGATATGGCAATTGGTTTATATGTTGCCAGACGTGCAGGTATAGGAATTAATGCAGGACGTATCAGAGGCATTAATTCTAAAATTAGAGGTGGAGAGGTACAACACACAGGTGTCGTTCCGTTCCTAAAAAAATTCGAATCAACTGTAAGATGTTGTACGCAAAATGGAGTGCGTGGTGGAAACGCAACGGTACACTTTCCAATATGGCATCAAGAGATTGAAGACATACTTGTATTAAAAAATAACAAAGGTACTGAAGACAACAGAGTAAGACGTATGGACTACTCCATACAGATATCTAAATTGTTCTATGAAAGATTTATAAATGAAGATGAGATAACTTTGTTTTCACCTCATGAAGTACCAGGATTGTATGATGCATTTGGAACAGATAAGTTCGATGCATTGTATAAAAAATATGAAAAAGATGAATCTATTCCACGTAAAACAATTGGTGCACAAGAACTTTTCTTTGACCTATTAAAAGAAAGAGCAGAGACAGGTAGAATTTACATTATGAATATGGACCATGCAAACAGTCACAGTTCATTTAAAGACAAAGTTTCTATGAGTAATTTGTGTCAAGAAATTACATTGCCTACAACACCTATACAAGGCATTGATGATGACAAAGGTGAAATAGCATTATGTATTTTAAGTGCAATAAACGTAGGACAATTAAACAATTTAGACAGTTTAGAAAACTTATGTGATTTAGCAGTGCGTTCACTAGATGAAATAATTGACTACCAAGATTATCCAGTGAAGGCGGCAGAAGTCAGTACAAAAGCAAGACGTTCTTTAGGTATAGGATATATTGGTTTAGCACACTATCTTGCAAAACAAGGATACAAATATTCAGACAAAGGTGCTTGGGAATCAGTAGATAGATTGACAGAAGCATTTCAATATTATCTTTTAAGAGCATCATGTAATCTTGCAGAAGAAAAAGGCAAGTGTGATGGTTTTGATAGAACAAAATATGCAGATGGATTACTGCCAATTGATCACTACAAAAAAGAAGTTGATGAAATTGTGCCACACAAACAACGTATGGCATGGGAAAGTTTAAGAAAAGATATTGCAAAATATGGCTTACGACATTCAACATTGTCAGCACAAATGCCATCAGAAAGTTCTTCCGTTGTTAGTAACGAAACAAACGGTATTGAACCGCCTAGAGCATTACTGTCAATCAAGAAAAGTAAAAAAGGTCCATTAAAACAAATTGTTCCAGGATTCCCTAAACTTAAAAATGACTATACTCTACTTTGGGATATGCCAAGCAACGAAGGATACATTAAAGTTGTATCAATGATGCAGAAATATTTTGATCAAGCAATATCAGGCAACTGGAGTTATAATCCTTTACAGTTTGATAACAATGAAGTGCCTATTTCAGCAATGGCTCAAGATATGTTAACTGCATACAAATATGGTTGGAAAACTTCTTACTATCAAAATACATATGACTTTAAAGGTGAGGAAGAGGATGTGCAACCATCAGGAGTTGCAATGGAAGAACATTACGAAGTTAATGGCGAATCCATAAATGGTGAAGCACCATTAAATGGTCATTTAAATGGTCATCATGTAAATGGTGAAGCAAAAATGGAAACTGCTAAAGCAGAAGATGAAGATGGCGAATGTGAAGCCTGTACAATTTAGATTGACTAAATCACAAAATAAAGGTATAATTGATAATTAATACGTTATGGCGAAAACAGTATTCAATAGAGAAGATATAGACTTTACAAAAGAACCCATGTTCTTTGGTGCGGATCAAAACGTACAAAGATATGATGTGTTCAAGTACCCTCAGTTTGACAAATTAAATCAAACAATGCTAGGATATTTTTGGAGAGCAGAAGAAGTATCTTTACAAAAAGACAGAGCGGATTACCAATCATTTAGACCAGAACAAAAACATATTTTTACATCTAATTTAAAATATCAAACATTATTAGATTCAGTACAAGGAAGAGGTCCATGTTTATCTTTTTTACCTTACTGCTCTAATCCAGAATTAGAAGGATGTATTGTTACTTGGGACTTTTTTGAAACAATACACTCAAGAGCATACACACACATAATGAAGAATGTGTATTCGGATCCTTCAGAAGTTTTTGATACAATTTTAGATGATAAAGAAATTTTAAAGAGAGCAGTATCAGTTACACAAAATTACGATAAGTTTAGCGAATTGGCTCAAGACTATGTTGTAAGAGGTAAAGGTGATATTGCTGATGTTAAAAAAGCATTATACCTTGCAATGGTAAATGTTAATTTGCTAGAAGGTTTAAGATTTTATGTTTCGTTCGCTTGTACTTTCGCATTTGGTGAATTGAAACTTATGGAAGGTTCTGCTAAGATATTATCTTTAATTGCAAGAGATGAAGCAACACACTTGAACTTGTCTACACACGTTATCAAAGCATGGCAAAAAGGTGATGACAAAGAAATGACAAAAGTTATGAAAGGTTTAGACAAGACAGTAATTGATATGTTTAAAAAATGTGTCGAAGAAGAAAAAGCATGGGCAAAACATTTATTTAAAGATGGATCAATAATAGGATTGAACGAAAAACTATTAGGTCAATATGTAGAATGGATTTGTAACAAAAGATTAAGAGCATTAGGTTATGATCCTATATACGATATTCCAGCAAGTCAAAATCCTCTTCCATGGACACAGCATTGGTTATCATCAAAAGGTTTACAAGTAGCACCACAAGAAACAGAAGTAGAATCATATCTAATTGGTGGTGTGAAACAAGATGTTCAAAAAGGACAGTTCAAAAAGTTTTCATTATAATGCCAATAGACTATTCAGAACTTAATGGTTTAGAAGTTTTACTGCTTCTACTCTCAGGTAGAGACGGTTATTTTCTCTGGGGCATAATTGGTTTTGCTATCCTAGTCGTCATCATTAGTCATTTCGTTGATAAAAATGATGAAGTAGGAAAACATATCGATCCCACAGATCAAAGAACAAATATGTAATTGACAATTTCCTTTTTAGGAGTTACAATACACTATGGCAAAATATAATTTACTTTGTACAAATGATCATACTTTTGAAGGATGGTTTGCATCTGAAAAAGACTATTTGCAACAAAAAAGAAAAAAGATGATTGCTTGTCCAATGTGTGATGACACACAAATACGTAGAGCATTAATGGCTCCAAATATTAGTAAAAAGTCTAGTGCCAAAGGCAGTACCGCATTCTTTAATGGCAGAGCCGCAGTCAAGCATCTACGCAGTTGGATATCTCAAAACTGTGAAAATGTTGGTGACCGTTTTGCTACCGAATGCCGGAAAGCAGAGGCTGGTGAACGTGATGACCATATATACGGTACAGCAACTGATAAAGAAATAAAAGAACTACACAACGAAGGAATAGGAGTAATAGAGGTACCAGATGTCAAAGACAATTGAAACAATAGTATGGAGCAAAATGCAATGTCCTTATTGCGACATGGCTAAATCATTATTAAAACAAAAAAATATTGAGTTTGAAGAAAGAAAAATAGGTTCGGGTTGGACAATAGAACAACTTTTGGAATCTGTGCCAAATGTCAGAAGTGTGCCACAGATAATTTTGGATGGTAAGTACATTGGTGGGTATCAAGAACTTAAGGCTCATTTCGATAACGAAGGAAAATAATGTTAATAGAAAAAAATATAAGCGAGAATTCAATAGTTGCAATTAAAGTATCCACTGGAGAAGAAATGATTGCTAAATTAATTTCTCAAAACGAAGATTCAATCAAAGTAAAGAAACCAATGGCATTTGTAAGAATGCAACAAAGTATGGGGTTAATGCCTTGGATGGCAACTCCGGAACCTGATGCAGAATTATCTATTGATAGAAAATTTATCATGGTGCTTACAACCTGCGAAAAAACACTTGCAAATCAATACATAGAAACAACTTCAGGAATCAAGTTAGCAAAAACTGATTTAAATGTCTAAAGTCATACTTACAGATTGCGACGGAGTTTTGTTGCAATGGGAACAAGCCTTTCATGAATGGATGCAATTGAATGGCTTTGAACAAATTGGAAAAGGTCATTATGACATAGACATGATGTATCATCTTCCACAAGGATTTAGCAAAACATTAATTAAGATATTCAATGAATCTGCTTGGATGGGTTACTTAGATCCCGTGCCTGGCAGTGTTGAAACAGTCAAGAAATTGGCTGAAGAAGGGTACAAATTCACTGTTGTAACCAGTCAATCCACAGATGCAGTAGCAAACAAATTGCGTAAAAGAAACTTAATAGATCACTTTGGTGATGTTTTTGAAGATTTTGTATTTTTGGATACTGGACAAGGCAAGGTGGAGGCTTTATCAAAATGGAAAAGTTCAAATATGTTTTGGATTGAAGACAAGCCAGAAAATGCCTTTGCAGGTGCCACAGTAGGTTTGGTAGCATTACTACTTGACCTTCCGCACAATGCAGGCTATAATAGTGATAATAAACTACCTGTCAGAAGAGTAATGAATTGGCAGGAAATTTATAACGTTATAAAGGAGAAGAAGCATGGCAACACATGACGAAATCAAACAAGCCTACGAGGCTTACATCTCAGAGTCAGAAGCATTCGAAACGAAAGGTGTAAAAGCCGCGGCGGCTAGAGCCAGAAAAGCATTAGGCTTATTAGGCAAAGCGACAAAAGTAAGAAGAAAAGAAATACAAGAGAAGAAAAACTCAATGTAATTTTAAAACTCAAAGGGTGTTTCGGCACCCTTTGATTTCCCCCAAAATAATAAAAATTTAATAAATATTGACATATGGAAAGTACAGGAAAAATTAAATGGTACAACTCTGCTAAAGGGTTTGGTTTCATCACACCAGACAATGGAGGCAAGGATGTGTTTGTTCATGTGTCGGCGCTTAAGGCATCTAACCTAAAAGAGCTCACAGATGGTCAGGCTATATCTTATGAATTGGTAGAATTCAGAGGTAGAGAAGTAGCATCAAATCTTAAACTCATTGAAGTAAACGGCAACAAGTAAGCCAAATCTCCCATTGACATTTCTGAAAAAGTATGTTTTAATGATAGTATCGTTATGATTAAAACAAATAAAAACAAAATAGTAATATCAGATTTTCAACATTATTGGAAATCAGCAACCAAACACGGACATGAATTTACTTTCGCTCATGGCAAAAATTTTAAAGATGCAAAGGTGTTCACTGTTGAAGTAAGACATTCTGATAAGGTCAGAAATGCAGATGGTCGTTGGTCTCCAGTCAAAATCAAATAACTTGACATTTCAACCTAAATCAGTTTAAATACACTGTAGACGTTGAAGTGTGTGGAATAAACATTTAGGACGTCGGGGCAGTACCGACCACCTCCACCAAATCGTTCACGCAAAACACATTCTGGTGTGTGCTTTACGGGGGTGATATAGGTTCGACTAGTTGTATAAAGACACGTGGAGTTTACCGGGTGATTGCGTTATTGATCAAACTTATAAATGCAAAAGCATTTAAACCAGAAGTGACAGTTCCAGTCAGCACATTCGCTGATGCGGAATTGGTTGCCGCCTAATAATCGGCCACTTGGCGGAGAAGACTAGCCGGGCAACAGAAGTAGTCATGTGTGGGAGTTTCGGCTCCCACACTATAATCTTTTAGTAATCTTATTATTGCAATATAATGTTTTATCTTTTACCTGTATTAATCTAAATAATTGGTAGGAGATGTAATATGCGTACAGTAAAACAAAAGTCTTACTGGGCCAGGCTGAAACAGAAGGCACCTAAAGTTCCAGATTACACTTGTCCTACCATAGACGATGTGCTGGTAAGAATAGAAAAGTTTCAAAATAAAAACAAGGTGATCTCAGATTACCAGTGGAAACTTATTAAGAAAAGAATGGAGCAACTGAGAACAGATAATGATAAACTGCGTGAAAGCGGAATATATTGGTATGACGTTGCTAAAAAAGAACTTAAATAAAGTATGTGGAAGTTAATAGTTATAGTTTGTGTCTTAGGAAATCCATGTGTAATTATGGAGCAAGACCCACTTGTTTTTTACAAAACAAAAAGCGAATGTATGGCTAATGCTTCTGTTAAGCACGAAGAAGTAACCAACACATTTAAAGAGTACGGTTACCACATTGAAAACTCGCATTTTGACTGTGAACAGGACAAAAATAACGTATAAAAGTCAATAAAATAGCGGTAAATTTGCTCTTGATTTAATCCCCCAAATAATGTAAAATAAAGATACTATGGGAAGGTTACAGTCTAAAATAATTGATGCTTCTAAACAAAAGCCATCTACTGGCAGTAAAGTAAAAGCCATATTAATTAAGATTTTAATAGCGGCTTTGGTAGTTGTAGGAGCATATGGTTTTGGTACATTTAAGCCTAATCCTTGGGTAGTAAAAAGTATTCAACAAGAAGAAGATAAAAAGATGGTTGAACTTGCAAAAGAATTTGGTTTGCATGAACCAGACTTTACATTCCAAAATAATGCTGAATTTGTTACGTCAATGAACAAGTGCATAGATTATTTGAATTGGACTACTGCTTCTGACCAAAGGATTCCGAGAGATATTTTAGTTGCAATGGCTATTATTGAAAGTGCATATGGCACAAGTAGATTCGCAACAGAAGGCAATGCTTTATTTGGTGTAAGAACTTGGGACTTAAAAAATGTTGCACACATGAAACCTTTAGCAATACCTAATGCCAAATTTGGAGTTAAAAAGTACAAATCAAAATGTGAAAGTGTAGCAGATGTGATAGACATACTTAATAGGCATCCTGCATATGAAGAATTTAGAACAGAAAGATCCAAGCAATTAGATTCGGGTAATATAAATTATACCACTTTGGTAAATGGATTAAAGGCTTGGAGTACTAATGACCAATATTCAATCATAATATTGGACAAAATTAAAACACTGCAAACCAAAAAGTAATTTGACAATCCGACATAATTAATGTAGTATAATAACATGGGATTTATACAAACACCAGTAAGAAAAATTATGAAACGTAAATTACCTAACACACAATCTTTGCGTAAAGCAAGAGCAGATTACAGAGAATGGCTAAAGGAACGAGGACTAGATAAAATTAAGCCTAAGAAAAAATCTTCTGAACCACTTGTGATAGAACCAATTGAAGAACGTACAGGCGTTCCTATGGGCGACAAGGTTCCGGTAATGGAAAAAGGTGTTGGTAGTAAAAAAGCAGAAATGAGATACACAGGAAAAAGAAAGTTGATCGGTATTGCTACAATGCACAAAAGCAATCAAGTTCCTGTCTTTGCAGATGATGACGATGAGTCAGGTAGAAAAGCCGCAACAGAAATTACTCTAATGAAAGGTAACAAATGAACCTGTTAAAAATAGCAATATTAGTTTGCGGTCTCGCAATAATAGTTTTAAGTTACGTAATCTTTCAGCAACAATTAATGATTAATGATTTATATGCTGATTGGAATGATTTAATGGAGTTAATGATACAATGGTTACAGGACAAGGGAATAACGATTCCGGAGACTCAGGTAGAGATTTAGAAGAGTTATGGAACTTCGTTTGTTGGGATTGCAAATGGAGAGGCGTGGCTCAAGACCTGGACCAAGATGAAACACTAGAAGAATGGTGGTGTTGTCCAAGGTGCCATAGCCCAAACATTGAGGACGTGGGTTGGCATAAAGGCAATGAAAAATATAAAGGAGCAAAATGGACGTAGCAACAGGAATAGGATTTTTTGTATTTGGTAGTGTTGTTAGTGTGGTTGTATTGTATATATTATTAAAAGTGAGGCAGTACGATGACGATAAAAAAGATTAAAAAATGGCTCAACTTTGATTGGTTAAAAAAAGCAACATTGGTTGAACTTGATGAAGTTGATGTTTCTAAAGACCCGGTTAGACCAGAACTAGATATAAAATTCAGAACATCTTATGGAAGAAAAATTTATGGTCTAAAACATGATGACCAAATTAAGGCTGTGATGTGTTTTGCATTCACAAATGATGTGCCAAAAACTGTAGAAGAATTAGACATACTTTCTAAAGATGCATATCTACAAGCCACCCATAGAGCAGGAGTGCAAGGCAGTATTGCTATCGCATACACAGTTTGGAGTTTACAAAAAGGTGGTGGAAAGATGATTGTGGACGAAGTATTCAAAATGATCAAACAATCCAACCATTTGAATAGATTGGTAACACTATCTCCATTGACTGACATGGCGGCAAAATTTCATTTAAGAAACGGTGCAAAATTAATTCAAAAGAATGAAACTACCCAAAACTTTGAATATCTTGTTAAAAAGTAATTATTTTGGTAACATCAGTCTCAAAAATCCAATGTTTCCGCCGTTTTCTTTTGGTACATTAAACTTGACTATTTTGGCACTTTCTATTATAATAAGCACATACAAGGAGGCAAAATGAAAAACATTTTGAAATATGGAGCAATAGCACTTTTAGGATTCACCCTTACGGCGTGTTCTAACACAATGGTGAAGTTGCCCCTAGA
>Ga0163111_10001153_pt1 | contig 16111 bp, 11 predicted proteins | sample CRUFie1St18metaG_FD_109645 | JGI IMG/M metagenome (GOLD analysis project Ga0163111, IMG submission 109645) | Marine microbial communities from the Costa Rica Dome - CRUD Field 142mm St18 metaG | ecosystem: Environmental > Aquatic > Marine > Oceanic > Photic zone | place: Costa Rica: the Eastern...
CCGGCAAGCTTGGATTGTGGTGTAGAATGCGAAGGAGGTGACAAGACTGATTTAGGTTGTAATTGTGCATGTATACCAGAAAACCAATGTTCCAAAGTGATTTAATAATTTACATATGTATAGACTTTTTTTAAAATATTAATATTTTTTAATATTAAATTATCAAATAAATTTAATTATATAAATTAATAAAATAATTAATAAAATAATTAAATAAATAATTTATATATAATATAATTATTATATATGACAGATATAATTTCAAAAAAATTAAAAACAGTTTATAATGAAATTTTCCCAAGTAAAACTTTTACTGAAAAACACATTCAGTTAATTATTAGATTAATGTCAATAGATATTGCTAAACAAATGGAAGTAGAGAGAACAAATAGTATAGAAAATGGAAAAAATTGCCTAAACTCTGAAAATATTTCATTTGGTGCAGACAAAAATGATATATCTAATTGTAGTATTACATATGATTCGAGTCAGGAAATAAATTTAAATCAGACAATAAATTTCGATATTAAAACAGATGTATGTAGTATTGATCAAGTTATAGATCAAAGTAAAGAAGCAGTTGATAAAGTACTTTCAAAACACTCATTAATTCTTTTTGATGCATTATCATATGTTGATAAAGAACAATTATTGAAACAAGAAGATCACAAACTAAATTTTTTATTAATAGAATATTTATTAAACACTGACTTAAATATAGGTACAGATATTAAGAATCCTGATATTATAGTAAAAAATATATATAATCTTGTGATAGACACTTTTTTTATTTTCCATAAAAAAAACTTTAATTTGGACAAATGCGAAATATCTCAAATTTTAATTGATATTAATAATAATAGAGATACCTTACAATTAGAGAAACTTCCTACTAATGAGATTACTTCAGAAAACATGATGGAACATTATTTGGCGACAGATGAAAATTATATAATAAAAAACGCTATTGAAAAATTTTTTTCTAAATTAGGAATGAAGCGGGGTACGGGAGAGAATAACAATTCAATCCCAATTGATAAGTCATTCTCTCCCGTATATAATCCAGATGGTCCATCTGGAATGAAGCGGGGTACGAGAGAGAATAACTTATCAATTAGAAGATCAATTAGTCCTAGAATTTCATTAAATTCAATTATTACAATGACACCTTTTTTAATTTATAATTTTGAAAATGCACTTAATCTTAACGTGACTATATATGATATGATAGATGAATTAAATAATTTTAAAAATAAAGATTCTTTAATAAAAAGTATTATTGATTTAAAAAATTTTATACAAAATAATATAATTAATTCAGGAATAATGAATAGATTACAAGAAAAAATACACAAAATATTTATTAAAGCAGATAAAATGATAATTGATCAATATAAAATGTTTATTAAGTCTATAATTTTATCTTTTGATAAAAATATTTTTATAGAATTATTAAGAAATGAAATTATATTCAATAAAATATTTGAAAATTTTCCTAACGATCAATTAAAAAATATATTAGGAAAAGACACTTTAAAAAAAATTTTAATAGATTTATTAGTAGAATATAATAAATTATCAAGTAATAATTTAAAACAAAAAATTTTAGATAATTTAAAAAGCAAATTTTCTAATTTTCCAGAAGAATTAATAGATAACATTTCAATTGATGAATTAAATAATAAAATGGATAGTATTATTAAATTTTATTTAATTAAGAATTGTGAATTTTTTGATAGTATTGTAGATAAAATTATAGAAGTTTTAGGTTTACCAGGGGAATTATTTTTTTTATTTAATTTTGGAGAATTTGATTATAAAAATGACTCTATTAAAGAAAATTCTGAAATAGATATTATTATTAATATATTACGTGAAGAAATAGATATACTAATTTCAGATGCTTCAAATGATGAATCAAATCAAATAAGAGATGAGGTATTTGTATTTACAAAAAATTTGAATATTTTATTTAGTAAATATAGTAAATTAATTATTAATTATGAAAAATTTAATTCTAAAATATTATCTAAAAAAAGTATGAATGAAATTAATGATAAAATTGAAGATAATAATGATTTTAAGAATATTATATATTATAATGATGTTGAAATAATTAATGAATTCGATTTTTTGGAAAATATTAAAATCACTAGTATTGAAGATGAATATCCAAAATTTTTAAAAAGTTTTTTTGAATATTTATCAAAAATTCATTCAAGTACTCCTGAAACTTCTAATTTTAGAATTGGAGAATTATTTGTTGGTTTTAATGAGAGATATAAAGAATTATTTGAATCTTGTGAAGTTGTATCAAATAGTATAAATATACTAGATACAACTTTTGTTAATAACTCTATAATGAAATCTAAATTAGGTAATAAACTTTTCAGTGGTTCAACTCAAAATTCAATTGAAAATTTTTCTATTATACCTAATGTAAGTGATGTAATTAACAATGGAATTAAATTTGTAGAGAATATAAATGATATATCTGATATTACATCACAAATAAGTGAATTTGTTTCTAGAATTAAAAGTAATGACTTTAATAATTTTAATAATAAATTAAATGAATTTATAAGAGATTGTGATTTTGAATTCCCGAAAAATTTCTTTTCAAAAATTATTAAAATTATTAATAAAGATACTAAAAATTATAAACAATTAGTGAATTTAATAGTAAATAAAGAAAGTACAGAAAAAATAGAAGCAACAACTGTAAATTATATTAAATATTTTTTTGAGAACCATCTATCTTTAATAGAACCTTATTTATCACAACTTTTAAATAATTTGGATGTGGGTCCCAATGATTATCCAATTTGGAAAGAAATAGAAAATTTAGGAATTTTAGAAAGGAAATTTATAATAAAAAAAATAACTAAAATAAATAAATACATTAAAAATTTAAAAGTACAAGATATAAATGAAACTAATTATGTAACAAAATTACCTTTATTAATTAAATCACTTATTGATATATACTTTCATTTAAGTAAAGAATTAAAACTCCTTAAAGAAATATCTAAAGTTATAGATTGTAATAGGTGCAAATTAGAAAATGTACTTGATGAAAATAGTAATCCTGATTATAATAGAAATTGCAGTGATGAATGTAAAGAATTAATTAATAACATTTCTGATAAATTTTTATAAATAAAAATTCATATCACACCTTGTTTTTTATTTTAGCAAATTTTTCTTTTGAAATAATTAAACTATCGTCATTTATTTCTTTAACAGTAATTGATAAATTATTTTTTTTATCTTCTTCTTTATTCATATTATAAATTTCTTCTTCAATTGAATCTTTAATAATTAATCTTACAATTTCAACAGGTTTTGTCTGACCCATTCTATAAGATCTACCAACTGCTTGCCATTCAGTATTCTTTCTATATTTATAAGTACCGTAAACAGGATCTAATAATATAACTTTACTTGCTTTAGTTAAATTTGTACCTGATGCAGCACTTTCAGAAGATAACATAATAACTTTTATATTATCTTTTTCATTAAACTCTCGAATAGCCTTATCTCTTTGCCATACATTTCCTTTACAAAATACATTTTTAATCCCATGTTCATTTAAAACAATTCCAACTTTTTCTAATAAATCATTCCATTGTGAAAATATAATTACATGATCAGGAATACTTAGTAAATAATAAATTAGATTTGCTAATTTTGTACCAATATTATTAATTAATGATAATTTATCTTTAATTTCAACTGTTGGATTTTTAATTTTTTTTTCATAAGAAATATAGTAAATTTCAGATAATGAAATTTTAGTATTACACATTGGACATTTTGGTTTTGTAGATACAGATTTTTTTAAACACTCGTAATCAAAAATATGTCCACATTTAGTTACTCCAATACTATTATATTCTATTGGGCAAAGACATATTCCACAAATCTCGTCCTCATCATCTGAAGTACATTCATCTGTTTCACATTCCTCAGATTCATATTCTGATTCACCTGATTGTTCACTACCACATGAATCATCTTCAGATATTTCTTCTTCTTGTTGTTTATTAACAGTTTTTTTAATTTTTTCTAAAACATTTGTGAAAAAATTATACGTTGTCAATTTACCTTTATATAATTTTTCATATACTTCTACTTGATTTACTCTATCATCTAAGATATTATATAAATTATCCAATGTTTTAGATTCATTTTTATCCCATGACTTTTGAACTAATTTCATAATTTCTTTTTGATTAGCACTACTAATAGTTATTGAAGGTTTATTATTTTCTTCATCAGAACTATCATCATCTGATGAATTATTTCCAGTTAATTCATTGTTACTTTTATCATCAATATCAAATTTTGGATACTCAATTTTGACATTAAATTTTTTTTTTAAGAATTTCCGTTGTCTCTTAAAAGTTTTAATAGTAATTTGTTTTTTAATTCTCAATACACTTTTCTTTTTATTATCCAAATATGTTTTGGCATCATCTGCTTCTTTTTTATAATGCAATACCATCATTTTTTCAATATCTTCTAAAGTTTTACATTCAGATAATATTTCTTTAATTTGATCTGCAATTTTTGGATGACAGCATAATTGTCTTAACAACTTATCAAATTTATCAATATTTGGATTTGCTAAAAATGCATTATAAACCATTCTTTCTGTTTGAGAAAATTTTAACCATATAACTCTTTCAGTTAATTCTGGTAGTTTATGTTCATCTTCTACACTCTTTTTTGTATTTCTCCTAAAAAATTTACTCAATAGATGATTGTATATAGAATTATTGTTATAAATATTAGTTGAATATTTATTTTTATAATTTGATACAAAATTTACCATCTCATTTAAATTATCATTACCTTTGTCAAAAGGAGTACCAGATAAACACCATTTATAATTTGATCTAAAATGAGGTATAATATTTGCAATAAATTTATATTTACTAATAGTAAATGGTTCATGAAATTCATCAATAATAATTCGATGCCAAGTTATTATTGGTAGAATAGGACAATTATCAGATAACTTTACAGGATATAAATTTATTTCTTTTAATACTTTATCAAAATATTTTTCAACAAGATTATAATCATAATGTTTACTTGACATGTATGATTTTTTTTCTGATATTTGTGGTAACCATTTATTCAAAAAATTTTGATTTCCAAGAAAATTATAAGATAAAATAACAAAATCTGCATCAAGTAAATCAAAATAAGTTAATTTTTCAAAATGAGATTTAGTTAATATATTATGAATAATAAATTTCTTTTTTTTAGTGTTAATCATCTTTTTAAATTCACGTGCCCATTGTCCACATAATTGATTTGGACAAATTATAAGTGTGGCCCTGCTAAATATATTAATATTATCTTCCAGTGTGTAATTAATATGCAAAGGAGGATTTAAAATACATAACATAATGGATTGAATAGTTTTTCCTAAACCGACTTCATCTATAAGTGCCCCTCCAGTAAAATTAATTTTTAATTTATCTTCAAGTAATTTAAAGTCTTTAGTATATGGATCAAATGTAATATTACCCAATTTTATTTCATCTAAACTATTTCTACTGATATAAAAAGTATCTTTATTTCTTTCAACATCAATCATCCATTTAATAGACTTTCTTTGATAATCATATAATTTAATATTTAAAAAATCATTTACAGGAATCATAGATTCAATTACACAATCAGAAGGAACTAGAGATTTATTTATAATATTATTAATATTTTTTTTAGTTACAAATTCTAAATTTTGAGTATCTGTATGAATATTTTCATAGTTTTTATGATATGTACATAAATTAACAATAAATTTTTTATTACAAATATTATTATTTTTTTTGTAATATTCTACAAATTTATTATTATCTATCTCGATTAATGTAATAATTATTTCAATTGAATTATCCAAAAAATCAAATACATATACTGTATATATATCAAAATTAATATCTTCGTGTATTTGATATTGATCACTCATATTTTTATTAATAAATTCAATTGCTTCTGTGTTTTCTTTTGGAATAATATTTTTTTTAAATATATTATCGATTGTATACTTTATAGTCAATGGATTATTGAAAGAATGTATATTGTTAGCACATTTATCATAGCATAAATAAGTTTGCTGTGTATTTTCCATTTTAATATATATAAATAATATTAATATTTCTTTATTATCATTAAATTTATTTTTTTCAACTTTTTCAAGTAATAAAGCATTATAAAAAATAATATATTTAAAGATTAATTCATGATTAATTAAATTATATTCTTATGTCTAAAAAAATAATAAAAAGTAAATCTCCTAATAATAAAATGAAAAAAAATGCAAATAAACTTTTAAATGAGAATGAAAAAGAAATAGATATTGATATAGTATATACTGATATAAATGATAAATTAAATTTAAAATTTAGAAACCAACATGAAGAAATTAAAAATGAGTTAAATGATTTGAAAAATAAATTAAAAGAATGTACAAATAATATGAAAAAACTAGAATCTGCTCATAGACATGATGTAAAGCAAATATATAAATCTAAAAACAAAAGAAAAACTTCCAATAAACAAACTGGATTTATTAAAGAACGTATAATTCCTGAAAATTTAGCAAAATTTTTACACATAGAAAGTGGAACTAAACTAACAGGACCTAAAATTACAAAACTTGTATGGGAAGAGTTAAAAAAAAGAAATTTACAATACAAAAATGATAAAAGAGTATTTAGAACTAATGACGAAGTAAGTTCTGTTTTTGATGTAAAAAAATCGGTAAATAAATCTACGTCGCATAAGGATAAAGATGGTTTTAATTTTTGTAATATTCAAAAACATATTTCATATGCATTAAATCAATAATTAAAGTATTCCTAATTTAATATGATTATTTATATAATTTAAAGAACTTAATATATTATGTTTACTTTTATTAAAATTTTTAAAAAAGTTAATTTTTTCTAAATAATTAATTATATTATCAATATCAATTAAATTCATATTAATACTTAAATTATTATCCAATATTTCATTATGTTTTGAATTTATATAAATATCTCTTACATTATAATATCTTTCATATAATCCTTTACATTTATAATTGTTTATATTTAATATTTCGTGATTAGATTTTTCTAATATACCTTCTAAAGATTTATATTTAAAAATTAAATCATAAATTTCATTAGATTCTAATTTTAAAGGATGCTTTAAATAATCACATCCAAATAAAATACATATATCAATAAATTGTATATATGATATTTTTAAATTACTTAAAATATAATCTAGATCATATTCTAAAATTTTACCATTATTTATTTTTATTGTACTTTTACATCCCAAAGCTAACATATCCATATCATCAGATAAACATGAAGTAATAACATTATTTTCAAATAATTTTGCAAACAAAGCATCTGCTTCATAATTGGCAGTTAAATACAATATATTTAAATTGTTAAATAATTTAAATGTAATATCAATTTGTTCATTTTTAATATTAATAATATTTTTTTTTAATTTTTTTTTTTTTAATTTTAATATATCTACAATATTATTTTTTTCAGATATATTAATATATTTTGAAATATATTTATCTATTTCATTAATTTTATTTATTTTTTGTTGTTTTTTTTTATAACGTTCTTTAATTATATTTTTTTTTTCTAATGGTACATTTCCATCTATAATATAAATAGGAATAATTCCATGTGATAATAATTTAATAATTTGATTCCAAAATCCTATAAAGATAATTCCATCAAATGAATGACTAAATTTATTCGCATATAGCCAAAAATCCACACCAATTATTAATTTTTTATTAACTGATTTATACTTATTTACATAATTATTTATATTATAATAAGACTTTATTAATCCTTTTTGAGATAAAAATTTATTTAGTTTTTTTATCCCCATATAAAATAATAAATTAAAATAATTATTTTTGCGATTTATTATTATTAATATTAATCATATTATATAATATAATGAATAATAATGGGAATAGAATGATAAATGGACAATATCAAAAATATAATATTAATAATAATTATCAAAATAATCAATTATTATCAAATAATCCAAATTTTATAAATAATACAATGTTTCAACAAAAAATTAATATGGTAAAAATGGAACATTTATCACAAAATAAAAATATAAACTTAAATAATATAGATAAAAATAAATTAACAGAATATGTTATATGCCCAATAAAAATAAATAAATGTGACAAAAATGAAATAAATAATAATTTAAAAAATTTAGAAAAAGGATATTCAAAAAATAATAATGAATTAGTGAAATTATGGAATAATAGAACAAATATACCATATAAGGGTATAATAAAAAATGATGATTATAAAAAAAAAATAAAATCCACAAATGATTTAATAGTTCATAAAGTTACAAATGAAGATAAAATTGGCTTATTAAAACAGTATAAAGAATTAGAGTTGGTTTTAAAAAATCATAATAATCAATTAAGTATAATATATAATAAATCTAAAGAATTAGATCATAAAAAAAAATTTAAATATAATAATTCTTATAAATTTAGATTAAAACATGATCCTCAAAATTTTAATAAAATAAAAGAATTACATAAAAATGAGCAAAATAAAATAGAAAAGGAACAAACAAAAATAGATAATTTAATTAGTTCATTAATAGATAATGATATATTAAATAATGATGAAAAGAAAAATATTATGGAAGATATTAACAAATATCAAGAAAATATAAATAATTTTAATAATAAAATTAAAGAAGAATTAGACATAGATGAAAAAACTAATGAAGAAATAGATAAAGAGATTGATAAAGAAATTGATTTAGAAATCCAAAAATTACAAAAAGATATAGAATCTGAAAATAATATAAAAAATAAAATTAAGATTAAATGTAATAATAAAGAAGTTTCAGATGAAATATCTGATGCAAGTATAAATAAAAGTCTTTTAGATAAATATAAAAAAAGATCTAAAAAATAAATTCTTAACACCAAATAGATTATAATTATATTAAGTATAATTATAATGGAAAATATTGATTATTTACTAAAAAATTATAATAATATGATTAGTAGATATAATTTTTTAAACTTGGAAGAATCTATTGATAATAATATTAAATTAAAAATAGAAAATATAAATTTACAATTAAGTAAACTTGATAAAAATATAAATATTATTAATGAAGAAATGGATAATATAAATTTTTCTAAATCATTAATAAATCATAATTCAAATAATGTTTCAAAATATAATATAGTAATTAAGAAAAAAAATAAAGTACAATTTAATACAAAAGATAAAAAAAAATAAATTATAATAACTTTGAAATATATTTATATAAATATATTATATTATGACATCAATTCGTCAATATTGTCCTGAATTTATTAATGAAAATTTATGGTTTTATATTGGGAAAACTTTAACAACATTACAATATTATTCAAAAAATGAATTTAATGCAGATGAAGTATATGAAAATATATTTGTTGGTGGGATGAATTCTTCTATGAATAAAGAAGAATTAAAAAAAAAAAATATTACTCATATTATTTCCTTAATTAATGGATATTATGAAATATATCCAGATGATTTTGATTATAAAGTTATACATATAAATGACGACAAGTGGGTTAAAATAAATAATTATTTTGATGAATGTAATAAATTTATTCAATCTGCAATTGATAATGGTGGTAAAGTATTAATTCATTGTAAATTTGGTGCATCAAGAAGTATCACTATCGCATTAGCATATATGATTTATAAAAATAAAATTTCACCAGAAAAATTAATCGAACAAGTAAAACAAAAAAGAGAAGAAGCAAATCCAAATGATGGGTTTGTCGAGCAATTAAATGATTATTATAATGAATTATATAAAAATAATATTGAATGAGATAATTAATTTAAATTTGTATATAGATTATATACATGAATGATGTATCCGAAAATATATTCAGCAATAACAAGTACACAATTTTTATTGACCAAGAGATAGGGTCTGGGTCATTTTCAAGAGTATATAATGGATTATATAATAATGAGAAAGTTGCTATAAAAATAATTAAAACAAGAAATTTATCATCAAAAGTCATAAATCAACTAAAAATAGAAATTAAAATAATTAATATTATTAAAAATAATCCACATAAAAATTTATTAAAATATTATTTGATCGAAAATCATTCAAATTTAATATTAATTATTATGGAAAAATCTGATGGTTCTGAATTAACAAAATTTATAAATAGAGGATTAAATGAAATTTATGTTAAAAATATTATTAAACAAATAATTAATTGTTATTTATTTTTACTAGATAATTCAATAGTTCATAGAGATTTAAAACCTGCAAATATTTTAGTAAATAAAAATGGAACTATTAAATTAATTGATTTTGGATTATCAAAAATATTAAATAATGATTTATCATCTACTATGTGTGGAAGTCCTTTATATATGGCTCCTGAAATATTATATCAACATAATTATGATAGTTCATCTGATATTTGGTCATTAGGTATATTATTATATGAACTAATTTATGGATTTACACCATTTAGAAAATCAAAAAATATTAGTAATTTGAAATTTGAAATAATTAAAAATAATATACCTTTTCCACAATATACAAATAAAAATGTTAGAATTTCTGATAATTGTTTATCATTTATGAAATCCTTATTAAATATACATACTGAAAAAAGATTAAATTGGAATAATATTAAAAATAATAAATGGTTAAATAATAAGTATAATAATTTAAAAAAAACAATAATAATTAATGATTATACAAATAATAATTCAGTTGATGAACAAAAAATAGTTCGAAATGATTATTTTTCTGATAATGAATCTGATAATGATTTAATTAATTCAAATTTACTGTTTGAATCATTGAATAATTCTAATAGTATGGTGAATAGCAATAATTATAAATCTGAAGATGAAACTATATATAAAACATCAATAGAAAAATCAAATAATATAAATATACCCAAATCAGATAACATAGATATTTATAATAAATCAAAACTTGATTATGTTGATTTTGTTATGATTGAAAAACCATTAAATAACAAAAATAATTCATCATCCACTGGTATATCTCAATTTATTTATTCAAAATCTGCACCTATTACAAATGGGTTAATTTCTGGAATAAAAGGATTACACAAGTCTGCTACTAAAATTGGTAGCTATTTATTTTCATAATTAAATATAAATATTATGCGTGATATTTATATTTTTTAAATTATAATTTATTATATATATGTGTGATACTGATATAAATGATTTTTTTGAACCTGAACATGATAATAAAAATATAATAAATAATTCTGAAAAAGAAATAGAAGAAATAGATAATGATATTATTTTTGGAATTGATTTAGGAACCACAAATAGTTGTATCAGTTATTGGAAAAATAATTCACTTGTTATAATTCCAGATGAAAATGGTAATAAGATAATACCAAGTATTGTTGCTTTTACTAATAAATCAAAATATGTTGGAAATTCAGCTAAAAATCAAAAAGAAATAAATACAGAAAATGTTTTTTATGAAGTTAAAAGATTAATTGGGCGTAAATATAATGATAGTGTTATACAAAATGAAAAAGAATTATTATCTTATTCTATTGATAAAGACAATAATAATAATATTTTATTAAAATCTAAATTAAAAGACAATAAAACTTTTATTCCTGAAGAAATATCTGCCAGTATATTATCAAAATTAAAAATTATGGCTAAAAATTATACTAAAAAAGATGTTAAAGATGTTGTTATTACTATTCCTGCTAATTTTAATGATGGTCAAAGACAAGCTACAAAAGATGCTGCTGAGATAGCAGGATTAAATCCTATTTTACTTTTGAATGAACCAACTGCAGCAGCTTTATCATATGGAATGATGACTCGAAAAAAAGAAGATAGTGACGAATTAACAATTTTGGTTTATGATTTTGGCGGTGGTACATTAGATGTATCTTTAATTATGATTTATAATGGAATTTTTGAAGTGAAGGCTTCCTCAGGAAATACTCATTTCGGTGGATCTGATTTTGATGATAGAATTATTTCATTTTGTTTAAGCAAATTTAAAAATAAATATAATTATTCAAATTTAAATAATTTATCAATGTTATCACTTCAAAAATTAAGAATATCATGTGAAAATGCTAAAAAGGCATTATCTACAAATATAAAAACTGTTATTGCTGTTAAAGATTTTTATGATGATAAGGATTTGTTTATATCTATAACACGTAATGAGTTTGAAACAATTTGTATGGATTTATTTATGTTATGTTTAGAACCCATACAAGATATTTTAGAATCTACAAGTACTTTATATAGTGAAATAGATGAAATTTTGCTAGTTGGAGGGATGACTAAAATACCAAATATTAGATTATTACTAAAAAAAAAATTTAATAAAGAACCAAATTGTAGTATAAATCCAAATGAATCTATTTCTGCTGGAGCTGCTATTCAAGGATATCTAATTTCAAATAAGAATGATCCTTTTACAAAAAATATTGGATTAATAGATGTTACATCTTTATCATTAGGAATTGAAACTCTTGGAGAAATGATGGATGTATTGATTCCTAGGAATACAGTTATTCCTTTTGAAACAAGTAAAGTTTATACAACCGATACCGATAATATGAAAAGTGTTTTAATTAAAATATACGAAGGGGAAAGAATAATAACATCTAATAATTTTTTTGTTGGTGAATTTGAATTAAATAATATTTTTGAAGCACAGAGAGGAGTACTAGAAATTAAAGTAACCTTTAAAATTGATAGAAATGGGATTATTAATGTATCTGCTTTAGATCTTGAAAATAAAGAGTCAAATGAAATTGTTATTTCTGGTAATAAAGGAAGGTTAACTAGAGATGAAATAAATAAACTGGTCGAGGAAGCAAAGGAACAAGAATATTTAGATGAAATAGAAAAAATAAAAAAATTAAATTATTATGAAATTAAAGATTTATGTATGATTATTGATGAAAATATAAAATCAGAAGAATATAAATTAAATGAAGAAAATATTAAAGAAATAAAAGAAGATATTGATTCTATTCTAAACTGGTTAAATAAATATAACTGGAATTCAATTACTATTGAAGATTATGAACAAAAATTAAAACAAATTAAAATTAAATATGGTGTATTGATTTTAAAAGGTAACTTGAAAGAAAGTGAATTTAAAGCAGCAAGTTCTGAAAATAATCTTGATCATACAGATATTTATGGTGATGAAAATAATGATAAAAATAATATTTTTGAAAAATTAGAAGAAAATGAATTAGGGGTAGAAGGTATGACTAATTCTAAAAAAGATGAAATTAAAGAACTAAGAAATAACTTAATAAATTTATGTAATAATATATTTGAAATTATTGAATCAAAAAGTTTTGTTATTGAAAAAAATCATAAAGAAGAACTTAGAGATTTTATTGATGATACATTATTATGGGTTTTTTCACATGAAAAAATATCTAAAATAGATTATCAATCTAAAATTGACGAAATACAAGAATCGTGTAATAAAATTATGGATAAATATGAAGAAGATAATAAAGAAATATTTGAAAATAATAAAATAGAAAAAATAGATGAATTAGAAAATTTGTGTTACACATTAAAAATTATGATTGAAGAAAATGAATTACCAATTGATAAAAATAATGAAAATTATACTATATTATGTAGTCTTATTGAAAACAATTTAGAATTTATTAATAAAATAAAATATATAAATATTGATGAAAATAAGAATAAAATGGAAGAAAATAATAAATTATCTGAAAATAGATTAGAAAAACTTAATAGTATTTGTAATGATATTTATAATAAAAATATTAATAATATTAATTTAGATAGTAATAATATTACTTTGGAAGATCAAAATGAATATATTAATGAACCTGAAGAAAGTGGAACTAGTATATTAAGTATTATGAAAAATAAACAGCAAGAAGAAATGGAAAAATTAGTAAATAAAAATTGAAAAATAATTTTCTGAAAAATAACATTTAAGAATTTAAATTAAAAATTATAAATATAAAAATAATTAATGGAAGATTATTTACGCTTTATACTTTTTTGTAATATATCAAATAAAAATAAAAAATTATTTTTAGAAAAACAATTTATAATTGAAAAAATGAATAATATTGTAAAGAGATTGCTTGGATTAAATGATAAAGAAGATGACTTAACAACAAGCGAGCCAAGTAAAAATAGTGATGGAGAATATTTAATATTTTATAATCTTAATATTAATTATAAATATTTTATGTTTCTTATTAGTTTTCTAAAAACAAATTTTTTAAAAGAAATATATTTTGAGCAAGTTCAAGAAGTTGCAAATATATTAGGTGGTTTTGAATCCTTGGATAATTATATAATTAATTTTTATAAAAAACCTATTATATATAATCCTAAAACACCAAAAGAAGATATAAAAAATGAATATATATGGTTATTATTAGACTTTAATTGTGCTTATCCTCAAATTATTGAAGAAAGGAAAAATTATCTCGATAATGGTTGGTATACCACAGGAGAAAAAATAGTAATAGATGAAAAAACTTTGTTTTATTGTAAAAAGAAAAAATCTTAAGAATAAAAATTATTGCATGTTTTTTTTAAATATGAACAATTTTCATCAATCATTTTTTTACCTTCTTTAATCTCATTTTCTAAAATTAATATATTTGTATCAATTATATCTTCAACAGCATATATATTTTGCAATTCATCTTTTAAATTTTTTATTATTTTATAATATTGTTTGTTTTGAATAATTAATTTTTTTACCTCATCCATATATAAAAATAAAATATTATTTTTTTTTATTATATATCATAAATTTTATTTTTTAATTTACTTGAATTTGTAGACAAATAGCTTAAATCAGAAATATTATCTATTGTTTTTTCTGTGGTGTCTATTGTCGATGTTTTTGAACTTGTAATTTCATTTAGTGTACTTGTATTATTTGTAGTAGAATTCAAAGAACTTGTATTATCTTCACTAATATTAGATGTTATATTTGATTGTGATGAATTATCTAATAGTGATGAATTACTAGTTTCAGATATATCTGAATAAAATGATTGTGATGCATAATCAGAATTAGACATATTAATTGTATCACTCTGTGATGATGTTGAAATTTTACCACCTTTCATATTAAGTTTCATATATGAAATAATTTTATTAATTTCTTGATTCTGATTTAAAATTTTTTGTTCAATAGATAAAACTCTATCTCCTAATGTTGATTTAATATCTTCTAATTGCATTTTTTTATTTTTTAGTTTATTTATTATTTCTAAACTATCATTAAATTTATTTTTTATAAAAACTGATAATTTATATGTTATTGATACACTATATTTCAATAAGGTGTTTTTCATTTTTTCATTTGATGTATCTTTTAGAATTTCAGATACTATAGAAATTAATTTATTAATATGATTTAATAATATATAAATAAATTTATTGAATAATAATATTACAAGAGTTCTTTTAGATTCTTCTAATTTTTGTAATTCAGTGTCAAAAGAAGTTTTTTGGAATTCTTCAATATTTTTATATAATTTTATTAACATTTCAATATGACCTGTAAATGGAGATTCTAAATGACTCAAAATACATATTTCAGGTAAATCATCACAATCAGATAATTTCAGTGTACAAAAATATTTTTTTATTACAATTTCACAATCACTGCAATTTACAGAAGATAAAAAATCAGGAGCTACGGGTGCTAATAAATATTTTATTAATTCTGGAACTGTAAAACTACCCATGTATGATTTATTATTATCATAAAATAAAAACTTTTTATCTTTATTACTATATTCTAATAATATTGTTGTTTCATTTGATTTACTTATATTTATAATATTATTAAATTGTAATTTATTTTCTTCTTCTGATATATCCTTTTGTTTTTGGATAATAGGTTGTTGTATAAGTTGTGCAGGTTGTTGTATAAGTTGTGCAGGTTGTTGTATAAGTTGTGCAGATTGTTGTATAGGCTGTTGTATAGG
>Ga0163111_10001154_pt1 | contig 16092 bp, 31 predicted proteins | sample CRUFie1St18metaG_FD_109645 | JGI IMG/M metagenome (GOLD analysis project Ga0163111, IMG submission 109645) | Marine microbial communities from the Costa Rica Dome - CRUD Field 142mm St18 metaG | ecosystem: Environmental > Aquatic > Marine > Oceanic > Photic zone | place: Costa Rica: the Eastern...
AGGGTCGCCTGTGTATAACAATGTAGCGAGAAAAATAACTGTTATGCCTTTCATTAGCTTACCTCTGATTTGTCTTTGTCTATAGGCTTAACATTAATATACCCGATTTCTCGCTGTGTGTCAAGTCCTTCTTCTTCCAAAATCTGTATTGCAATAGTTCTGAACCATCCATTTACAATTTCTTCGTTAGTTTCACCCGAATATCCTGCATCAACTAGTTGTTCAATAAATTCATTATTCCAATCAAGTTCGAAAAATCCATTTTTAATATTTTCAGGATTTACTTGTGTATCAAGTACACCAACCCAAGGTTTGCCTTCAGAAGTAGCTTGTTCTTTTTCTTTTTGTAAAATAGCTCGCCTTTGCTCTTCTACAGGAATTTCCTTTGTTTCTTCTATAATCTTAGGCTGTACACCTAGTGCTTTTTTAAGTTTATCCCAATTCATATTAGTCCTTTCTCTCGCAACTCTTGGTCAAGATTTGATTTGTCTACATCTGCCTTCATTGCTTTCTCATGTTGTTTGTTTTTATATTCACTATCATATCTAGGTTCCCCAGGCATTCCCGAAAAGGCTGATGTGGAGTCTTGGTGTGAAGCGCCAACCTCGCTCCATACATGCTTCGGCGACTTCTTTAACATTGAGGTTATATTCTTCCGAACGTCCGCCAAGCGGCATAAGATATACTGGACATTCAACGCCGGCATCTCTATATTCTTGAACAGCTCTCGTAACTTCATCAAAATCATCATTAGTAGCGACAACAAACTTGAGATAAATGTCACTACCGTTAACACGGCTATACTGACTAGCGACATCAGGTTTAATAGCAGTGTCCCAAGGTTCTCCTGAAACTGAAAGTTTTGGGGAACATGACCACGTGACTGCAATTCTTTCATGATCGTTAAGATAGTTGAAGAAGTCTTCGTGTAATGTTTGTGTAGTGTTTGTTTCAAATGTAACATTTTTTAAATCCTTCATGCGTGGATGTTCAAATAACTCGATGTAGAGCCTCTGCCACGCTAATAAAGGTTCTCCACCGGTCATGATCAAATGTATATCTTGACCATTGTCCATTGTCCATTTGCCTTCTGGTAACAACGAAAGAAGATGCTCGACAACTTCATCTACTTCTCTCAGCATGTTAAAATGTTTAAATTCAGGATAGATACTTGCATAAGTATCACAACCTGTGTGTATAATAGGCAAATCATTGAATTCTTTTGTATCCTTATGAACACCTGCATCGATCAACGCCATTACCTCGTCATTATGTTTTTTCCCTGCTTTGTGTTGTTCCCATCTATCTCTTTTTTCATCTGTACCAAAATTCATACAACGAAAGTTGCAACCGAAGGTACGTAGGAATACACTTGGTACTCCTACAAATCTACCTTCGCCTTGTACAGAATAAAATGCTTCTGAATATCTAAGTTTCATTTTTAGTTCCCACAAGCAAATTCTTGCTGTAATTTTACATTATCGATAAACTCTTTTTTAGTTGCAGGATCTTGTTTAAAAGCACCACGTAATACTGTTGTTTGTGTCAAACTGCTTTTAGCTCTTATTCCTCTGTTCTCACAACAACCATGTGTTGCTTGTACGTAAACACCTACATGTTCACTGCCTGTTTCTTTTTGAATAGCATTTGCAATCATAACATTAAGTTCTTCTTGTAGTGTTCCACGCATAGCACACCACTGTGCAATACGTGAGTACTTGCTAAGTCCAAGTAGCTTAGGACCAGCAATGATACCAATATATGCTACACCTTTAACAGTCTGGTGATGATGCGAACATAAACTAGTCAGTTCACTTCGCACAACCAACATACCTTCATAACCATTTTCAATATAGTTAGGAAAGCTACTTGGGTTAGGCATAGGATCGTATCTGCCTGACATAATCTCATTGATGTACATCTTAGCCATTCTACGTGCAGTATCTTGACTATTAGGATCTGTTTTTGTATCAATTAATAATGTCTGCAAAACATTTTCAAAAGCTGGAATTGCTTCTTCTATAAGTGCCTCTTTATCGCCTTTTTGAAGTACTTCGCTAATATTGTCATTAGCCCAGTACCTAATACCTGCCTCTTCTAGTTTTTGTTTTATTTCATTTACTTTGCTCATTTTCCATTCTCCGAGTTATAGACGTGGATGTCTATTATGCTGTTATTATACATGTTATTTAGGCGATTGTCAAGTAAAAACCTGTCGCCTAAGTATAATTCTTTGTGGTGATGTTTGTTGGTTATCACTTATTCTTTTTCATTAAAGTATTTTTCCAACATAGATAACCTATCATCTGCCGCCGCTAATTTGTTAAGTTCTTCAATCACTGCTTCAGTGACATCAGAATGTTCACCAATTCCTGCTGGCATAGTTTGGTAAACTTTTATATTGGCAATATGCACTGCTACTTCACCTTCGGCTTGCTTTTTAGCCGCTTCGATCAATGCTTCTCCTGGCTTCATTCATTACTCTCCTTTTGTTTATAGTTTCCCTTTTCTGGTATTACGTGTCTAACGCCGCCGCGTGGGTCATCCATGTCACCTTTGCGACGTGGAATTAAATGTACGTGTGGCCACATTACAGTCTGTCCTGCAGCCTCTCCACAGTTTTGTCCTAAGTTAAAAGCATCACAGTATCCTGATTGCATCCAATCATAACCCCATGCGTATGCCGCCTTATAACATTTACTCAAATGTTCCCAATCTTGTTCTTTAGGAACAAAAAGAATATGTCCTTCTGTTACAGGATATCCATCTCTGTAAACTGTGTAGTCTCTAGTTTCTATTACAATATCTTTCCAAGGTACTTGCATACTACACTCCAAAATAAAAATTAAACAACCCTACAAGCAATATAGTTGCTAATGCACCATTCAACATAGTAAGAGCTCTATCATGCCAAAGCATGCCTACCCAAAACCATCCTAAAGTACCAACTAAACTAAAATACAAATCAACTAATGGTATTGTACCTACACTTCTTGCCGCAACTGCTATTAAAATAAATGCACTTGCTATCCATTTCACATACCAAGATAAATCACCTTTAGGTGTTACTTTTTTATAGACACGACTGCTATTTAGAGCTTTGATTTTTTCATCTAGCTTTTGCTTAATAGGTTCAATCGTTTCTTTGTTCATAATTATCTTCCTAAAAATCTTTTTGCAGCCGCAATAGGATTTCGTAACCCTTCATAAGTTTCATCAATAAAATTAATATGCTTTGCTAGTTTAACTTCAAGTTTTTCTATTGTCAACTGTAATTTGTCAATTTTTAATTCTAGCTTGTCTAACTTTTCTTTTACTTCTTTACTCATTTCTTAACTTATCTTTTTCCAAACTTAATTTATCTTTGTAGCTCATAATATAAGCCGCACCACCTAGTAAAACAATAGCCCCTGCTTCTGCTATTAGCATCCAAGGATCAGCTTCTTTAGAATGCAATACAATCAATCTACAAAGAGCTGTCATTGCAATGATAATGGGTAATGTTACAGGAATTCTATGGCTTATATAGAAAGCACCAACCATTCCTATTATTTCTGCATAAATGAATAGTAGAAATAAGTCACCAAGTTCTACTTTCATATTCATTACCATTTCTAAAACATCCATACCTGCAGCAAACATTGTAAGTGCTCCTATTACTGCAAGAAGCAATTTTTCACTATAAAAAGTTGTCCAATGTAAACTTTTGTCTAATTTTTTTCTAGCAGGTTTAGGCATAAAATTCTTCTTCAACATATCTTTTTAACTCATGATCACCTATGTTATCCGGTACAGTGTTTTTATAAAATAATTCATAACTGTCAGATCCATATTTTCCAATACCATATAATTCTGTAGCATCATTACCATCCCATGTAAGATAGTCTGAACTCATTCGACGTAATCTTTTTTCTCTTACATTTACCATACCTAATGGTTTAATTATTGATTTAATTGTTTCAGGTGTAGTATTTAGGTAATGTACAGGTGTAGGACAAATAACAAACAGAATAGGAAGTACACTTTTTACTTGTTTCCTACCTGTTTGATTTAAGCAAATAACACCAACCATATGTTGCCAACTGTTATCTACCTGTTGTTGTACCATTAAATCATCTCTCATACGAAAAACCTATCTATTAAAGCAATTATTACATGATAAGTGAAAAAGCCAAACAAACATAATATACAAAATTTTAAAAATTTATTCATTCCGTCGTCTGACATTTTTTCCCAATGTGGTCTATTATCTGGTCTACCAAACATTACATTTCCTCCAAAATTCCTAAGCCTTCTGCTCCAATAAAAAGCAATCCAGCAACAACAAAATTACCAGTCATTAAAATGACACCAGCACCAATTCTAACTACACTTTTAACAAGACTTATATAAAAGTGTTTCTTACTTACATCTTTAGGTTCAATACTCACCAACATTCTCCCATGGATAAACTAACCAAACATCTTCTTCTGCTTTGTTGACTTCGTCACAACTATAAGATACTTGATGTTGAAACTCAGAAGCCATATTATCTGTAAGAACAGCCCAACGAACATTTTCACCCCAAATATCTTCCCATGCTTCACTATCTGGTAAACAAGCATCTTGCCAATCTTTTTTAATCCAATTGAAAGTAGCACCTGTATCATTGATGTCATCTACAATAAGAATATTTTTACGTGCTTTAGGATAGCTTCTACCATCGCCATAACCAAATGCATCTTCAGCCATCCAACAATTAGTTTCGCTTCCGTGTCCACTGTTATCACGTAAACTTACTTTTAATGCTTCACAACGAATACCTGTCATATTAGAAATAATAGTAGCAGGAACATTACCACCACGTGTTATACCAACTATATAATTAGGTCGCCAATTGTTTGCATACATTTGATTTACAATACTGACACACATTTTTTCTACGTCTTGCCAACTATAAAATTTTTTCTTAATCATTTTTATATTCCATTTCTGTCTTTATTTCGTCGCCTTCTTTATCATAAGCAATTTCTAAAGCCATTTGTTGTATCTGTTCTAGCATATGATTACACATACTTTTATCATATGATTTACCAGATAGGTTACTGTATTTGTTTCTTTCTCTGTGCAGTTCTAATGCTTTATCATGCATAGCATTTATTTTTTGTATAAGTTGTTCTATTGTATGTTGCATTACCAAACCCAAGATACAAAACTGTATCTTACTCCTTTTGTTATTTGTGTTACTTTGTGCGGGTACATAAATGTACTTGGAAAAATTAAAATATCTCCTTGTTTGAGAGTAATTTTTTCATCTTCAAACATAATAAATTCTCCACCGTCAAAATCATCATTTAACAAACCAACCACAGACAAAGTTGGTATTCCTTTTCGTTCGCCATCAAACATCTGTTGTACTCTATCTGCATGCCAATGCATTTCAGTAGATTCATCATACTTGTTAAAGCGAACATCTGTAAAGCCGTCCCAACCAGGTAAACTTGGTAAAGCTATATCTACTTTTACATATTTTTTTAATGCATTAAAAACCTGCTCGTGAATATATTCATCAAATTTAGTTGCTTGATGAGATATAGAAAGGTCATTGTCAAAATTATATTTGTTCTTTTCCATATGACTGTAAAAAGTGTGCTTCTGCCAGTCATTTTGCAAACTGCTTATTATATCATTACATTTATCTGCAGGTATGCAAGGATAAGTCTTTACATAATCTAATAATAACCTAGGTATATTCATGTACTAGATCTCTCTTTTAAGTATTTTTCATTGTGTATCCAACGATAACCTTTATTTCTAATATGATCTACAAAACCCCATTCTTTCTTTTTTCGTCCCATAAAGAAAATACTTGTACAAGGTATTTCTTTTCCGTTATCATCTTTTTGCAATTCTAACCAATGAAGATCGCTTGCTTTTCTAAAGCGGATATGTCCTGGACCTCTCCACCTTCTAGTACTGCCTACAACTGTTCCTGTTGTTTCATTAAACAATGGTATATGTTCCCAGTATCCGCCTTTAAGTATAATAGCACCCCAGTCCCAAGGATGATCATGTAGTGTAGGCTCGTCACTTACTAGAACTTTATGCACAGTAATATTGAACGGAAAGTTTTTTCTATCTTTTAAAAATACATAATAACGTATAAGATACGGAATCTTTCCTGTTCTATCAGTAATTACTCTACGTCTTCCAATACTGTTCATAAAATTAGAAAGGAATTTCATTGTCATCCTCCACATTAGTGTCGAAATCATCTTTTACAAGATCATAAAATGTTTTAAATTCTTTCCAACTTTTTGCAAGAGCAGGATAATGTTCACACATTCTTTCAATTTTATTTTGATCTAAATGCGATGACATGGGTCCTAAATCATATGTCATATCATCTTCTGTGACATATATAGGTTCAGGTAAAGTTGGAGAACTGTCTAGTGTAATTGTATACGTAGACTCGGTATGGTCTAAACAAGGATAGGCTATATCACCAATTGAAATCGGTTCATCTCCTAATGTTATTGTAAAAGTTTCGTCATCTTTAGCCATCTCATATTGCCTCATATAGTTGTTTACCGGAAAAATATTCCTTGTTTAGTTTTGTAACTTGTTTTTCCAACGCAACTAAAAAGTCATCATAGTGTTCCATGTACTCAACTATCTGGTTAACAACTTTGTCTCTATTGTTTCTGTAACTGTTAAAGTCGTCAGTCCATACACTAGGATATTTGAACTCTGGTAAAGCCATTTCGGAATAACTTAGTCTATCTGGAACCATTGGTAATGCTCCTACTAAAGCACCTTCATACCAACTTATTCCTAATGTTTCTTGTAGATTAGCACTAAAAACTAGCTTTGCTTCTCCAAGTAAATTATGATATTCATTTTTATCAAGTTCTCTTTCTTGACATACAACAAATTCATATTGCGGCAGTCTTTCTTTAAGATCTAAAAATATATCTAATTGCTTTTCAGGAGCAATCCTATGTGGAAACAAAATAAGATTTTTCTTCTGCATACCTTTATACGAACTTAATGTATCGTGCATATACTCCATAGGCCAACCTACACGGTTAAATTTTGAGTTATTCTGAATATAACCATATGGCTCAAAAGCAAATGCTTTTTTAAACATATCTATATGAAAGTCTGTTGCAAAAAAGTTATCATTATAAGTTTCAAACATGCTTTGCTCAGCATGTCTTACCCAAGGTTTATCACCTATTAGTCGTCCCAAGAAATCGTGTGGATCATAACTACCAGCATGCCACAAACCGCCAATGCGAATGTCAACACCCAATAGCTCTGCCATGTAGCGTAATTGAATAACTGTAGGATTCCAGGCATCAGTATAGAGGAAATAGTCACCGTTTTGTATCTTGCCTTCACAAAAGAGTGTACCGATTTGAGCAAGTTGGTTACTTTTATATACATTAGTTCCACCGAAGTTGAGAAAAGCCCCAGGCGTAGTAGCCTGAGGCGTATCTCCACCACTAATAACTACTACATCATTATTTGTAGACCTCTTCAGTTGCCGTGGAAGATGTTCTTTCCACTGTTTGGTATAACGTGTGTCAACTGCTTCTATGTCTACAATGTATATAGTCATTAATGTACCTTTCTTCTTTTCTTCTTTTGGGTTCTGGACCAAGCCATATAGCTTTCCCAAATTCTATCACCTTTTTTGTAAAGGCTAGCTTCACGAAAAGGTTTACCTTCGTATCTACAATAATCTCGAAACGAGTCGAGATCGTCAAAAATTTTCCTAATCAAAGGATCTTTGATTGCCATTGTTCTTCCTTCTAGCAATATCATTGTGGTTTAGGGTAAAAAATCGAACAGCCATTCTCGCCGTCCTCGGCCACGTCAATTTCTACAAATCGGCCGGGATATTTTGTAGAAATTTCGTTATATAAATCATCTGATATCATTTCACACGATTTATAATCTAACTGTAAAGTACCTTCAGAGTATAAACTTTCTAACCAACGTTTAAATTGGATAAACTCTATGTCTCTGTCATTATGCGTTACTTGAATTCGCACTTTAAAGTGAAAAATATGACGGTGTGGATAACCTAAAAAACTTACATCATATTCGTCACCAGTTGCAAGTGCTGGATCTTCAAGTGCCGCAGGATATTTATGGATACCTTCTTTTCTAAACGTTACCCAAATACTTCTATCAGCATTTGTCATAACATTTTCCTGTGCAACTTTTGCATCTTCTTCTCTCATCATACGTAACATACCTTCATAGTATCTTTCATTGTTTGTATTAATATTAACTTCATTTGATGATTTTGTCAAGTCCATAATCCGTCCAATCTGTAAATTTATTTTTATCCATTAATTCATGCAAACTATGTGTCCAAATACCTGGATTTGATTTATTGAATCCTTTATCGTCTATTTTAAGCATAGTATTGTAATTCCAATGTTCAATATACGGTAATGGAACCCGTATTTGTGGAATAAAATTATTGTATTCAGTAAGCCCACCTTCTAAAAATAATTCAGCTGCATTTAGTGGAATATCTAAACTGCACTTAAAACCTGCTTCAAGAAATGTTTTAATCATTATTTCCCATTCACTGTAATAATCTGCATCATGACTTTGCGAAGCAGGATCAAAACTGTGATTAGCACCGAAGAATATATGATTTATATCACTATGTACGTGTTCTTTAATTTGTTCGATGCTCTGTAAACCAACAACAAATAATGTTTTCAAGCCATAGGCAGGAGTTTTTTCAATCTCTGTGCCTATAAAGTATGTAATATCTTTTTTAGTGCCGTCTTTATATTTTCTTTCCATTTTGTATTTGATCCTTGGCTGCTAATTTTTCTTTTTTAAGATTAACAAGATGTTGTTTTGTTTGCCAGCTTCTATCATAGTTTCGTTCTTTTTCTACTTGTTCAACCTTAGTGTGAAAATAATCGTGCATGTTTTGTAGTCTTTTTGCGTTCTTTGACTTCCTTCCTGTTGCCATTATACCTCCGTAAATAGATTATTAAAATGTGTATCAGCATTAGTAATTCTTTTTCCTGTATTACCTCTTGTGCCGATAATTGTGTCCCAGTAGCGGGAAAATTCTTCAATTACTGCTTCTGCTTCTTCTCTGTTATCAGTTGCGAATACTGCTTCAACAACATCTCTAAATAAAACCCTGTTAAACTGCTCTTGTACAAGCATGTTCGGAATGATGCCATTGTCGTATTGTCTATTTGCTTCTTGTACTGCATTTATGTGCATCCATACGTTATGCCCCATCATGATAGCATATGAAAAGCTATCCCACGAGGTCTTTCCTTCTTTGCCAATTTTATTTAGATCACCTGGACCATATATACAAATATCTTTGGCTGTAAGTCCTGTTGTAATTGGTGAATCCATAAAGCTATGATGCTTGCCTTCTCTTACAAAAGCCGATGCAAAAGAAGAAGTATCATTGGCAAGTGCTTTATCATCTATACTTGGAACCATTCTGTAAACCCATTTTGATCTATCTTGTGTTTCAAGTTGACAATAAATTTGTCCATTAGCAGTTGCAAGAAACGGACTTGCACAATCAAATGTAATAGTAAAGTTTTCGTTGTGATATTTGCGAACTGCTCTTTGTATATCTGTTAATAGTACGGCCCATTCTAATTTACTTGTACCAAGAAAATGCATAACATCATGTATGCCTTTTTCTAGTAAACCGTCAAATCTTAAGGAAACTAATCTTTTCAAAACAAGATGGATATCACACATATTTTGTCCACCCATTGCCCAACCATTGAAATGATCTGTGTATTTTTTAGGATCACAGTAGTCTTTCATTTGATTATACCAATCATCAGCATCAGCATGGTTTTCACCTTGTAGTACATTCAAAAATTTACATGCACCTGTGCGATGTTTCATCCAATAATCATTGTTAATACGTGTAGCATTAACCGCTTCTTGATAACTTGTTATTCCTGTCGCTTTTTGTCCTGCAGGAGAACGTGATACCCAAGCTGGAATATCAAGTATCATACCGTAATCCATATACTCGTCCATCCACTTTAACACACCATCACGTTTCTTGTGTGCTTTAGGACAATTAGGATCTTTCCAATCACCTTCCCAAACACCTTTACCAATCTGGAATCCACCTGAATCACCAAGTATCCAGCTGTTGTTACGATCTCTGTTACGGACCATGTCTTCTTTAGGAGAATCCTTATTGATATCTAATTCAGCATGACCTGCGGAATATAATGTCCACTTGTATTGAAACTGTCCTTCTTTTTGATTAATGTAATTAAGACTTTCAACACCATTTTTTAAGTTGCTTGGAATACGAGTTGTTTCTACATATTCATCAAATCTCTGTTTGCCTACATATGTAGCATAAAATCCACTTAGTGCTGGAAGAAAACGTGCATAATCTTTTTGTTCATTTGTTAAATTTGTTTTCATTAAAATCCCCAATCATATCTCCAAGGATACATTGTATAACCTAACGGTGCAAATACTAATTCTTCTATCAATACAATCATAGAAAGACAGAAAATTATTTGTATCCATCTTGGTGCTCGTTTTAACCAACCTATTGGTATTTGGAATAACCATTCATAAAATTGTGCAACCTTCCCCCAGAAACGGTCACCAATACTATAAGGCGGAACCTTCCATACTACAATAACAAATATAAGCCACCATACCCATATTGGATGTTCTTCGCTTACTCCGTAGCCAAACATGAACGGCAATATCATTGCAGTCATGTAAAGTCCAATATACTTTTTCAAATGCTCAAACACTATTTGTCCTTTACATTTAAATTACTTGGATTATATTGTTCACCATTATAACCACTTCCTGTTGCATTAGGTCCTGTTTCAACTCCGCTATTACAAGCGAATACAACAACACATAAAAAAATAAGAGCATACAGAGTTCCTCGTTTACTCCAATGAATGAATCCATTCATTGCTTCTTCAGCTTGCTTTTGTGCTACTTCTTTAGGTGTCATTCTGGAACCGTCCATGGATAGCAAGGTATAATACTTTGTCTACAATATTTTGCATTGTCTACTAATAATACAGGTAGTACTACTAAAACAAAAACACAAAATAAGACAGGCCATATCAAACCTTTTGTTGTACAGTAATTTTCACTCATTGTTCTTTCCATCTATAAACGTTCGGAGTACAAAAGTTTCTTCCAAACTTACAAGTATTATCATTTTTGCATACTCTTTCATGCTTACTATTTTCCCAACAATTACTTTTCCAAGGATCAGTATATTTTTTAATAAATCTATCCCAAGTATCATCTAATGTCATCATTGCCATTACCGGAATAATAAACATTACTATTATAATCCAAAGAAAGGCAACGCCAAACCCTTGATTATGATATGGTTGATTAGGATCAGTCAAATTACTTACTCTGTGCTGGCAGAATGTAATCATATTTTGCCATACCACTGTCTACTGAAATCATCATTGCACCTTGATCTGAAATACTCATTTTAATATCACCATCTAGATTCAAGATACTTTGTACTTGTGCTACAGGCCAAGCCCATGTATGAGCAAGTGTGCCTTCTACGTTATGTTCAAAAACAAACTCACCAGCATGTGTATTGATGTCACCAAATGCAAATACTAGATTACCATCTCTAGCTGATACATTAAAAGTTGGCTCTTCTGAATGTGCCGCACTCATAAGTTTCATACGTGCAATACTAGCAACACTAGGAGCAAATTCTACTTGCCACTGAGCACCTTTAAACTTTACAGTTTTTAATTTTTCTTCAATGATAGCTTGATTCATAAAGCGATAATCATTTTGGAAATCACCAGCCGCATTTTCAAAGTGAATATGTGTTGGAACAGTTTCACCATTTCTTTCTGCTTTTACTACATCAATTTTAGCATTGTCTTTATATTCAGGATTTTTCAAATGCAAACTAAGTTTGTCTAAGTTAGGCATTCCAAATGTACCTTCAAATTCACCTACTGGTGAATGTGTTTCAGCAGATAAGATTACACTTCTATCTTCTGCCATACTATCAATTGCAGTACCTTCGTCATTGCTTACTTTTACAAGGCTAAGGAAGCCTAATGCATGAGTGTGTGCTACAATATCTTGCAAGATGTCTTTCATATTATTCTCCTATTGTTTATATTATAAGTTATCATTAGTCGTTTGTCAAGTGTTAAATTCATTTAATTTTATCCCAAATCCATTCATGTCCATAAAACATTACACTGCCTGCTGGTATACTAGCTAAGGATAGTCCAAAAGTATACCACAAGTCTCCACCTGTCACCAAAGCATAGCTCATAAACCACCCCAACCCTAACAGTTGCCACGTGCAGGTTTTTATTAAACGTCTATACTTCATTCACAAATTCTTTTTCTAAGATCAGATGAACTAAATCTATGATCTCTTTTATTAAAGTATAACTCTATTCCTAAACGCCGACAAATATCCTTCCCCGTAAAGTCTTTATCTTTATACTCTTCGCCTAAAATACGTACATCTACTTGATACATTTCTAAAATATCTTCTACATCTTTTTCTGTTGTATAAGGAATTATTTCATCCACATACTTTACTGCCTTTAGTTGTGTGTATCTTTCCACAATAGTTTGTATAGGCTTATTTTTTTCTGGTCTGTCTATTGAAGGGTCTAATTGTAATCCTGCAACAAGATAATCACATTGTTCTTTTGATTCGCGAAGCATAGCAACATGGCCTGCATGTAACAAATCAAATGCACTAAAAGTTATTCCTACTCTCATTTGAAGTCATTCCTTTCTATTTCTTGTAAATGTTTGAACGTGTCTTCCCAACCTTCCACTGCGACTGTTTTACATGACCATTTGTCTGTCAATAGTTTCATTTTTAATGGATAATCGTTGCCACCCATATCCATTTTGTCCCCGAAGAAATACAAAAAATTATTTTTTAAATCAAAGTCACGTAGTATTTGACTTTTATCTGAACCTATAGGATAAATGTCTATGCCAGTATCTCCGCCTACTACGGCTTGAATATCTGGAAATTTTTCCTCAAAAAATTTAGCAATAGTGTGTCTTTCTTCTGTATTCTTATCATGTTCTACATAAAGTTTTCTCTCACCCATTGTTGCATTACGTCCTACTATGCTGAAGTTAACCATTCCTGGTCTGTTCTCAATATGCAAACCAGTGCGTAAAGGAAATTTACTGTTGTCAAGTTCTTTAAGTAACCATTGTTCAGCTTCATTAGGTAACTTCCAATCACTTGTGTACACATTATTATTTTTTTCATATACATCACTACCACTACAGTTGTACACTCTTTTTGCAAGATTAAATGTTTCGCCTACTTGTTCTACTGTTTTAGGTTTATCACTGCCTGTAACAAGATATACATCGTTCACTAAACAAAAAGTGTTGAACCATGCACGAAATTCATGATCCATTTTGCCTCTACTAGGAGTAAGAGTGCCGTCGACATCGAAAATAAATTTGTTTACTTTCATATTATTCCCCAAAATCAAATAAACTGTTAAATGTGTTGTGTTGTTTAGTATCCTCAATATTGTATTTTAACACACCAATTAAATTGTCTAGTTTGTTATCAATAATTGTTGACTCCATAGCTTCATCATCGAATGGCAACTCTTTAAACCATTCAGGCAGATGTAATTCGTCAGTTGGATATGCAACACTTGTATAGCCTAGTGGGTTTTGTTTTAGTTTACAAACAATAACTTTCATCCCATCTACAATTTCTTGCGAATATTTGTCACCGTTCATGCGTTTCAGCGTGTTCCAATTAATGCTTGCTCTAACATGTCCTGGCATATTTGCTTTTCCTTGCTTTTCTTCAAGACGTTGATAGTGTCCAATCTTGTTTGCACGTTTTGGCGAACCTTTTTCAAAACCTGGACGTAATTTAAAGTCTTTTCTAAACTCTGTAATACGATCTAGTACAGCTTTTTCGCTTGCATCAGTCAACACCATTAACAGAAGTTCGCTCAAAAACTCTTGCATGAATACAGGAGTATCTGATCTACGCAGATCAAGACCCATTGCTTTTACTTTTCCTGGCTTACCATCTACATCACTTCTAAATCCTTCAACATCGTATACCAATGCCGCATATCTTTTCTTTGTTATGTATAGTCCGCTTTCTGCAACAATCTCTCTTGCCGCGGCAATTACACCTGATCGTGTTTTAGGACAATGAAATGCTTCTAACATGAATTCGGGAAACGTTTCATTTGCCGCTTCGCAAACTTGATCATATAATTTGATTACATTATCCTTATCCCAAGGAATTTCTCCTTTGTCAATCTGTTCTTTCAACACAGGATAACCACTAAAATAACAAGAATCAGTATCACCATAAATCATTGCATCGCCAACATGATCATACTTGCCAGTGATAACCTTGTTTACTTCTGCACTCATGTGTTTAACAATAGTACGACCAGTAAGTGTAGTTGATTGTCCAATACGTTTGTCAAAAAATCTACAACCAGGATTGAGAATAGCACCGTACAAGCTGTTTAGATTAATTTTTTTAACAAGTTGCCGTTTATCCCAATATTCAATCTCAGTATTATTACCGGCGTCTTTGGCTTTTTTAAGCATACCTTGTAATTCTTTACGTTCCGAATACCAACGTTTAAGTAATCCTGGAATAACACCTTCAAATTCTGTTGTGAATATAGTTCCATTTGAGCTTAACATCCACGGCATATGGCTATCAAAAATTAATTTGTATATTTCAGCACCGCTCATTACTCTTGTTTCACTGTTTTCAAAGTCAACAGTAAGTGCAACGTCTTTTCTTTGTTCCATAACTGCTTCGTATTCTTCTGTACTAAAACGTCCTTCCCATGAGCCTGCAAAAGATTTTTTCTTTAGTGTGATATCTTCATGTACTCTGGATTCTGATATCTCAGGACGGATTTGTCCAACAATAGTTTCAGGAGCCATATTCAATGCACGAATAACACTTGGATACAGACTGTTCAAATCCATTGAACCAATCCATTTGTGTAGTCCTTTTTTGGGGAACGCAACATAAGCACCGGCGGCTTGTGTATTTTCGTCATCACGTTTAGGTCTATTAGGTACCTGTAGGCCTCGATTGTGTGCTTCATTCACAATCGCTTGTTCTGTAACTGCTACTGCACCCATTGTGGTCTGTAGCAAAACAGTATTTGCATGAGCAAGTTCGTTACTTAGATCAATGAATCTTAGTTTTTTGTCCAGCTTGTCCAGTAGTGCGGTATCTTGTATGTTGTATTCAATGAATCTTCTAAAGTCATTGTTGTACAATTGGTCCAAAGTGCCTTCATAAGGAACTTTATTTTCACCAACTTCGATCTCACCAATGGCATCAAGTCTATATGTGTGTCTTTCTTCATATGTATATTTACGATATAATTCTAAACTATCTAAATGCACTCTACCTACTAGGTCATAGGTTTCAGCTGATTTACCATACTTTTCATATTCACGTTTACGTGGCAGTTGCCCCCATAAACAAAAACGTCTAGTATCATCTTTACTTAGCACTCGACTTGTTCTGTTTACTGTGTACGGAATATCATAACCTTCACTGTTCCAACCTGATAATATGTCTGCGTCTTCAATCAATGTAAGGAAAGTATCTATCATTTTTCCTTCATCATCGAATAGCATTACATTGTCAATACCTTCTAATGTTTTCTTAGCTTCTTCCATTGTCAATGTTTTAGGAGGAACTGCCAAACAAACCATAGTTTCCATCCATTGCAAATAAACTGCAATAGAAGTAATTGGCATGAATGGATCGCTTGGATCAGCAAATCCACGTTCTGGATCAAAGTCAGTCTCAATATCAAAAAATGCAATATTCAGTTTAGGTGCATCTTGATTGAGATAATTCTCACTAAGACATTGGAAAATTGGATTAATATCACTTTCAAACAAATTTTTATTTTTGTTTATAGCAACTTCTTTACGAAAGTCTTTTGTATTTTTACATACAATACGTGTTAGAGGATCTCCATAGATGCTTTTATATTTGCCTCTAGGGTCTTCATAATAAAAAGTATATTTTGCTTGATATTC
>Ga0163111_10001155_pt1 | contig 16079 bp, 13 predicted proteins | sample CRUFie1St18metaG_FD_109645 | JGI IMG/M metagenome (GOLD analysis project Ga0163111, IMG submission 109645) | Marine microbial communities from the Costa Rica Dome - CRUD Field 142mm St18 metaG | ecosystem: Environmental > Aquatic > Marine > Oceanic > Photic zone | place: Costa Rica: the Eastern...
CACGGTTTTTACACGCCCGAGAACACCGTCGAGCTGTTTGAGCGCGTCGAGCAGTTTTTTGGTCAACACCTGAGCGCGGATGCAGCTGAGGAGTGGTCACTCGAGTAATGCCAATGGATGCTGAGCAATCTATCGCTGAGGGCTTTAAGGCTTTATCGGCAGGCCGGCCTGAGGCGGCGCTTGAGGCAGTCAACGTTATTGATGCTGACTCGTATCCGCGGGCGAGCCTGCTGGCGGGCCACGCTTATAAAGCGCTAGGTCAGCATGCCGCCGCCGAGGCTGCCTACCGGGCGCTGGCTGAGAAGCCTGACAGACGTCACAGTGCAACAGGATGGTGGAGCCTCGTCGGGCTGAAAACAGCGCAATTTTCCGCGGCAGATGCTGCGCGTCTGGACAATCTCATTAATGGCGATGAGCAGGACGGTTACCTGGGCTTGCTGCATATGGCGCGGGCCGAGCTTTGGCATCAAGCGGGCATGCCTGATATGGCGTTCGCTCACCTGAAAGCTGGTAATGACCTGGTTGCTGCTGCCAGGCCTTTTAACGGAGAGGCGTATCGTACCTTAGTCGACGAGCTACTCACCGTGGAGCCGTTCACACCTGATTCGCGGAGCGACTCGGCACAGCAGCCCATCTTTATTGTGGGGCAACCAAGATCAGGCACGACTTTGGTAGAGCAGATTCTGGCGTCTCATCCGGAAGTTGACGCCACGGATGAACTGTCTTTTATGGGACACCGTGGCGCTGATCTGCAGCGAGAGGGCGGCTATGCGGCAGTTCTTCAATCGTCGACTGAAGATCGTTGGTCAACTTATCAAAAGCAGTATCTGGAGATTGTGGCGCCCTATTGCCACAAGGGTGGCGCCTATTTCCTCGACAAAACTCCCGAGAATTTCCTTCATATCGCACTGATTCTTAAAATGCTGCCGAATGCACGATTTGTGCATGTAATTCGCGACCCTCTAGACAATATTGTTTCACAGTACCGACACTTTTTCCCTGAGTCTCGGGAATACAGCAGTAGTATCGGAGGGCTTGTGTTTTATTGGCAGGGTTACCTCATGTTGATGCGACACTGGTCGACGCTATTCCCCAATCAAATCTACCACTTGCATTACGCATCATTGGTAAACAACCCCGAGGGTGACATTACATCGGTGCTGGAATTTTGTGGGCTGTCAGCTGCTCCTGAATGTTTTGTGCCCCACAAAAATGAGCGGCCGGTGATGACCCCGAGCGCTGCACAAGTGCGCCAGCCCATCAATACGGCGGGGATGGGCAGTGGTCTCGCTTATGGCGGCGGCTTAAAAGACTGGTTGAAAGAGATAGGTAAGCTAAAAGAAGCCAGTGTCAGTCTCTTTGGCAAAGGGTGACTATCGCTCTTTCACCTTGATTCTGACGCCTTTCTCCGTGACAAGAAAAATCGAGCCGAAAAATCCATCCTCAATAACGACCCGTTCGCCGGGTTTAATCTTGATTTGAGTGTCAGAGGCTTTTTTAAACAGTCGCCCATCCTCGGCGACATAGATGGTTTCACGGCGCTGGGTATACAGCACATCCTTGATAACAAAGGTGATCTGCTCGGGCACCTCTTCGACGATTTCCGGTGCGGCCTCCTCACCGAAAACAATTGCGGCTACCTCCACATTGCGCTGTTCCCGACGTTGCTCGCTGGAACCTACCTGCGGTTTTTCAAGAGATCTTCGCATGGCCGCAGCTGCCGCGTCGTAGCAGTCCAGACGATCTGAATCGGCTTCAATATTGGAGCACTCCATGAATGACTGCGCGTGAGCAGCTTGCGTCAATAGAACACAAGTGAGTAGCGCTATGCAGAGGCGGTAAGCGTCCATCCAATGATATCTCCCTTGTGCAGCAATTCGGTGTGTTGAGCATCGCGCCAGCCGATTGTACTCATCTGGTCAACTAAGTCTTCCATCTCGGCGCTCGTGCTGGCCACGGAAAGCATTTGTTGATGGCGAACTCTTGCCGCGCTGGCTTCATTTTCAAGCTCAGCAATAAAATGCGCTCGTACCTCATGTTTCTGGCCGAGCAACTTGAAGAATCTTAAAGCAGCGAGAACGTGATCGGCCATGAAGGCGTTACCGGTCTCGAGGGTTGCGCCTCGGACATACTTATTCCCCATGCCGTTCACGAATTTGCGCGCTGCTTCGGCATCGGCGTCCGCTTTTAGTGCCTCAACATTTCCGAGCTTTGAAAAAGTGGTATTGATGGCTGTTAGTGCATCCCGGATGGCCGCAATGTCTTTTTCATTATATTCGCTGACGGCTCGCGCTGACATTCGCGCCACAACAGAGTCATGATGGTGTAGCAAAGCAAATAGCTGGCCCTCTGGGATCATGCGCGGTAGTACGCCTGCGAGCGTCTTGTTGAGATCGCTGTACTCCATACCGTAGATGGAGAGGCACGTCGAAATATTTTGGGCGTTGTAGGGAAGATCTTCTACTGGGGTGTTGCCAACCAAAGCGATGTTGCCCTTTGCCTGATCGACCGCGCCCCGCAAGATGTCTGGCAACTCTATATTTGCGGCATCAACGCCCATGTAGTCGAAGGGAAGGTTCAGCGAGAGTAAAAAAGGCAGAAGTGAGCCATTGCCACAACAGAGCTCCACGACATTCAGCGAGTCGCGATCTTTTAGCAGGGAGGTTGTAATGCCATCTAGCCAGTCTCTGACTGGGCCGGCATAGCCGTTACTGAAATAGTCACCAAAGGTGGTGGTGTGCCCCTGGCGCCAAAATCGACTCCACTCTTCCATTGATTTCTCTGCTTTATCTAAAGTCGCGTCGATTAAGCCACAACACTAAACGGGGATACAGGTAATCTAAAAAAAGGCCCGCATATGCGGGCCTTTTTCGTTCTATCAGAGGTTTTACCATCAGAACTCGATGGTGTACTCCGCGTAGACAACGCGACCAACCTTCGGATACTGGTACTCGGCAACTTCAGTACCGAAGTCGTTGAGCAGCGGATCTTCATCGGTGATGTTATTGGCACCGATGGTGATCTGGCCCCATTCGCCAAAGTTATAGCCGACCGAAGCGTTCAGCTGATCCCAGGAATCATATTTCTCGTCGCCTGCACGAGATTCGGACTCGCCAATGAAGTCCCAACCCGCGTTGGCGAAGAAATTGTTCCAAGCCCAGGCTGCTTGAACGTTTGATCTCCACTCAGGGAAACCAAGAGTTCCGACGATGTCGAGCAGAACGCCGTTACCGTAAACCTCTTCAGTCTCATACTTGAGGTACTTGGTACCCGTATATCGGAGGCTAAAGACTCCAAAGGCAGTGTCGATAGTGCCGGCAAGACCCAGGTCGAGCGCTTCGCGCTTCTGTGCAATAGCACCGTTTACAAAACCAGCGTCGATTCGAACCACTGCACCAGTAGCACTCCGCTGAACGTATTGACTCCCGGGCCCACCGGAGGTGCGCGACGAGTAGTCTTGGTTCAGGAGGTCCTGGGCACTTACGTAGTCGATGGTGTTATCGAGCTCTAGGCTGACCCATGTTGCGCTGGCTTTCCAGCTCATCATGTCACTTTCCCAGAAGTCCCAGTCAACACCAAAAGACATCGACTCAGATTCTTCCGCGTCGAGGTTCGGGTTTGATCCAATGTAGGTATCGAACTGACGTGAAGGACAGGGGTCCTGACCAGTTTGCTCACAGGCCCAGAAATCCGTTCCTCCAGATGCTGAGAAGGACGTCGCACCATAAAGGTCAGACAGGTCCGCGGCGCGGAAGCCCTCGCCCCAAGAAGCACGGAAGCGCAGCTGCTCGTAACCTGGCACCGCGACGGCAACACCAAGACGAGGTGAGCTCGCGCTGCCGAAGTCTGAATAGTCGTCTGCGCGAATGGCGGCTGATATCTCCATCCATTCGGTGACCGGGAACACTGCCTCAGCCATGTAGGCAGTCACGTCGCGATAGCCCTCTGCTGAGTTACCCGCTGAACCACCGACAAGACCGGCTTCAGACTGTGCATCAACTAGCGCGGAGTATTGAATCTCGTAGTACTCAGCGCCCAGATAGACGGCAGCAGTACCTCCGGCCATGTCAAACATATCCCACTGCACGCCACCAGACCATCTAGTCAGGGTGAGGCGGTCGTCATTGAGTGTGGTGTGCTTTATGTTGTTGACGAACGTATCAAAGTCATCGATACCGTAGGCGATGTTGTACTCAAGGCCGCCGTAGCTCAGGTAATACATACCTACTGAAGCCGAACGGTAATCCGAGTGCGAGTAGTTCACGTCGACTTTAATGTTGTCGCTCACTTCCCACTTCAGGCCAGTGTTGATGTCGATCATAGTGTCGTTAACGAAGTTGTCACGTGTGCCGATGTCTACCCATCGGAACCAACCGCTACTCGCGCCAACATCATTACGGGGGTCGCCTGGGATGGTTGGGCCAGGCGCCGCGGGAGGCGCGTAACGACCGAAGGACTCGTTATCCGAGATGATCGCGTCCATGTAGACTTCGAGGCTGTCGTTGATCTCGTATTCGGCAGAGACCCAGGTGTTCAGGCGCTCGAGGCTCGCTCGGTTGGCCGATACCAGCGCATAAGCGTAGCCGCAGTAGTAACCGGTGTCGGGACCGAAAACCAGATCAGAGCGCATCTTGCCCACAAAGCCAGTGCCCTGCGGGTCGTCCTGACAGTCCGCACCGGGGTATACCAGCCAGGTGTTAGGGTCGTCGCGGTTAAAGGGTTGCCCGTTGTACTGGGGGTTGATGACCGTGAAGCCATAGAAAGACACGCCCACCGTCTCGGCGTAACCAGTGATGTCGCCATCGCCGTCTTGGTCAGAGTAACTGGCCTTGGTAAAATGACGGTCCGCATCAAAGATGGGGTCGCGCATGTCGTATTCGATACCGAATGTGACGCTACCCTTGTCAGAGCTGGCACCGAACAACATTGAGAGCGACTGCTCTTCCCCGTCGTCACGGTCACGATCGCCGAAGCGGCCAGAAATTTTGAAGCCATCGTAGTTGCGCTTCAGAATGATATTCACAACACCCGCAACCGCGTCAGAACCGTAGATCGCTGACGCACCGTCAGCAACGATCTCGATACGGTCCACCGCAGAGAAGGGAATCATGTTCAGGTTGACGGTACCACCGCCGCCCAATGAGGGTGAGCCCGCGACCCGTCGGCCGTTGATCATGACCAGTGTTCGGCCAGCGCCGACACCACGTAGGTCAATCGTTGCGTTGGACTGCGCGCTGTTACCAGATGACTCACGGAAAGAACCGAGAGAGTTCAGGTTCGAGCTTCGCAGGGCGTCCGCAACCGAGATATCACCCTGAATTTTCATGTCTTCCGCGGAGATAACAATCGTCTCCTGCGAAATCGTGTTCAGCGTATTACGTGAAATGCGCGAGCCGGTCACCAGAATTTCTTCTACGTCGGCTTCCGCATCATCCTCCTGCGCTGAAACAACCCCCATGTTGAGGGCCAGTGCACCGGTCGACGCAAACAGCGCGTAGCGAACCGCATCGTGCATGACGTTTCTCTTAGTCATTGAGTTTCTCCTCAAGTGTGTCAGACGCAAAAAAACGAGGGCCATGGTGCTCCCCGCGCTTCCTGCACGTCTGTTACTTCTTACTTTCTATACGTATAGATCCTGACGCTCCCGAGAAAACGGGAAAGCGAGCGCCACGATGTGCGCAATCATAACTTACTTAAGAGTGAACTGTCACAAACCTTCGTATTAGTCGAATCTGGTAATAATGACTGTCGTGGGACTGGCGATTGGGCCGCGTTTTAGGCACTCAGAAGCAAACTATATTGTTGGTCTTAGGGTGGATAGCGCTCAGTGCACGCAGATCGATCTGCACGTATTTGCATCAAGCGCGTTTTGACGTGGTTCCGCACCCAAATTGCGGCGAACTGTCGAGGGAGCCGCCCGCTGATCCACTGTGATTCGACGAAAACGCCCCTAAAATTTGCTGATCAGCCCGGCTTGGCGGACAATAGTCGCCGCATAACTACCAATACCTTTCCGGAGCTTTCATGCCCTCTCAGACTGAACTGGCCAACGCCATTCGTGCCCTTGCCATGGACGCCGTCCAAGCCGCTAACAGCGGTCACCCGGGCGCGCCCATGGGGATGGCAGATATCGCCGAGGTGCTCTGGAACGGTCTGATGCGCCATAACCCGGCAAACCCCGACTGGCCCAACCGAGATCGGTTCGTGCTCTCCAATGGCCACGGATCGATGCTGATTTATGCACTGTTGCATCTGACGGGTTACGACTTGTCGATTCATGACCTGAAGCAATTTCGGCAGCTTCACAGCAAGACACCGGGGCACCCGGAGTACGGATATGCCCCTGGCGTCGAGACGACGACCGGGCCCTTGGGGCAAGGCATCGCCAACGCCGTTGGCATGGCGCTGTCAGAGAAGACGCTGGCCGCGCAATTCAATCGTGATGGGCACACCATTGTCGATCACCATACCTGGGTGTTCCTCGGTGATGGTTGCTTGATGGAGGGCATCTCCCACGAGGCTTGCTCGCTGGCGGGCACGCTGGGTCTGGGCAAACTCATTGCCATCTACGATGACAACGGGATCTCCATTGACGGCGAGGTGGAAGGTTGGTTCACCGACGACACGCCGAAGCGCTTTGAATCCTACGGCTGGCATGTCATTCCGGCTGTAGACGGACATGATCCCGCCGCGGTCAAAGCAGCCCTCATGGCGGCGAAAGCGGAAACCAGCAAGCCCACGCTGGTGTGCTGCAAAACTGTGATCGGCAAAGGTAGTCCGAATAAGCAGGGTACTGAGAGTTGTCATGGCGCCGCGCTGGGCGAGGGAGAAATTGCCCTGACCCGTGAGACGCTCGGTTGGTCTCACGCGCCGTTCGATATTCCTGACGACATCCGCGCCCGCTGGGATCAGCGCGTCAGCGGTGCGGAGCAGGAAGCTAGCTGGCAAGCGGGTTTTGATGCCTACCGCGAGGCTTTGCCTGATCTGGCCGATGAATTCCTGCGACGCCTCCGGGGTGAGCTACCGGCCAATTTTGGCGAACAGGTCGACGCCTACATTGCCGAGTGCGTGTCAGCGGGTGCCGATGTTGCGTCGCGTAAAGCTTCGCAACAGGCGCTGAATGCCTTGGGCCCTGTTTTACCCGAGCTTCTTGGGGGCTCTGCCGATTTGGCTGGCTCCAACCTCACCCTGTGGAGCGGCGCCCGCGGCGTATCCGCGGAGGATGCCTCGGGGAATTACGTGTATTACGGCGTCCGAGAATTTGCGATGGCGGCGATCATGAACGGTGTGGCCCTCCACGGCGGATTCATCCCTTACGGTGCCACCTTTTTAATCTTTATGGAGTACGCGCGCAATGCAGTTCGCATGTCAGCCTTGATGGGGCAGCGTGTGCTGTACGTCTTCACACATGACTCGATCGGTCTGGGCGAGGATGGCCCGACTCATCAGCCTGTTGAGCAGTTAACGGCCTTGCGCGCCACGCCGAACCTGCATACGTGGAGACCGTGTGATGGTGTTGAGTCAGCGATCGCGTGGAAGCACGCCGTCAAGCGAGAAGGCGGGCCAACGGCGATGATTTTTTCTCGTCAAACACTTCCCGCTCAGGTCAGCGATGCGGAACAAGTAGATCGTGTGCACCGGGGCGGCTACGTGCTCGTCAAAGAGCAGGGTGATCTCGACGCGATCGTTATCTCCACTGGCTCCGAGGTGACGCTTGCGGTCGAGGCAGCAGAGCGGCTTAGCGCCGCCGGGCGGGGCGTTCGGGTCGTCTCGATGCCCTGCGCTGAGTTGTTTGATGCTCAGGAAGCTGGATACAAAGAGACGGTCCTGCCCAGTGAAGTGCTGGCTCGCGTGGCGGTCGAGGCGGGTCACACAGACTTCTGGTACAAATACGTCGGCCTCGACGGTCGTGTGGTCGGCATGACTAGCTTCGGCGAGTCTGCGCCCGCCGCCGCACTGTTCCAGCATTTTGGCTTGACCACGGATAACGTGGTGGCGGCTATTGAGGACGTCATTCTCGACTGACCCATGATGCGCTTTGCAATAAATGGTTTCGGGCGGGTTGGCCGCACCCTGTTGCGGGTCTACCACAGCAGGCCAGACGCGCAGGCCAAATTGGAGCTCGCCGCCATTAATGAGATCGCCGATGCTGACACCGTTGTCCACTTGGCGCGCTATGACTCCAATTACGGCCGCTACCCCGGATGCATTGCGCGCTCCGGTGATTTGCTGGCCATCGATCAGTTTTTGGTGCCACTGAGTCATGAGTCGGAGGTGGCGGCCCTGCCGTGGGATTCGCTCGATATCGATATGGTCTTCGAGTGCACCGGCGCCTTCACAGATCGCGCTACCTCGGAGCAACATCTCCATGCAGGCGCCGGCCGGGTACTGTTCTCCCAGCCTGCTGAATCAGATGTCGACGCCACGATCGTTTTTGGTATCAACGATGACGCGTTAGGCGGTGATATGCATGTTGTCTCTGCGGCATCGTGTACCACTAACGCGGTCGTCCCGGTTCTGGATACCTTGTCTCAAGCGTTTGGTATTGAGGCGGCAACCATTACCACGATTCACTCTTTGATGAATGATCAGCCGGTACTGGACGCCTATCACCACACGGATTTACGCAAGACCCGCGCATCTTCACAGTCGATCATCCCAGTCGAAACCGGCTTGGCGGTGGGCATTGAGCGCATTCTGCCGGCTCTGGCAGGCAAGCTGTCAGCGCACGCTTTGCGGGTGCCGACCACGAAAGTATCGGCGATTGAGCTGACCGTCGCCACCGAGAGGGCCTGCAACAGTGAACAGATCAACGTGGCACTGAGGACGGCATCAGAGGGCGAGCTGGCCGGTGTGTTGGACTATTCGCTGGAGCCACTAGCCTCCTGTGATTTTGCGGGAGAGCCTGCCTCTGCCATCGTTGATGCCAAGCAGACGCAGGTGGCTGCGGGCAAACTCGCCAAGATTCTGATCTGGTTCGATAACGAGTGGGCCTACGCCAGCCGCATGATTGATGTTGCCCTCGCGTGGGAGCAGCGAATCAGTCAGTCATCAGCCCCTTCCCGAGAGCATGCGCAATGAAGTTAATGAATGATCTGAACCTGTCCGGGCAGCGCGTTTTGATCCGCGAGGATCTAAACGTCCCGATCAAGGACGGTGCGATTACGAACGATGCGCGTTTGCGGGCGGCCGCCCCGACTTTGAGTGCGGCATTGGACCAAGGTGCCGCGGTGATGGTGATGTCGCACCTCGGTCGTCCGGTGGAGGGCGAATGGCAAGAGGACGCCTCGCTGGAGCCGATAGCGAGGCGTTTAGCTGAGCTGCTCGATTGCAACGTGTTGCTGGCACGAGAGTGGCGCCAGGCCACGCCGTTACCAGGAGATCTCGTGCTGTTAGAGAATGTGCGCTTCAATCGCGGTGAGGCGGCGGATGCGGGCGAGTTGGCTGCGGATTATGCAGCGCTTTGCGATATATTTGTTATGGATGCCTTTGGCACAGCCCATCGTGCGCAGGCCTCTACGCACGGCGTGGCGCATTCCGCGCCAGTGGCGTGTGCAGGGCCGCTCTTGCACGCTGAGCTCACTGCGCTCGAGCGGGCTTTAATTGAAGCCGAGCGACCAATGTTGGCGGTGGTCGGCGGCTCAAAAGTCTCGACAAAACTGCAGGTTTTAGAAACGCTCGCCGATCGCTGTGACAGTCTTGTGGTGGGTGGCGGTATTGCCAACACCTTTCTTGCCGCCGCGGGTTATCCGGTGGGTCAATCGCTGTGCGAGTGGGATCTTATCGATACCGCACGCGAGTTAATGGATAAAGTTGATATCCCTTTGCCAATCGATGTTGTGGTTGCTCCCGGGCTCGACGCAGGCGATCAGGCAAAGACAAAGCTCGCCGCAGAGGTGAGCGACGACGAAATGATCCTGGATGTGGGTCCAGAGACGGCGGCCAGTATTGCGGGGCGTATCGGCAACGCCGCAACCATTTTGTGGAACGGGCCACTCGGTGTGTTTGAGGAAGAGCCATTCGCTGGCGGTACGCGCGTGCTGGCTGAGGCGATTGCTACGAGCACAGGGTTTTCGCTGGCAGGTGGTGGTGACACGTTGGCCGCCATTGATCAATTTGGCGTGTCCGAGGGCATATCGTATATCTCGACCGGCGGTGGTGCGTTTTTAGAGTATGTGGAAGGAAAAGAATTGCCCGCCGTAGCGGCGCTCAAGGCCCGCGCAGTCGCGGCCGATTAGGCGCCGAGCAGCGGACAACGAAAAATAAGGAGAACGCTTATGGCACTGATCAGTTTGCGACAGTTATTGGACCACGCGGCGGAATATGGCTACGGCGTTCCAGCGTTTAACGTGAACAATCTTGAGCAGACCCGCGCCATTATGGAAGCTGCTGACCAGACTGACTCCCCAGTCATCATGCAGGCCAGTGCAGGCGCAAGAAAATATGCCGGCGCTCCCTTCTTGCGCGCGCTGATGGAGGCGGCGATGACAGAATTTCCACACGTACCTGTTGTCGTGCATCAAGACCACGGCACATCGCCCGCGGTCTGCCAGCGTTCGATACAGCTGGGGTTCAGCTCGGTGATGATGGATGGCTCACTTGGTGAGGACGGTAAAACCCCGATGGACTACGACTACAACGCAGGGGTGACGCGACAGGTGGTGGACCTGGCGCACGCGTGCGGCGTGTCGGTTGAGGGTGAAATAGGGTGTCTCGGGTCGCTGGAAACGGGCGAAGCGGGTGAGGAAGATGGCATCGGTGCCGCAGGCAAATTAAGCCACGATCAGTTGCTCACTGACCCGGGAGAAGCGGCTCAATTTGTTGCCGACACGCGCGTTGATGCGCTGGCGATTGCCTGCGGCACCAGCCACGGCGCCTATAAATTTACCCGGCCACCGACCGGCGACATTCTGGCTATGGATCGTATCAAAGCCATCCACAACCGGATTCCAGACACGCATTTAGTCATGCATGGTTCCTCCGCGGTGCCACAGGACTGGTTGGCGGTGATCAACGAATTTGGTGGTGATATACCCGAGACCTATGGCGTGCCGGTCGAGCAGGTGGTGGAGGGCATTAAGTACGGCGTTCGCAAGGTCAACATTGATACCGACCTGCGGTTAGCGTCTACGGGCTCGATTCGGCGCTTCCTTGCTGAGCATCCCGCAGAATTTGACCCGCGAAAATACTTTGCCGCCAGCTTGGAAGCGATGAAAGCGATTTGCATCGATCGCTACGAAGCTTTCGGAACAGCCGGTAACGCATCGAAAATCACGCCACTTTCGCTGGCTGAGATGCAAACCCGTTACGCCGCATAGCGTCGGACTTCCCTCGATCAGAGCGGACATTTTGCCAAGCACGGTCCGTGTCTTGGCTCCTCGCAGCCCGTATGATTTAAAGTTTCACGGCGGCACTAACTCTCCATGGCGCAGTCCTACATCAAACGAATACTCAACGCGCAGGTCTATGAAGTCGCGCGGGAGACGCCTTTGCATGTCGCACCGCTCCTCTCGAGCCGAATCGGTAATCAGGCGTTTTTTAAGCGCGAGGATCTCCAGCCCGTTTTCTCTTTCAAATGCCGGGGTGCCTACAACAAGATGGTGCACCTTAGTAACGAGGCGCGAGAGGCCGGCGTTGTTGCGGCATCTGCCGGAAACCATGCGCAGGGCGTCGCCCTGGCTGCTGCCAAGCTCGCTATACAGGCCAAGATCGTGATGCCGGTGACAACCCCTCCCATCAAGGTTGACGCAGTGCGCGCACTCGGAGCCAAGGTGGTTTTAAGTGGGGACTCATTTGATGAAGCGGCGGTTCACGCGCAAGCGCTGGTCAAAAAGGAAGGCCGTACCTTCGTACACCCGTTCGACGATCCTGATGTGATTGCCGGCCAAGGCACCGTCGCGGTTGAGTTGGTCAGGCAGGCCCCGAAACCTCTGGACGTGGTTTTCATTTGCTGTGGCGGTGGCGGTTTGCTGGCGGGAATGGCTGCCTATCTTCGTTACGTTTGGCCAGATACCCGCATTATTGGAGTAGAGCCCGAGGATGCGGCGTGCGTGCAGGCGGCACTGCAAAAGGGCCGCCGGGTGACGTTACGTGAGGTTGGATTGTTCGCCGACGGTTGCGCCGTGGCGCAGGCTGGCAAAGAAACCTTCCGGATGATTCGCGAATATGTGGATGAGGTCATCACCGTTACCACCGATGAAATTTGTGCCGCAGTGAAAGATATTTTTGAAGATACCCGGGCGATTGCCGAGCCTGCGGGCGCGTTGGCCGTGGCGGGCATGAAAAAATATGCAGAGACGCATAACCTGTCCGGCCAAACCATGGCGGCGACGGTGAGCGGCGCCAACACCAATTTCGACCGCCTGCGATACATCTCTGAGCGAACCGAAATCGGTGAGCGTCGTGAAGCTGTCCTAAGCGTCACCATTCCCGAGCGACCCGGTGCCTTCAAGGCGTTTTGTAGCGCAATTGGTAAGCGTAACGTCACGGAATTCAACTACCGTTACGAGAGCGCCGCCGAGGCGCGGGTTTTCGTCGGGTTGACCATCACTCCCGGCGACGAGAGCGTCGCTGATTTACAGGCCACCCTGTTAAAGCAGGGCTATCACGTGCTCGACATGACGGACAATGAGACGGCTAAGTTACACCTGCGACACATGGTAGGTGGCCGACTGTCTGAGGACATCGGTGATGAGACGGTTTTCCGAGTGGAGTTTCCCGAGCGTCCCGGAAGCCTGCTGCAGTTCTTGAGCGTGCTGGGCAAAGAGTACAACATTTCCCTGTTTCACTACCGCAATCACGGTGCGGCCTATGGCCGCATCCTGGTCGGGATGGAAGTGCCAGCGGGCAAGCGTGCCGATCTGAAGAAAAGGCTGATTGGTTTGGGATATCGCTTCTGGGAAGAGACAGCGAACCCGGCTTATCTCGAGTACCTCGGTAGAGGGTGAGCGGCTCGTTGCGTGCGGTACTTAATCGAATACTACTAAGCCTGACTCACTGAGGAATGCATTGAGACGCTGATCATGGGCCTCGGCCGTCCAGTCGGCCACCCGCTGCATAGCAAAGCCGATACCTAACCTATAGCCCGGCGCGCATGCAAACACCCGGTCGTAGAAGCCGCCACCATAGCCCAACCTCATTCCGCTGGCGCCGCAGCCAAGGAGCGGGGTGAGAAACAGGTCAATATCTTCTATTGCGCAGGGCGCGGACGACGCGTGCGGCTGCAGCACCCCCCCGATCGCGGTTTCGACGATATCGCCTTCATGCCACTCATGAAACTGCAGCGTTTGGTCTACCACCCGGGGGTAGACCAAACGCTTGCCTGCGCCGACCGGACAGCGCGTTATCACTGTGGGGTCAAATTCTGACTGGTGGGGTAGATAGGTCGCCACGACCTGAGCTGACTGCCAAATACTGTGGTCAATGAGGACCTGGCTGGCGCGATCTGCGCAGTTTGCGCGGTAGGCGGCACTGAGGGCATCTCGCTGGGTGCGCAAGTTGCGGCGCAATCCACGCTTCGTTTCGCATGCGGCTTGTGTCATGGATTACCGTCCAGTGCCAGTGTTGGAGCGACACAGCGGCCAAGCAGCTCGCGCACACTCTGCGGGGTGTTGCGTAGCGCGAACAGCGCAACAGAGTTGCGTGAGAAAATGACCCGCGGTACCGCTGACGAATAGGCCCTTGAACCCTGCGGCTCAAGGTGGTGCCCACCACATGGCTTCAGGCTTCCCGGTTCTAGCCAGGCTTGCACAACAGCCACGGAAGTGAACTCCGGGTATTGCATTATCGGCTCGAGGACGAATCGTCTGGCGAATACTTCAGGCCGAAGCCAGTATAGCCTAAAGCGGGATCAGTTGATTTCAAGCTGCCGCAGTTGATAGAGCACTTCGTCGAGTTGACTGTTTAACGCCGACAGACGCTCTTGCTCCTCACCGGTCTCGATGGGGCTGTCTCCGCCTTTCAGGGCCAGCAACTCATGACTGATGTTGAGTGCCGCCATAATGGCAACTCGCTCCAGCCCAATCACTCTCCCCGTCGAACGTATGTCCCGCATGTGTTGGTCGAGATAACGCGCTGCCTGCGTCAACGCGAGTTCTTCATCTGCAGGACAGGCAACCTGATATTCCTTGTCCAGAATATCGACACTGACGGTGTTTGTGCGACTCATGTGCCGCCGTCCAGTGAGCGAAGGCGCGCAATGGAGGTCTCTACATGCTCACTGGCTTGTCGCTGTCTTTCCAGCAACTCACGGCGCTCTCTTTGTAATTCCGCTGCCCGGAGCTTTAGCGAACGATTTTCGCGATTGAGCTCTCGACTAAGTGCGATCAGGTCATTCACTTTTTTTTCGAGTGCTTGGATGAGGTTGTCAGCCACGAGGGTTACACTGCGTCGGTTGCAAGCCAGCACTATAATGCCCGATCTTTTAGCGGGTCAATGCACGGCCGGCCCAACGCGACACCAGAATGGCCAATGAATCACGATAGAGGATCCGAGCAGTGTTACTTGATGCCTTGGGTGCATTTGAGAATATGCCGTCCTGGGACGATGCCGCCGACAGTCTGTTCAATGCGGGCCAGACATTGAATCCGTCTGCCCTTCACGGCGCTATGGCGGGTTTGTTGGGAGCCGGTTTCAGCCCCCATACCGAGCAGCACTTTTCTGCGACACTCGCGGCGCTTGAAAAGGCATTGGCAATTGATCTGACGGGCGATCTGGTTGATTTCGTTTCTCGGCTAAGCCTAGCGACGCTGTCGGCAATACAGGATGCCGACTACACGTTCCTGCCGCTGCTGCCCTCAGACGATAATTCATTGGAGGAGCGTCTGATGTCGGTCTCCGAATGGAGCCGGGGCTTCTTGTCAGGATTTACCCAGGGCATCACCCAGCGTGAGGCCGCAGGTGAGCCGATTCCGGGTATGACCGCAGAAGCCCTTAAAGACATGGCCGCGATTGCTCAGGTCGACCCTGAGGAAACCGACTCGGAGGAAGCCGAGCGCCAGCTGGATGACGTGATTGAGTACATCCGGTTCGCTGCCATCAACATCGTTAACGAAGCGCAATCATTACAGGAAACTGACAGTGAAGATCTCGAAAGCTGAATTCGCCCGTCGGCGTAAAAACCTGATGTCCATTATGGACAAGCACAGCATCGCCATTATTCCGGGTGCACGTGAAGTCACCCGCAGTCGCGACACGGAGTACCCCTTTCGACAGAACAGCGATCTCTTCTATCTGACGGGCTTTGAAGAGCCTGATGCAGTATTGGTGCTGGTGCCTGGCCGGCGCCAGGGCCAGGTGGTGCTGTTTTGCCGTGAGCGAGATCCGGAAATGGAGCTGTGGAATGGATACCGGCTTGGGCCTGAAGGCGCTGTGGCGTACCTCGGGGTAGACGACGCTTTTCCGATTGATGATCTGGACGACATCCTGCCCGGCCTCATTGAGGGGACGCACCGCATCTACTATTCCATGGGACATGACGATGTCTTTGATCAGCGCGTGATGGGGTGGGTGAATCAGATACGGCGGCTCGTGCGCACGGGTGCAGCACCCCCCGCAGATTTTACTGACCTGGCGTTCTTGCTACACGAGCAGCGTCTAATAAAGTCCGCTGCTGAAGTACGCGTGATGCGCAGAGCGGGAGAAATCAGTGCTGCTGCGCATGTTCGCGCCATGCAAGAGTGCCAGCCGGGCCGCTACGAGTACCACTTGGAGGCATCTATCCAGCATACGTTTGCTGAACACGGCGCGCGCTTCCCCGCCTACAGTTCGATTGTGGGCTCAGGCGACAATGCTTGTGTGTTGCATTACACAGAGAACGCTTCGAAGATGCGCGCCGGCGATCTCGTTTTGATCGATGCCGGCTGCGAGTATCAGGGATACGCGGCCGACATTACGCGAACGTTCCCGGTCAGTGGTGAGTTCTCTCCCGAGCAACGCGCTATATACGATCTGGTTTTGGAAGCGCAGCGCGCCGCAATCGCCAAGGTCCGACCTGGCAAAACCTGGAATCAGCCCCACGATGCGACCGTCAGGGTGATCACGCGCGGCCTCATCAAATTAGGGCTGCTGAAGGGTTCAGA
>Ga0163111_10001158_pt1 | contig 16049 bp, 13 predicted proteins | sample CRUFie1St18metaG_FD_109645 | JGI IMG/M metagenome (GOLD analysis project Ga0163111, IMG submission 109645) | Marine microbial communities from the Costa Rica Dome - CRUD Field 142mm St18 metaG | ecosystem: Environmental > Aquatic > Marine > Oceanic > Photic zone | place: Costa Rica: the Eastern...
CAAAATTATATTTTCTAATAGAAATAAATTTTGAATAATTCTCATTAAATTTTAATAAATATTTCGGGTTACCAAAATCACATTTTACTAAATATTTATCAATAAAGCTATAATTACCTAACCCAAATGCATTCATTTTATAATTTTATTTTGTTTAAGTTTTTACTTTATAAATGAACTATGACTATTTAGTAATTTTATATGATGTATAATCTCTTTTCTTTCATGTTATATTATTATTAGATTTATATTTATCTAACCACATCATTAAACTCATTTCAGAACAACCGAATATTTTACAGGTATGTAGTTGATTTTTAGAATTAGATAAATAATATTTAACTGCTAATAATTTATAATCACTGCTTTTATGGATAGTTATTCATATTATAATATATATTATAATATATAATGTTTGACTCAAAAAAATATTGGAATAATAGATATGTAGAAGGAGGAAATTCTGGTGCAGGAAGCTATAACAATTTGGCTCAATTTAAAGGAGATGTAATAAATAAATTTATCAAAAAAAATAAAATCAAATCAATAGTAGATTATGGTGTTGGCGATGGTAATCAATTAAAATTAATTAATACAGAAAATTTAATATATACTGGAATTGATGTAAGTGAATTTATTATATCCAAATGTAAAGAAGAATTTAAAGATGATAAAACCAAGACGTTTATTCATACTGATAATATTTATAATAATTTGAAAGCAGACTTGGTATTAAGTTGTGATGTAATTTACCATTTAATTGAAGAACACGTATATAAAGAATATATGGAAAATCTTTTCTCAATGTCCAAAAAATATGTTATCATTTATGCAAAAAATGAAGATATAAATCATGCAATTCATGTTAAATTTAGAAAGTTTTCTAATTATATTGAAAGTAATTTACCAGAATGGCAATTAGTAAAACATATACCAAATAAATTTCAACAATTAAATTTGGGTCAAAATAATGATAATACTTCACCTAGTGATTTTTATATTTATAAAAAAGATAATGCATATTTATCACTAACTAATAATTGGAAAAATTATATAGAAACACAGCTTATGAAAATTATAAAAAATTTAAATGTAAACTTAGAAGGAAATATCTATTCTGGTCATAATTCTTTTGAAGATACAAGTAGTAGTTTATCAAATAAAAGATGGAATATTTATAATGTATTAAAAAAAAATCAACCCAAAACAATTCTTGAAATAGGATTTAATGCAGGATTTAGTTGTTTATTAATGAAAATATTACTGCCAGATATAAATATAACTTGCCTTGATTTAAACGAACATAAATATGTAATACCATGTTTTGATAAATTAAGTTCTGAATTTAATGGTCTAGATTTAATACCAGGTAGTTCATATGATGTGGGATTACCACAACTTATCAAAGAAAATAGACAGTTTGATTTTATTCATATAGATGGTGACCATACATTAGAAGGGGCAATAAAAGATATGGAATTATGTTTAAAATTATGTCACGATAAAACAATAATTTTATTTGATGATACTAATTTACCTCATTTGGATAATTTGTGTTCAAATTATGTTAGAGCAGGAATATTAAAAGATTATCATTTTAAAGAATATTTGAACGAACAAAAATATAAACATCGTTTTTTTCAAATTAATAAAAAAAATCCAGTATATATATCTTTAACCAGTATCTTTAAAAATCAAGACATTTTAACAGAAACACTACAATCTATAATGAAACAAACAAGACCACCAGATAAAATATATTTGTATTTATCCGAAGAACCATATATACTTGATGATGGTTTTAAAGACAAACAAATTACAAACTTAAAATTATTAAAATACATTAATGACAATTCAATTATTGATATAAAATGGGTAAAAAATATAGGTTCATATCGTAAATTATTACCCTTATTGAAAGATAAATGGGACGAAGATTGTATAATTATAACAATTGATGATGATAATATTTATGACACCAATTTAATTGAAAATTTAGTAAATGATTATCATAAACATAAGTGTGTTATTGGTTATAGAGGATTTACACCATCATTTGATAAGCTTGAAAATTTTGATTATCTAAAACATCTCAAATTACAAGATTTATACTTATATAATTTTTTTACTGGAAAAGGCGGTATTTTATACAAACCTCAATTTTTCCACAAAACTCATGATTTAATATTTAATGATAAAATATATTTAAATACTTGTCCTACAGGTGATGATATTTGGTTTTATATAGTAAGATTGTTGAATAATGTAAACGGCTATTTAGGTAATAAAAAATGGCAAATAAAAGATTTAACCCGTGATGGATTATTTGTAAAGTTTAATAGCAAAAACAATTTAAACAATAAATCATTTAAAAACACCTTTGAAAAATTAAAAGAGTTAGAGTATAAATTTTCATAAATATTATTATATAAAGCAAAAGAAATAATATGAAGGTCGGCGTTTAAAATGTTCAAAGGTGTAAAATAATTATTCTTATTTTATGATTAACAATTAATTATAAAATATTTTTGTTAAAAACATTTTTAAACTATTTTTTGAATGTACATTTGTTTGATACCATCTATAACAATTATTCGACATTTTTTCCCATTCTTCTTCACTAATTTTCGATAAAATTTCTTTTAATTTTTCTGGATTATTACATCTTATATAATGTATATTTTCTTGTGGTGGATTCATATAAGAATCTATACAAACTGATTCTGTAATAATTGGAACAGTTCCCAATCCCATTAATTCTACTTCTCGATGACATTTTGAACCATAACCTCTCAAACATAAACCATATTTTGCATTTGCTAATTTTTCCAAATATTCTTCTTGTGAAAATTTATGTTGTGTTCCTTGGGTACAATGATAAACATCCAATACATTTTCCCAATTATTATTTGTATTTCTATATTGATTTTGTACATTATTTTCAATATTTCCAATAAATATGGATTCTACTGTTCTCCCATTATAAGATTTTATTTTATTATTTTCTAAAAATTTCTCAATTATAAATGGTCTTCGAGGCCAAAATATCCAAGGTTTAACATTTAAATCATTATCTTTTAATATTTTACCTTCTCGATTAATATCTCCATTACCCAATAATATTAAACTAGTATTTAGTAAATCTTGATTAAACCATTCTTGGGTTGGTCTATCGTATAGTAAAATATGGTTTCCTAACATACAATGCCCACCATCTGTTAAATCAATAACAATATCTTTATTATTTTTTTTATATAATACTACCAATTCTCTAAAACTATCATTTGCGTGTCTCCATATACCTTGTTGTGGTTGTTTTGGTATTTTAATAATCCAATTTTTATTTATAATTCTGTCAATAATTAATAATTCTTTATAACGTTTTAATTTTCTAAGAGCATTAATAATAAGATTATTAAATTGTTTAAATCTTCCATCTAGAAAATGTGTATGAACAAAAATTAATGGTTTATCTTTATAGTATAAATCATTATTTTTTAAATTAATATTATCAATAATTTGCTGTGGATTATCTGATAATAATAGACGCCAAGGCATAAGATTTATATTCTCATCAAATGTTTGATAAGAATATTTTTTAGCCAAATCTTCTAATGATGCTTGTTCAAAATATCGTGATACTTTTGTAAACTCAATCCAGTCATTCACAACTTCAATATTTTTTGTCCACATTATTCCAATATTATAATATCCTACTTCATCTGTATTTTCTTTCTTAATGTAATGAGGTGATAATCCAAGACATTTTGTTTTATCAATATTATTTATTGGTTGAAAAAATACAATATCACAGTCCAATAACATTGTATCATAACATTCTTTTAATGCTAATTTCATTATTTCTGCTTTATTCAATAAAAAATCTTTAAAAATATTCATTTGTTCCATTTTTTGTCTATTTAATCCTGTATATTTATCAAGATTTAATACTACTTTTATATCTAAATTTGGTTTTAATGTTAAATTATCTAATTCTTCTTTTGTTTTAGTATCCAACATACAATAAAATTTAGCACCTGGATGATGAATACTTAAACTATATGCTAATCCAATAAATTCAAAATAACACGTATAAGTACATATAGTACAAAAAGATGAAGGCTCTGTCATAATAATATTAAATATACTATTCAAATATTATTTAAATAGTATTTAAATAATAATTATAAATCTCCTATTGGTATTTTACAAAAAATAAATAAAGATGGTAATATGTTTAATGATATAATATATTGTATTTAATTTTTAAATAAAAAAATTATTGATAATAATATATTTTTTATAATAATTATTATATATAATGAATAAAATAAATAAAATGAATAAAACAAATAAAATTAATAAACATTCACAAAAAATTACAAAAAAGAGAAAATATAAAAAAAACAATTTTACAAAAAGAAAAAAAACAAAATACAATAAAATGAAAAAATTTGCAAAAGGAAAAAGAAAATATTATGAAATGATTAATAATGACAATAAATTTCAAACTATTATTAATTCTGTTTCATCATCAGGTATTTATATGCCAGAATTTTATAAATTTTTATATAAAAAAAAACATCAGAATATTTCAGAAGAAGAGTTAGATGAACATATGAATAATGTATCAATATATAACTCACGAGATGACTATAAAAAAGATAAAGAAAAAACAAAAGTATCAATTTATTTTAATAGAGGACATTGGTATGCATCTATAAATAATAATACGTTTGATTCATTTAAAAGTAAAATACAAGTACCTAGAACAAATAGTTTTTGCCAATCATATGCAATATATTTAGCTGTTAATGAAGGTAATATTGGTGAATTTCAAATAGAAAAATATGCAACAAATATTCAAAAAATGGCATGTTTACACTTAGAATTCATTAACTCTATAGATGAGATGAATTATGATGATTTTTATAATGATTTTCTTGAAACATTTAAAGAAATTAATAATATTGAAAATTTAAATTTAAAACCTGTCAAATTTGAAACATTAAAATTATATTTACAAGAAATTTGTGATGATATAAAGATTGCAAATGAATTTTCAACATCAAAAGAAGATTTTGTATAAACTTAAAAATTATAAATATTTATTTACAATATTTATAATTTACATATTATCCATTTTTTTTATATAGTCTTCTATAAATTTTTTATGTTTATTTGCCATATTTAAAGTATCATTTCTTAAAGTATTTACATTATTTTCAAACATCATATTTGATTTTCCCGTAAATTTTGGGTCATTATTAATATCATATCTTGGTGGCCCGCCTTTATTTTCTGCATAATGATTTTTTAATGGATATAAATAATTTGGATAATAAACCATATTATACCAATCATCACAGCACCAGTTTTTTATTTCTTCAGGAAAATACCAACCAAATATTTCCATATGTTTTCTTGATACAAATGATTGTGTAAGTATTCTATTGTTATTATTAATTGGCCCTGTTAAACCTATATCTCTTTTTTGGGATAAAATTTGAATAGAATCATTTACCCAGCCTTTTGTTCTAAAAACAATATCATCACCACATTGATAAAAATAATCATAATTATCGTGATATGCTTTTTTAAATAAAATATTCCACATTATAGTTAAATGGCCTTTGGGAATTTTATTATTATCAAATGTTATAAATTCAAATTCTACATGTGGAAATGCTTTTGAGAAACGTATTATTTGTTCTTGTTCATATTTTTTATCAAAAATTCTATCATCTTTATCTATACCGATATAAAATTTATATAAATTATTATTATCCTGAGTTAAAAGAAAACTCTTAAGAGTCATATTAAATAAATCACTATCCTTTATGTTTACCCAATTATCTCTTTTATTACTAGTAGTCACAATTAACAAAGCAACTTTTGTTTTATTCATATAATTATAATACTTCTATTATTTTTATATCTATATTATAAAATGAATAATAAAAACAATTTAGATGATGAAAAAGTTTCTAATACAGAAAATAATATTATATCAACAAATACAGATTCTAATGATTTAACTCTTTCTGTAAATATGGAATGGTCAAAACAACATGAAGTAATTTTAATTGAATGGGCAGATAAAGCTCTATGTTATAGATGGTTACATGCAGAGTGTAGAAATAATTATTCTAGAAAAAATACATGGTTCACAATTCCAGTTATAATAATGAGTACTTTAACTGGAACAGCAAATTTTGCACAAGAAAGAATACCAGAAAATTATCAACCATTATATTCAGTTATAGTAGGTTCTATTAATATTTTTGCAGGAATTATTACAACAATACAACAATTTTTAAAAGTAACAGAATTAAATGAAGCACATAGAGTTTCTACTATAAGTTGGGATAAATTTTATAGAAATATAAAATTAGAGATATCAAAATCAAGAATAGAAAGAATACCACCATTTCAATTCTTAAAATTATCAAAAGAAGAATTTGATAGACTTATGGAGACAAGTCCATCTATAGATAAAAGTGTTATAGAAAGATTTAAAAAAAAGTTTAGTCAAGAAAAATATAAAAATTTATATAAACCAGAAATTTGTGATAATTTAGAAACAACAAAAAATATATTATATAAAGATGATCCTGAAAGTATTAAAAAACGTAATATTAAAAATTTTATAAATAATATAAAAGATAATACAGAAATTAAGCGAAAATCTATTATAGTTGAAAATTTTATAAATACTTTTAGTGATGAATATAAGAGAGAACCAACAACAAATGAAATATATGATAATCTAGAAGTTGATATTTCAAATAATATGCTAAATGAAATAATAATATCTAAAAAATAATATATTTTTTATAATTTTAAAAATTATCAAATATATTTACATGATTTTTTTCTAAAAACATATTAAATATACATAAAGCAACAAACCATATTACTATAGGCATATAATATGAAATAGGTATATCAAAAAAATTACCAAAAATTTTACCTACTATTGTTATTAATCCAATCAGTACTATATTAATAATAATTGTATTCATAATATTATTAATATTTGTATATATTATTTATTTTCTTTAATAACCAAAGATGAATTTTCTTTTATAGGTCTGTTATCTAAAATAAATTTGCTTAAATCTTCATTATCTATTTCTGGATTATTTTCAAAATAATTTCCTAAAATATTTAACAAATAATTTTTATTTATAGATGCTTTAGTTTTTATTTTTTTATGTACTAATTTATTACTATTCATATTAAATTCATCTATTTCATTTGCCTCCATTATTTTTATTAAATTATTTGAAAATTTTTTTTTTTCTTCTTTTAATTTTTTTAAATGATTTTGTAATTCAAGTATTTTATTATTAATTACAATCCACTCTCTAATATTTTCAAGTATTGCTTCTTTATTTTGATTACTCATATAATTTAATATTAATTATTTATCTATATTTATTTTATTTATTAATATACGTTCTATTAATTCATCTTTATTTCCGGAAATTTTAATATTATTTTTTTTTAAAATTTCTACTAACTCTATTTTTTTTAGTTTTTTTAATTTATTAAATATTGTTATATCTTTATTCATTAAGATATTTTCTTGTTCGAAATTTATTTTTGTATGCTTATTACAAAAAATACCTTTCTTTGTAACACAACCATTATCATTACAAATTTCACATTTATTTCTAGATTCTGTCAAACAAAAACGAGTAGGATTTGTTACACCCCTTATGTCTTTTACATTATAATATTTATAATATGGTAATAAAAAATCTGATTTTTCTCTACAGTATGGACATTTTATCTGAAATATTTTTAATTTTTTATTATCTAAAATTTTTTTTATTTTCTGATAATATATTTCATTATATAAGTGAATATAATTGAATGAATGATTACAACTTAATTTTATATAATTTTCGTCTAATACTTCTTGACTTATTAAACATCTATTATTTAAATCTATATCATCTTTTTCTAAAACTGTATTAAAAATATCTTTTAAATCCATTATAAATATATATTAATTATGGTTTAATATATATTTTTTAATATATTTTTATATTAAAAATGTCTGTGGATGTTAAAACATGGGGAAACACTGTATGGTACCTATTTCATGGTTTAATACATAATTTAGATGATAATAAATTTCATGAATTCAAGGAAGATTTTTTATATATCTTCAAAACTATATCAAATAACTTACCTTGTCCTGATTGTTCAAAAGATGCAAAAGAAGTTATATCAAAAACTAATTTTAATATTATTAATTCAAAAATAGAAATGGAGAAATATATTTTTAATTTTCATAATCATGTAAATAAAAAATTAAAAAAAAAAGAATTTGAATTTTATCAACTAGAAATGTATAAAAAAATTAATATAGATGCTGTTATTAATAATTTTATTATTATATTTTCAAAAAAATCTAATGTACCAGAACTAATGGCTAGTACATTTATCAGACAAAATGTAATTCCTAATATTATAAAAAAACTTCAAATAATAAAAAAATATATAATATAATATTTTATTTTATTTTATTTCTTTCAAAAGTGTTCCTCTTTTATTTGAAGCACCTTCATCCAAAGTATATATATTTATTTTTATATCTTTTACTTTATTATTAAAAGTTGGACATCTCATTAAAGAATAATTAGCTAAGTTTTTCTTATTTAAAAATTTCGAACCTTGGTTACATATTTCTCTATTTGAAAATTTATCATGATTACATCCTAAAGTAGATGATACAACAGTACATATGTCTTTATCATTTGTATCTAATGCATAATAATTTGTTCCTAAAACAGTATCGGGTAAACTTATTAAATTAAAAGATGGTTCTGTTTCACAATTAGTTATTCTACTCTTATAAATTGGATTATCATCATGACTATTTAAATCTCTATTTCTATATTTATCTGGAAAATATGGAATATTACTTGAATCTTTTGCGTTTTCATCTATATCAGTTAAACATGTACCACACTTCATGAAGTTTGATAGATCATCACATTTATTTTTTTTTCTAATAGGTAATAAATAATTTGAACAATCTACAGGACCAGAACCTAAAGATGTATTATATGTACATGGTAATTTATAAATATTTTTATCTAACATAGAAGTTGAATTATTATTATTTGTATCATTTTCATATTTTAAACTTTTTGAATTAGTGTGTTTATTGCAAATAAAAGTATTTCCAACTTGTTTACATTTATTATTTTTTTGAGGAATATATGAAAAATATAACAATTTTCTATTTTTAGTTTCTAATATATTTATGTATGAAATATATATTATTGATATTAAAATACCTAATAATATTCCAAAAATTAAACCAACAAAATTACTACATAAATTATAATAATCATTTACAAAAACAAATATACATGAAATAAATAATAATATCAAAATAGAATAATTATAATTATTATTTTGAATCATTGGATAAATTAAATAACTTGTTATAAAAGAAATTACTGAAATACCCAATGGAGGCATAGTATATCTTGTTAAACCATCAAGAAAAACATTAATGATTTTTATAATCAAATTATTTCTATCATTACCTATAGAATTTAATACTAAATAATTTGATACATTACATAATGGATTTGATTTTAAATTTACTGGTTCTTTAATCATTATTTTTAAAATAAAATTAGTAATAATTAATATAAATAATCCCAAAAATAATATTATAATTTTTAGATAATCATTATATATAATACTATTTATAAATAATATAAATAAAATTAGTAATGGTAAAATAAAACTAAATATTTTTGAAAAATTTGTTAAATTCATTATAAATATTTTATATTATCATCATATAAAATATTTACAAATATATTAAAAATTCAATTTATATTTTTTATAAATTACATTTAAATATTAATGAGTGTGACTATGTTCATGTGGAACTAACTGTAGCTGGATCTACTACTGAATGTGGATTTCTACGTCTATCATGAACTTTACACCTATAGTTTTTTTTACCTGGTTTACTACACATTTGTGCACTTGATGGAATTTTTAAATAATTAGAGACTTCTTTATTAGATGTATCATTAATCTTTATAAAAAAATAATATGCTGTTCCCAAACCTGCACCTAATAATATACCCATTCCAGCACTTGCAATATTTATACAGTTTGAGAAATATTCAGTAATAATGTTTGATATTAATAGTACTAATAATATAAATAATAAAGGATAATTATATTTTTTGTCTACAATTATCATTGGTAAAATTAAATATGTTAAGCAAAATGTTAATAAAGTAGCATTTATTGATGGTGCCATATAAAATCCGTCTTGATCTCTAAAAGAAAATGGTTTTGGAAATAAATTGCAAAATAATGAAGCATTTACATTTTGTTTTAATCTTATAGTACTCATTAATAAATAATTTATAAATACTGTAAATAGTATTCCAGATAAAAATATTAGACCTTTTAATATATTATTTGTTAAAATTGAAAAAATAAATAAAAAAAATATTGTAAAAAATGGAGTTAAATATATAAATATTTCTAGTAGTTTTGTAATTGTCATAGAACGAGTTATTATTTCTCTAGCTGAATCTATTATTTGTTCTTCAGGCATTTATATATAAATAATATTTAAATTTTCTATAACAACATATATTTTATTACATCTTGAATCGAAGATACTTCATGAAATTCATATTCTAATAATTTGTCTTTATGTTTATCATAAAAATTTTTAAAATCTAAATTATTTTCTTTTGGATATAAAAAATTTTTCACATCTGCTCTTATACCACCTAAAATCTTTAAATCAAGACTACCTATGGCTGTTACTTTACCGGATAAACATATCTCTCCAGTTATTGCATAATTATTTCTAATTTTTCTATTTGTAAATAAACTATATATAGCTAAAGTTATTGCTGCACCTGCAGATGGACCATCTTTTGGTGTTGCTCCTTCTGGAATATGAATATGAATACCTTGATTTTTTGTATCAGTAAAACTCTTTATACAATTTTTCTTTTGATTTTCATTCAATAAATTCCATGCTAATGTTTTTGCGACATTCATACTCTCTTTCATAACATCTCCTTGCATACCTGTTAATTTAAATTCCAAACAATTATTTGTACAAAAATATTTTGTTTCAATGTGTAATATACCACTATTGCCATATGAATTTGCCCACATACCATTAATTAAACCTATCTCCGAAGTTAAATTTATTTTAACATATCTTATTTTCAATTTATCTTTTAAAATTGTTTGAATTATTTCTTTAGTTACAATAAATGGAATAGTATGCGATTCTATATTTCTTAAAAGTTTTAAATTAATTGTTGATACTATTTCAAATAATATTTCTTTTAATTTTCTTACACCCGGTTCATTAGTATAATTTTCTATTATATATTTTATTAATTCAGAATCAAAATCTATTATATTTTCTAATCCAAACTTTTTATAAAATTCAGGTAATAAAAATTTCTCACAAATAGTAATTTTTTCATCCAAATTTAAATTATCAAATTTTATTCTATGTATTCTATCCAATAAAATCTTATCTACTTGTTCAACATCATTATAAGAAAAAATAAATAATACTTTTGATAAATCTAATTCTATATTAGAAAAATATTTATCTTGAAAACTTTCATTTTGAGTTGTATCGGTTAAATGTGTTAAAATTCCTATTATTTCTTTTCCATGTTCCGTTTTACTTACTTTATCTAACTCATCTATAAATATAATAGGATTCATACATTGTTTTTCTATTAAAATATCTACTATTTTTCCCCAAGTAGAACCAACATATGTATAATTATGTCCTTCAATTGTACTACCATTTGAAGAACCACCTAATGCAATAAAAGAAAATGGTCTTGATTCATTATTTTTATCTGTTAAACAATTTGCTAAACCTTTTTTTGCCAATGTTGTTTTACCAACACCAGGCGGACCTTCAAAACCAAAACAATATCCTGTCATTTCACCATTTATCCATTGACCAATAATTCTTTCTATCTGATTTTTTGCATTTTTATGACCATGTACAGAATTATCTAAGATAGTATTTATATTATTTATATAATTTACAACATCTTTATTATTTTTTATTATTAAAGAGAAATTTTTTTCTATATTCAAAAAATAGTTATAAATTAAATCATTATTATTATTAAATTCTTTAATAAATTCTAATAAAACTATTCTATTATTTTTATTATTATCAATAATAATCTTTATATCATTCTTTAATTGTATTGTTGTTTTTTTTTCTAATAAATTTTTCTTCAAATCAGTAAAAATATTTATATTACTTTTTTCAAGCACACACTCTAAATTTTTTAAATATGAAATTATATTTTTTTTTTTTGATAAATTATCTATTATATTAATACATAATACATTTAATAGATGATTTATATTTGAATCTACTGTCTTCGATAAATCAATTATCTGAATAGTATTTAAATCCAAATTATTCAATATTTTTTCATTCAATAAATCTATAAAATTATTTATATCTGTACTTATAATATTTTTTAAAATATTATATGAACTTTTATGAATATCTTTTATATCATTGTATAAATTTATAATATCATTTTTTTTTAATAATATATCTTCAGTTTTAAATATAGAAAACGGTATTTTTAATAAACCATCTAAATATTGACGAGCCTTTGAACCCGAATCTTCAGATTTTGATTTTATTTCTTTTAATTTTTGCATGGCTTTTTCTTTAACATTATTATTTGTTTTTAATAAACATATTTGTTGTTCCAATGGAATCTTATTATTATCAAAATCAGAAAGATTTGTTGTATATTCTATTGTTTTATACATAGCATCTTTAAATAATTTTTTATATTTTATCGGAAGGCTATTTAATAATTGTTTTTGTTCAAAAGAATCATTATTATTTACAATTTCACCTGATAATATATCATATAATAAATATGAAATATATTGATATTCTGATTTATTATTATTTAATAATAAATTTATTATCATCTGTCTTTGTTCAAATAAATCACTTTGAATAAAATCATTTACTAATACATTTATTGATTTTTGTTCAATCTTATTAAGATTATTTAATAGAAAATTAAATTTATTAAAAATTTCTTCATTACTATAAATTAATAAATCTTTTATATTTAATAATTCCATATAATTCGACCAATAATTTATTATATCAGAATTATCTATTTTTTCAATATCAATTATATAATTATTTAAACTTTTTATTTTATCTTCAATAAATGATAATTGCATATTATCTATAATTAAATTATCAATTATACAGTTAATATTTAAAGTTCTCTTATTTTCTTTATCATGAATTATCAACTTTATTCCATAAATACGAATATTAAAATTATTTGTTATTCTCATTAAATCAAAACATTCAAACATATTTGATTCTTCTACTAAAATTTTATCATCTATTAATTTATTTTTTATAACTTTATTTGTTTCATCATTTTTATTATATAATTTATTGTTCCAATTTATTACTTTATAATTTATTGGATGTAAATATTTTTCTATTACTTCAAATTTTTTTAATAATAAATTGTTTTTTACATTTTTTTCTATAAAATCTTTATTTAATAAAATTTTTAAAAATGAAGTAAAACTATATACACCATAATTTTTTATTAATGAAGATATACTATTTTGTATATATTCTAATTCTAGAATTAAATTATCTTCATTTATTGTATTTATTAAATTTACTATTTTTTCAATAGATTCTAAACAAATATTATAATCACTATTTGATAAAATATTTAATAACATATATTTATAGCTTGAAATTTGAATTTCTTCTAAAACATTTTTGAAGAATATTATTTTATTATTTATTAAATTATTAGATTTTATCATTCTATTATATAGAAATATAAATTTTTATTAACAATCTTTGCATATTAATACAATTTTTTTATTAATATTATATTAAAATTGATTTAATTATATTTTATATTATTTTATAAAATAACGTATGGGAATACCTTACTATTTTACACACATTATTAAAAATCATAAACATATTATTGATAATATTAAAAATATTAATAATATTTCCGCTTTATATATAGACGCTAATTCATTAATTTATGATTCAATTAATTTTGAAAAATTTGAAAATCAAAATCAGTTTGAAAAATTTATAATTAATAATGTATTACAAAAAATTGATAATATCATCCAATCTATTAAACCAAATAAATATATATATATTGCATTTGATGGTGTTCCTCCTTTTGCTAAATTGAATCAACAAAAAAATAGAAGATATAAAAGTCAATATTTAGAAATTCTTTTCAATAAAAAGAAACCATGGGATACTGCATCTATTACACCAGGAACACATTTTATGAATAAATTAAATTTTGAATTAAAAAATAAATATACTGAAAATAAATATATTTTAAGTTTATCAGATGTAAATGGTGAAGGAGAACATAAAATATTTAAACATATTAGAAATTTTAAAGATATTGATAAAGAAAATATTTTAATTTATGGTATGGATGCTGACCTAATTATGTTATCTCTTAACCATATTAAATATTCTGAAAATATTTATTTATTTAGAGAGACTCCAGAATTTATTAAATCTATAGATTCTAATTATGATAAAAATGAACAATATTATATGAATATATCTCTTCTTGGACAAGAAATATACAAAATTTTAACCAACAAATCTTATAATTTTAATAATGACTCTAATTATTTTTCAAAAATTAGTGATTATATTTTTATATGTTTCTTACTTGGAAATGATTTTATTCCACATTCTCCATCTATTAATATTAGAACTAATGGAATTGATATATTAATAGAAATATATAAAACTACAATTAATTCAGATATGTTTTTAACGGATAATATAAATAATAAAATCTATTGGAAAAATTTTAAACTTTTTATTAAAAAAATTGCTGAAAATGAAGAAGTTTACATCAAAAATAATTTTGATATATTGAATAAAAATAAATTTATTAAAAATTCTAATGAAGAAGAAAAATTATTTAAATATAATAATAAACCATCTTGGGATAAAAATTATATTAATTTTATTAATCCTCATGAAAAATATTGGGAAAATAGATATTATTATTCAATTTTTGATATAGATATAAATAATAATAGACAATTTATTTCAAATTTATCATATGAATATCTTAAAATACTATTATGGTGTTTTAATTATTATACTTCTGATTGTTTAAATTGGGAATACTTTTATAATTTTAACTATCCGCCTTTAATTATGGATTTATATAAAAATATACCTTATTTTGATACAGAAATAGATATTCCTATTAAAAATTTTATTAATATTAATCCAATTATTACTTTAAGTTATGTATTACCCAAAAATAGTTTACAACTTTTACCTGATAAAGTTAAAAATTATTTGCTTAAAAATTACAATCAACATTATAATTTTGAAAACAAAATTATTCATCCATTTTGCAAATATATATGGGAAGGTCATGTAGAATTCAACTATATTAATTTAAATGATTTTATTAATAAAATGCAAAAAATATTATAAAAATATATTATTTAAATTATATATTTTAATCATTAAGTATATAATTTATAACTTAATTATTTATTTGTATATAAATTTTTAATTTATTTTTTTTATACATCTTTCATAAAAATCTATCACATTTTGTTTATTAGCACCTAAACATGAATCATCAGGACAATACCAATATTCTCTTTCTTCTTTCTTTTCATAACATAATATAGCCGGTATTCCATTTACTTGTTTTAATGATTTTAATTTTATATATAATTCTAATGACTCGTCTATATCTATCTCATAATAATTAACATTTTTATTTAATTTTTCTTTATACTCATCACATATATGTTTTATTGCTTTACATGGACCACACCAATCAGCTGTAAATTTTATTAAAATAATTTCTTTATCTTTTAAATTATTCTGAAGTTCTTTCAATTCGTTTTCAATTAATTCGGTTTTAATATCCATATATTTTATATAATTATAA
>Ga0163111_10001159_pt1 | contig 16046 bp, 9 predicted proteins | sample CRUFie1St18metaG_FD_109645 | JGI IMG/M metagenome (GOLD analysis project Ga0163111, IMG submission 109645) | Marine microbial communities from the Costa Rica Dome - CRUD Field 142mm St18 metaG | ecosystem: Environmental > Aquatic > Marine > Oceanic > Photic zone | place: Costa Rica: the Eastern...
ATCCGTCGTCTCTTGCCCTCGACCAAGTCCACGATCGAGCAGGGATGACAAAAAGCCCAACGCCCCGTCCATCGCGCTCGACGGGGGTGTTACGTCGCGCGCGCGCGCGGAGGGCGACACAGACGGCGCTCGAGCACGCACGCACTCGCGTTCAAGTCGAGCGCGTTCGGACGAACGACTTTTCGCCTCGCGCGCGAACTCGCGGGCGTCGAGCACTGAGAACAGGGTGTTCGCTCGCGCGGCTTGCGGCGAACGCGGCGGCGATTGACGTTGACTACGACTACAACGCGCTACGATGGCTAATAAATCAATACGCTCGAGAGAACGGAACTAGTGCCAGGGGAAATCGTCCGCACGTCGCGCACGCTCGAGCGACGGCGACGGCCACCGCGCCAAGCCAAGCGCCCGCTTGGCGAGCGAACGGTTGCAAGACGTCGCCGAAGGATCGACAGGTGGGGACGATTGTGGCGAATTCGACGCCGTGCAAGGCTCGAGTGCGCAAGTCAACGCTCTGCGGAAACGCGTAGGGGGTCCACAGACGCACGAGGACGTCGTCGGTCGGGAACGCGAGAAGCGTCGACGCAGCGAATACCATGACCAAGCGCACGAGCACGGTGCCCGCGTGGAGAACCAAGTACGACATGTAATAGAAGAATACCGTGGGAAAGAGCAGCAAGAGCGGTGGTAACGTGAGTGTGCCCACGACGACTTCTTCGACCGTGCGCGGTCGGGCATCCGCGAGCGGGGCCTTGAAACCTTTCGGTGGTAGCTTCGGGTTGATGAAGCGTCGATAGAGAAATCGCACGCATCGCAGCTGGGCGGTGATGAAGAGCGAGCTGTACACGTGCAGGGCGCTGATGTGCGAGGTAAATATCGTCATCGTGTCCGCGGCGATGGCGAACACCATGGAAGCTCCGAATATACCGCCGTGTCGAAGCGAAAACGACACGAAACCGAGGTACGCTTTGACCGCGCTGCTGGATTCATAGGCGCCGGAGAGCGTGCTCGCGAAGCCGACGCCGAGCGATCCCAGAGCCCGAGCCAACGGCACGTGCAACTTGACGCCGAGCGGATCGCCGTGGGAGATCCATCGCGCGTTAGTCTCTATGACTCGTGTGCCGAGAAGATCTCGCGATCCCGGTCGAGTGCCCCAGCCACCGACGACGACACGCTCGAGCGCGAACGACACATCACGCGAGTCGCGCACGCGTGCGACGCAAACGCCCGCGAAGATGTCGACGGCAACTTGCACCGCGCGCGCCACGAGACGGCGCTTATCAAGTCTACTAGATCGTCGCCAATCCATACCATCACGGACGAGAAGCGAGCGAGCGAGCACTAAACGCGCGCGCAAGACGCACGCGCTGGCGGACACCTCGCACACGCTTCGCGTCGTCACGCCGCCGCCCCATCGCGCCTCGGTGCCGAGACTTTTGATGCACTTGTAATCCAAGCCTCGCAACGCCGCATCGATCACGGCGACGATCGCGCGCGACACGATCGACAATGATGAGGGCGCAGACGAGCTGGACCCAACGTCGTGCTCCACGAATCCGTTCGCCGCTCGGCCAGCGTCGTTCAAATCCGCCAACGCGAGCTCGAACGCGCACGCCGCGCCGTCCTCGGAGACATAATCCCCTCCCAATGTCATCACCATCAACGGTGGGTCCGGCATTGGACACAATATCACTACCGCGTTATCCGCGCGCACCCACCGTCCGTCCGGTCGCCGAACGCGCGCAGACGCGCGAGGCGCCTCATCCCACGCGCGTCCCACGCGCATCGTCACGAAGCACGCGCACTCGTCGTCGTCGTCACCCATTTCGTCATCGTCGTCGTCGTCGTCCCCGAACACGATTTCCATGACACGAACGAGCTTTTTCACACGCCCGCCTTCTTCCTGCGCTCCATGCGCGCCTCGATCGCGTCGTCTCCGACGCGGTCGTTCCGTCGCCCGCCACGCCACGACATCCGCGCCTCGACCATCTCCCCTCGCCCGTCGCGTCCCGTACACGTCCAGCGGCACCGGCGCCGCGGTATCACCCGTTCGCGACTGTCGCATCCACGTCCGTCGCAGATGATCGTGCGGCACGAAGACGCGCACGACGACGCGCGACGACGACGACGCAACGACCTCGGTGTCGGCGCGCATTTTGTCGCTCGAGCGCGCGCGACGACGACGACGACGCGCGACGACGCGGGCCGAGTCATCGCCGTCGACGCGCATGAAAGCGTTGTCGCTATCGCCGCGCGACGGCGCGCACGCGCGGTCGAATGGCGCGCGCGCGTGCGACGCGATGGGTTGGGCTGGTTCGCGATGGGCTTGGTTCGCGCGACGTCGCCCGTGATATCGCGACGCCATGTCCACGCCCTCGCACCGCGCGTCGACGAGTTACGCCCCCGAGCGCGGGGTGTTCCCGCTCGACCACTTCCACGAGTGCGACGCGAGCAAGACGCGATACTTGGAGTGTTTGGCGCGACGCGAGCGCGACGCGACGGCGTGCGCGACGCTGTCCAAGGCGTACTTAGAGTGCAGAATGGCGCGAGAGCTCATGGCGCGAGAGGATTTGACGCAATTGGGGTTTCGAAGCGAGCACGCGCGTTCGAGCGCGGCGCGCGCGCGCGAGACGACGGCGAAGGAGGCGAACGAGGCAAAAACGGACGACGAGGCGCCGCGCATCGCCGGGTTGCGAGGAGGGAAATAGCGACGCGAAACGAAGCGTCGGCGTAGCGGGATGAATTAGCGTGTAGTGATGATGCGAGAAGCGCACCTGTCGTCGGCGTCGTCGTCGTTGCGTTTGAACGCGTGCGCTACTATGATTTGGATTTGCTACGTTTCCGCTGCCGCCATCACGGCGAGCGGCTGGCCGACGAACCAAAAGCTCGCCGCGATGCGACGCGAAGCGTCGCGCGCGCGCGGTTCCACGGCGTGTGGCACGCGTGCCGACGCGAACAGAACTAAACGATCGCGAGTCGGCGTTAAACGAACCTCTTTCGTTTCGTGACCTGGGAACAGGACCATCGCGCCTCCTTCTTCGGGCGTCGACGATATCGGATAGTACACGACGGACAACGCTCGCGGGTCGATATCGGGTCCGCAATTGTCAACGTGTGATACAAAACCACGCGCACCAGGGGCGTACACGCTCAGCATGGCATTACTCACGTACGAATCCACCGGCGCAAGCGGTGGCGCCGACGATGATCCATGCGATGTCGTCGCGAAGGCGCTGAAGAGCGGACGCAACACGGTCACGCGTAAAAATTGCGCGAACGCTCCAACCATATCTCGCTCATCTCCTTTGAGCCAAGCGATGGTGTCATCGCGTATTTTATCTACCGTTGCATCGCCTAGGATGCGCCTTTCGCTCTGATCGAGCTCTCCTTTGCTGAAAGTCCTCGCGTCCTCGTCCTCGTCGACGAAATTCACGAGCGCGTGCCGAATCGCGCTCGCCATCGGCTCGCCGACGAGTCCATCCACGATAGCGTATCCAGTACGTCTGACCTCAATCGCCGCCGCTACGAGCTTGGCGTCGAGCGCGGGCGTGTTATGAGTCAGTGTCCACGGCGTCGCACTTTTTGCGTCTTCGATGCGGTTGGCGGAGAAATCGAGGTGTCGAAGCTCGATGGATCCGTCCAATAACTCTCTCACTCGCGCATAGCTCTCGCGCGCGCTGTGATACGGCACTAAACCTTTTTCGGCGGCGCGTACTTTCACGTTTGTGATCGCCGCGAGGTGCTCCGCGCTCCGCGCGCGTTCGAGCTCGTACCCAAACGCCGTCGCAAGCGCGCCAGCAGACATGAACGCGCCTGAGCGATACTTCACGGGCAGCGTCGCTTTCAGTCGCTCGCACGCGCGAACTAACGACTCCCTCTCGCGTGCGATCGTCGCTCCGTCGTCGTCGCACGCGCGCAACGCTTCTCGTAGTCCCTTGCAGTAGTGCACAAGCGCGCGCTCCTGGCCACGTTCCGTCGTCCCGTCGTCGTCGCCTTCGACGTCGATCGCGGCGCGCGCGCCCGAAGTAGACGCCGACGTCGTCGATGCGCACCGCGCGGTGCGCGCCGCGGTCGCGCGCGCGATGACGCGAGGCGCGATGGCGCGCACCACCATGTCGCAGTGTGACGGTTGGTTCGCGCGCGCCCTTCGCGCCCAGCACGACGCGACGCATTCCGCATTCGGCGACGACGGTGCGGTCGCGCGCGCGATGACGACGCGCGCGATGACGACGACCGGGACGGCGATGACGATGACCGGGACGACGGCGCTTCGACATCGACATCGACGTCGACGTCGACATCGACATCGTCGCGGTGTCGGTGCTGTTCGCGTCGCGACGCACGCGCGAGAGACGTGGGCGTCGGAGACACCGTCGACGAGCGGACGAGACGAGCGCGAGCGCGATCGTCGTCATCACGCGATGTCCGCGCGCGGACGGCGTCGACGCGACGCACCGCGAGCTCGAGCGACGGGGACGGGGACGGAGACGGGGACGGAGACGGAGCGGGACGACGAAGGCGGCGAGGACCGAGGCAAAGGCGAGGACGAAGGTGCGATCGATCCCGCGACGGCGAGATTGCTTTTATTTTGTGTGCCATTGTTGTGGGCCACGTACGCGCCCGCGCTGCGCTACGTGTTCGTTTCGGAGACACCGCCTGGTTCGGCGGCGCTTTCGCTCGCGCGCATCGGCTTGGCGCAGTTGCCGTTCGTTCCGGCGCTGCTCTCGACGATGGAGCGATCGAAATCGGCGCGCCCAGGGGAAAAAGTCGAGGCCGATCGCGCGATTAGCGCCGCAGTCGAGCTCGGGTTGTTCAACGCCCTCGGAACGTCGTTACAGGCGTGGGGATTAGAGCATACGTCGTCGACGCACAGCGGCTTCATCATGGGCTCGGTCAACGTCCTCGTTCCGGCGCTCGCCGTGCTTCAGGGCGATAGAGTGAGTCGAGAGACGTGGGCGGCGTGCTTGATGACATTCGTCGGCGTACTCGTGATCGGCTTGGATTCAGTCTCGAGCGGTGACGGTACGACGGCGTCGGAGTTGGCCGTGCAAGGTGACGGCGCGGCGTTTGCGTCGGCGGCGTGTTACGCGGCGCTGACGCTGCGCGCGGGCAAGTACGCCAAGGAGTTCAGTGCTTCGGAGTTGATGGGTACGAAGACGTTGGTCATGCTGATGTTCATGGGTGCGTGGTATGCACGCACTGTTTTCGGCGGTGGATCCGCCGAAGACGCGTCGTTCGCGTTTTTAGCTTCGCCCATCGTCGCCGCCGCCGTCGTGTACAGCGCCTTCATCCCGGGCGCGTTGGCGAATTACATTCAGTTGAAAGGACAGGCGGGCGTGTCGGCGTCTGAGGCACAAGTCATTTATGCGAGCACCCCCGCGTTCAACGCTCTGGTGTCCGTGTTGGCGCTCGGTGAGACGCTCACAAAGTCAACGATAATCGGAGGCGCAGTGATTCTCGTCGCGTCGCTCGCCTCATTCTTCGTCGACGAAGAGGCCGACGAAGAGGTGGACAAGGGGTCGTAGTGTTTCGAAGTTAGTTGGCCACGCGCTCGCTAGAAGTGTTGCTGTAATCTACAATGTCGTTGTATGCTGCATCTAGGTTTTGCCGTCCTCGTCGCTCGCCGGTGCTTTGTCCTTGCTAGACTTTTGTCGCGTCGGTTTGGTTTGATTCGTCGCAAACGCTGAGTTTGGCGAGACGCTGAACTGACTCGCGCTCGCAAAATTCGGTGCGCTCCCGACGGAAAACGCGGCGGCTACGCTGGAGAGTGAGTTGACGACAGGTGGTATCGCTTGACGCGTGGGCATCGCTATCGTCGTCGTCGAGTTCGCCTGTTTCTTCGTCGGCGCGTCTTCCATCTCTAAATCGTCCATCTCGCCGAACGTCGGATCCCAATCCGCGCCCTCTGCGTGATCGTCGTCGATCGGACTCGGCGATGCAACCGGTGGCGAGATCATGGACTCGTGTACTGTTTGAAGCGTTTTCAAACTATCGCGCGACGCCGACGCCGACGCTGAAGTGCTCCACATCCCGCCGCCCACGCCGTGGAAGGACGTCCCCGGCTTGGCGTGACGAGCGTCCATACCGCGCGCGAAAGCCACGCCGCGCGGGCCGAGTGGACTTGCAGGCGGGAGCTGCACCGCTGCCGCTGCCTGTGCCGCGCGTGCCGCGTGTGATGTCGACAAACCCATACTCGACAATTGGTGTGTCGGCGGCGAGACGCCAAAGTGAAGCGGGTGCATCGCCGCGCTGTTCGTGGCGTGCGGCGAACCAATGAAGGAGCCGGACAGCAAGGACGAGGGCGAATTGAACGACCCTCCGGATGAACCGACGACGAAAGGTGGATAACCACCGCCAAGTCCACCGCCCGGCGACATCGGGATGCTTCCGGGAGACATCGCCGCGATGGCCGCGGCGGCGTGCGCGTGCGCCGCCGCTTGCGCTTGCAGCATCGCTCCGTTGAACGCTTCGGCGACAACGGGATTGACAACATTCGGCGTGATTGGTTGTATCGGCGGTGCTGATCCAGACGCAGAACTTGCGGCGAAAGCGGCGGCCAAACCACCGACTGGAATCGCCGGCGGCGTCGGCGGCACGACGTCGGCCATCGGCGGAACGTCGCGCGGGATGGGCTTCTTCTTCTTCTTGACTGGCTCGCCCGAAGAAATCTTGGCCGCTTCCTTCGCCGCCACGCGCTGCAACTCTTCGCGCTCTTCTGGTGTCGTGCGCTCAGGAATTGGCTTCGGCGCAAACGGCTCGTCGAATGGCTCGCCCGTTATGAACGGATGTTTCAACGCCTGCGCCGGCGTCCAGCGCACCGCGGGATCGATCTCCATCATGCCGGTGAGTAAATCGTAGAACGCCGAACGCTCGACCATTCGAGCTTTCTTCTCCGCGTCTACGGCGGCGTGGTCGTTAGGATCCACTTTGGATGACTGGTACGGTATACTCGCTATGATGTCCGAAAACTCAGTGTACTTGAAATACTTTTTCCCCATCGCCGCGCGCCTGCCAGAGCGCGCCTCGAATTCTCGTAGCGAGAGAAGCTTGTATCGCGACGTACCACCGCCGGAAGAAGACGCCAACGAAGACGAGCTCTCGTCGAACCCGATATCTACTCGCGTGAAAAACTTGTTGGTGTTCGGCGCCTTGGCGAGCATGTCCGCCGGGGGCGTTCCTATCGTTTCGCAAATGCGGCTCAGCAAGTCATACTCGCTCGAACCCGGAAAGATCGGTAAGCCTAAAAACAATTCCGCGGCGACGCACCCTAGAGACCACATATCGATGGGCATTCCATACGACATCCCCAAAAACACTTCCGGCGAGCGGTAGAAACGACTTTGGATGTACTGATACACCGTCCTGTTTTGAAAACACGCGCTGCCGAAATCAACTAGTTTGACTTGAAACGAGTCGTCGCGGCACAACAAAATGTTCTCGGGCTTGATGTCGCAGTGGACCACGTGGGCGTCTCTGAGCAAATCCAAAGCGCCGAGCAATTGTTTCATCATCCCACGAATCGCCCCGAGATGTAATCCTTTAAACTTGTTCTTCCTCAGCAGCTCGTAGAGGTTCATTCCCAACAGCTCAAAAACCAGACAGAGGTGGTTGTGGCAGACAAAGTAATCCATCAAGTCCACGATCACCGACCCCGACGGTCGATCGCCGCACTTTGTGTTCAACGTTCGTAAGATGCCGATTTCGACGTGCGCTTGGTGAAAATACGCGGGGTGATTCTTAATCACCTTGAGAGCTCTCGTCTGACCGTCGGCGCTAGACGCCGCGGCGACGACTTGCCCGAACGTACCGGATCCGAGAGAGTCGAGCACAGTGTACGTCGTACTCTCATCCGACATGTCTTCGTCATCCCTCGGATGGTGCCCTTTGTGATGGTGCCCAGTCGTCGTGGCGTTCGCCGCCGACCCGACGCGTTCGCCGAGCTCTTCGCCGGTGCGAATGATTAAGTCGTCGTTCGCGTTGTCTCTTCCATCGTTCGATCGCGGCGACGACGGTTTGCTCAACACGCGGCTTTGTCCCTTCGCTAACGCGGTTTCAGTCGCCATCGCACGCTCGCGACGCCGCGAGACGCGAGGGAATCACGCGCGCGATGTCCGCGGAATAAGATTTGTCCTTTTGGCGGGAAAGCTTTCGCGTCGCGACGCGCGTCGACGGCTCGATCGTGCGTCGCGCGACGCGCGAATCCGACGCGTATTCGTGATCGGCGCGCTTCGATCGCGCGCGTTCGTTCGTCGCGCGCGTCCTCGTTCGTTCGTCGACCGGACAGCGTCGTCGTGTGTCGACGAGCGGCGTCCTTTCGGTCGGTCGGGGCGTTCGAACGGGCGGCGATCTCCCGGGTGTTTCGCGTCCCTCCTGTCATGTCTCGCGGTCTCCCACGCCGCGCGCGTCGTCCGACACAGCGCGACGCGTCGACGACGGCCGTCGACGGCGATCGCGCGCGCGAACGAGCGCGAACGAGCGCCGCGCGCGAGATGCGCGACGCGGACGACGGCGCCGCGCGCGAGCGGCTGCCGCGACGTTCGATGGACCGAGGTCTCGTGCGCGCGAGTCCGCGCGAGGACCTCGACGCGGCGTACGAGGCGTACGTCCTCTCGCGGGGAGGCGTGCGATCGATACGGAAGGTTTTAATCGCGAATAATGGATGTGCGTGATGCGCGACGCGCGCGCGACGCGCGCGGCGCCGACGAAGGCGCGACGGGGACGTCGTTATCCGAGTCGTCGTAACGCTCGTCCCGACGAGGGTCCGACGCGTTCGAGACGAATTTCGTCGCCGACGACGCGGTCGTGGGAGATGGCGCGCGCGAAATCGTAAAAGTGAAGCGCGCGCGCGATAATGACTGACGCGAGTGCGAATTTTTCGACACGCAGTGGGCGCGGTGAAGGCGATTCGGTCGATGCGTCTGTGGGCGTACGAGACGTTCAAGTCGCACGAAGTTTTGCATTTGGTGTGCATGGCGACGCCAGACGATTTAGCGGCGAATGCAGAGTGCGTGCGATGCGAACGTCGCGTGATTTGCGCTCATCTCGCGATCGTCGGCGGCGAATTCGCGCTCGAAGCGTTTTCGCGTTTCGACGAGACTGACAGGCTCGGATAATAACGACGTCCCATTCTAAACATAGATACATCCGGTTAGCCGATGAATTCATCACCGTGGAGGGGGGGAGCAATAGAAACAATTACGCAAACGTGGATTTGATCGTCAAAGTGGCGCGAACGTGCGGCGCAGACGCGGTGTGGCCGGGTTGGGGACACGCGAGCGAAAATCCGCAGCTGCCGTCGCAGTTGGCGTATCACGATATTGCATTTTTGGGTCCACCAGCATCTGCCATGGACGCCGTTGGAGACAAGATTTGTGCGAACATCCTCGCGCAATCGTGTGACGTGAATGTCATCCCTTGGTCTGGTAGCGGTCTCACGGTACCCGGCACGAGCATTCCGGAGGACGTCTTGAAGCAAGCGACGCTCACAGACGTCGCCGACGCGGTGCAGCGAGTGGGAAAGATTGGTTTTCCGGTCATGATCAAGGCTTCGGAAGGGGGTGGTGGGAAAGGTATTCGCAAGGTGAACTCGATCGAGGAACTCAAAACTGGTTTCGCCCAGGTCCAGGCCGAAGTCCCGGGTTCGCCGATTTTCATCCAAAAGCTTAGCGTGGATTCAAGACATTTAGAAGTTCAAATGGTTGCCGACGCGCACGGTCAAGCGATCGCGCTGTATGGTCGTGACTGTTCCGTTCAGCGCCGACATCAAAAGATCATTGAAGAAGGTCCAATCACCGTGGCGCCGAGGGCATTGTGTGAAGAGCTCGAGCGCGGCGCCGTGCGACTGGCGAAAAAGGTTGGCTACTGTGGCGTCGGTACCGTGGAGTACTTGTACAACATCAAGACTGGCGAATACTCGTTTCTCGAAGTCAATCCTCGTCTACAAGTGGAACATCCAGTGACAGAGCAGATAACTGGGGTGAACTTGCCCGCAGTACAGCTGCAGCTCGCGATGGGGATACCGTTGAACAAGATTCCGGACGTCCGTCGATTCTTCCAGCAAAGCGACGTACGCGGGGTTTCTTCTATCGATTTCGATAACACTACGCCGATTCCGCCGCTCGGTCATTGCGTGGCGGGAAGAATCACCGCTGAAGATCCCGACAGCGGTTTCAAGCCTACGTCTGGTGCCATTCACGAGCTTCATTTCCGTTCGCTCCCGGGCGTGAATGGATCATTTTCCGTCGGCACCTCGGGCGGAGTTCATCAATTCGCCGACTCGCAGTTTGGACACATCTTCGCTTTCAAGCCAAGTCGGGCGGAAGCCATCACTTTACTCACGCACGCGCTGAGCGAGTTAAGCGTCCGCGGGGAGATTCACTGCAACAAAAAGTACTTGGGGAAGTTGTTGGAGAAGCCAGAATTCTTAGCCGACGAACACGACACCGCTTGGCTGGATGGTCTTATCGCGGCGAGCGACAGAGCAGAGACGTTGCACGAGCACATCGTAGTCGCGTGTGGGGCTGTGCTTAGATCATCGACGAGGCATCAAAAACTCGAGGCCGAAGTCGCCTCGTATCTGAATCGAGGCGTCCCGCCTGAGACGTGGATGACGAATCTCAGCGAACACAACTTTGAGCTGATTTACAACGACATCAAGTATAACTTGCGCGTAACCATGGGGAGTGAGAAGCTGTTTTATCTTCACATAAACGGAGGTCTCATCGAAGCCGAAGTTCTTGTGTTGCAAGACGGCGCTTTGAAGGTGCTCTTGGACGGTCGCGCGTACTTGGTCCACCCCGAGGAAACGAAAGTTGGAATGAAGATTCACGTCAACGGGTTGCCGTGTTTCTTCCCCGATGATTTTGACGCCACCAAGCTCATCGCCCAAGGTCCTGGAAAACTGCTCAAGTACTTGATTTGCGATGGCGAGCGCGTGGAATCCAATCAACCTTACTGCGAGATCGAGGTTATGAAGACGGTGATGCCTCTGATTGCGACGAGCACGGGGACGATTCGGCACGTGGCGCGTGTAGGCGCGATTTTAGAAGCAGGCGATGTTTTGTGTGATGTTGCCGTCGAAGACGCTACCGGTGTGCGTAGGTGTGCGCCGTTCACGGGAGAGTTTACGAAAATGCACACGCGTTCGTTAACAGGCATGTTACCGGATGACTCTCCGCTGGTTCGATTCTCGCGCACAAGCACTGGTGTCGACCAAATTTTGGCTGGTTACGATTACAATGGTGATCCGACCGAAGTGTTATTTGACGTGCTCGGCACGCTACCACTCGTCGTGGATGATTTTATGGAGTCGCGAGAAGCCGTGATTTCGCGTGCTCGTCCGTCGGCGCGACTCGAGCTGCGCGAGATCGCCGAAGCGATGTCGGCGTCCATCGTCGGCGAGGCGAATGGAGAAAACACGACAGACGCCGTATCTGCTGCGGTCATGCGCGTTAGAGCCTTGATCAACGAGTACGGCGCTGACTTTGCACCGCTAGCGGCATTTTGCGAACGTCATGACGGCGGATTGGCGCAGAGTAGGGCGCGCGTGTTGACGCGATACTTGGAATCGTTCTTGGACACGGAAGAGCCCTTCTCGAGCTGCGCGTCGACCGAGGACGCCATCATGTTCTTACGCGATCGCTACCGCAACGATGTTTCAGTCGTCGCAAAGTATGCACATGCAAACGCCAAACTCAAGCGTAGATCGGATTTGGTTTTGAAGATCCTCGAACAAATTTCGTTGCACGATATGATCGACATACCGTCGTGCAACGCCGCCGTGGTGCGTTGTATGAATCTTTCTGGGCGCGACTACGAATTGGTTTCCCAGACAGCGCGCGAAATCATCGTGCGTAAGCAAGAGATGACACGTAAGTCGAGACGCGAACGCATGGCTGCGGCTTCTCGGGCCAACCGCATGTCTCGCGACGAGTCCTTTTCTGCCTTCGCGCAAATTTCCCTTGACGACGCCAAGCGCAAGAAGCGCTCGGCGTCTCTGTCAAAGACGAGTGCCGGTAGCGAGTCAGATCTCATGAGTAACGCTGCGAGTGACAACGAGGCGTCGGACAGCAATCCTTCGTTCAAGAGATACGTCGGTAACATTTACCTCGATCGGCACAACTCCATCACACGGTATCAGTCGTACAGCAACATCGACGAAGCCACGGATGAGATTTTGGACGCGCACACTTGGGAGAGCTTGTTCGACAGTACGTCCGAAACGTCGCGAACTACAGCGATTGAGACTCTATTCGGCGCGACTGGCGTAGATACGTACATGATTCCGAACGCTCAGCCCGAACCGTGCGCATGCGAACCAGAAGTCATGCGAGTCTGGCTCGACGACACCATTCATCTCTTTGCCCCATCTCTTGGACACGCGGTGGCGGCGCTTCCCGATGCGACGGCGAACAAACCGAAGAAGTTGCACTTCATCATCTCGTATCATAGACTTGTGGGTAGGAACGACACCGATATTCGAGCCGCCGCGGAGGCTTTTGTGACTGGACAGTACCTGGCTGGTGCCCTCAAGTGCGAAGGCCTCGAATACGTCGTGGTCACGTTGCTGGCGCTCGACGCCAAGCCGCATCATTTCGCGTTTAAGCGTACTTCTGAAGATTCCACAGTCGAAGGTTTTTGTGAAATGTCGAGCGCACGTGGGTTTTGGCCTCACATTGCCGATCAGATGGAGGTCGAACGGCTCGCACTCTTCCGGGTCGAGTGCGTAGGCGTTTTGAGCTCTCGTTCCCATCATCGTCACACGAATTTTGTGACACCGTCTGAGTACACTGTCGGTGTATTTCTCGCTGAGGAACCGAATGTCAAGCCTGGGCACAAGCAACCCCAGCGCGATCGTCGCGTGTTTTTGCGAGCAGCGGTTTACAACAAGGACTTGCTGTTTGAAAACAGCCCGTCTGAAGGAACGCCGCGCCGCACAGCTTTGGGAAGTGTGACCATGGACTCAGAGTTGGCTCGAACGACGATAGGTGGTAGTTCGAGCGGCGTGCACGATGATAGCGTGTTCGCTGATGTTCTCGGCTCTCTTGAGCTTGCGGTGGGTCGTCATCGCACTGCCGCGAACCACGTCTTCATTAATCTCGTCGGCGCCGACGCCGAGGACGATTTGCCGAGCGTTGAAGCGGCGATAGCTTCGTTCATTCACACTGCGTTCAACGATTTGAAGCGGTTGAAGGTTGCATGTGTCGAAGTGCGCGTCGGCACGGGTTCAGTCATCGCGATGAACACCAGTGGCTTACGATTTAAAATCACGAAGACGCTGGATTGCGCCGCGCGTGACGTGCACCCTCTGTTGAACAAGATTCAGCGCAAGCGAATGGCGTGCCAAAACTTGTCCTCGACGTACGTATACGACATTCCAGAAATATTTGCGAATGTCCTTGCCGAAATCAACCCTGGCGTAGGCGACATCATCGATCTCATGGAGCTCATCTTTGACCCAAGGACGCGAGCGCTCGTTTGCAGCGATCGTGCGCCAGGGCTGAACGAAGTTGGCATGGTTTGCTGGCGCGTCAAGTTGGCGACAACAGAGTATCCGAAAGGACGTGAAATCATTCTCGTTGCGAATGATATCACGCACATGTCCGGTTCTTTGTCTCCGCCGGAAGACAGTGTCTACCGCGCCGCGTTTGATCTCGCTGTGGCTGAAGGTTTGCCGTGCGTTTACATCAGCTCCAATAGTGGCGCGCGCATCGGTCTCGACGAAGCCGTCAAGGCGGCGTTCAGAGTGAAGTGGGTCGACGATGATGACGTCTCTAAAGGTTTCAAGTACATTTACCTCAGCGAAGATGACTACGAGATCTTGTCCGCGAAGGGTCGGGTCAAGGCGAAGCGAATCGTTTACCGCGACGAGATTCATTACGCGCTGACGGATGTGTGCGGAGGACAGAGCGTCGAGTGCTTACAAGGATCCGGTGAGATTGCCGCGGCGACGAGTCGTGCGTACAAACACACAGTGACGATGGCCTACGTCACCGGTAGGAGCGTCGGTATCGGTGCGTATTGCTCTCGTCTATGCCAACGTGTGGTTCAGCACGTCGACGCGCCGTTGATTTTAACCGGCGCGAGCGCATTGAATAAGGTGCTCGGTCGCGAAGTTTACACGAGCAACTCGCAAATAGGCGGTCCTAAAGTCATGGGCGCCAACGGGGTATCTCATCTTACCGTACCCGATGACGTGCACGGTGTGAAGAATATTCTTCAATGGTTGTCATACGTACCCAGCCGGCGCGGCGCGCCGCTCCCCTGCGTCCCGTGCGTCGATCCGGTGCGACGTTACGTGACGTTCAATCCTCCTTCCTCTCCGCACGATCCACGTGAGCTACTGCACTCATTCTTCGACACTGATTCGTTCATGGAAGTCATGCCCGACTGGGGACGAACTGTCATCACAGGTCGCGCGCGTCTCGGCGGCGTGCCCATCGGCGCCGTCGCCGTGGAGACGCGAACCGTGGACAAGACGATTCCCGCAGATCCGGCGTTTGCGAGCGCACAAATCGCGGAAGAGTCTCAAGCTGGTCAAGTCTGGTTCCCCGACAGCGCGTTCAAAACCGCGCAAGCGATCGGCGACATGAATCGCGAAGGACTACCTCTCATAATCTTTGCCAACTGGCGCGGTTTCGCCGGCGGTTTGCGAGATATGTACGGCGAAGTTTTAAAGTACGGCGCCTACATCGTCGACGCGCTTCGCGAGTACAAACAGCCGGTGTTTGTGTACATTCCTCAAGGCGGAGAACTTCGCGGAGGCGCTTGGGTGGTCATCGATAGCTCCATCAATCCGGAGCAAATGGAATTCTACGCCGCCGAAGGCGCCAAGGGCGGCGTCCTCGAGCCCGAGGGCATCGTCGATATCAAATTCAGGCGTCAAGATTTGCTGTCGACGATGAAGCGCACGATTCCCGGAGGCATCGGTGACTCGCACGAAGACGAGGCGAAGAAAAAAGCACTCATGCCGACATTCAAACAGCTCGCCGTGCACTTTGCCGCTTTGCACGACACTCCGGGCGTGATGCTGCACAAGAAGGCGATCAAGGCTGTCATCCCCTGGGAGACGTCGCGAGAATTTTTCGCCCTGCGTCTTCGCGCGCGTTTGGCGGAGGAAAGAATCAAGTCAGCCATCATCGCACGCGGTGGTTCCAGCGCCGACTTTCCACGACTCCTGGCTTCTGTATCGAACGTGATAGAACAAGTCGTCGCCGAGGAATTCGGCGTCGTCGTTCCGGAGACACACGCCGACGTCGAGGCGATGCTCGCGACGATCAATCGCGACGATTAGATCGAGCGAATGTAATTTTATTTTAGCAGCATTGACAACGTATGCACGCGCGCGCGCATAGATAATTAAAGTGACGCGTCGATTTAAAGTTCGGCGTCCATCGGTAAGACGCCCGAGTCGGCAATCAGCACCGGCTTTTGCGGCGGCGTCCCCTCGAGGTTTTCGATCGCCGTCACGACGTCCATGCCCTCGAGCACGCGCCCGAAGACGGTGTGTCGGCCGTCCAGCCAGCTCGTCTTGACGGTGCAGATGAAAAACTGCGACCCGTTCGTGTCCGGCCCGGCGTTGGCCATGGACAGCGTCCCCGGCCCCTCGTGCTTGAGCTTGAAGTTTTCATCCGGGAATCGCGCGCCGTAGATCGACTTCCCCCCGGTGCCGTCGTGATTGGTGAAATCACCACCCTGAATCATAAAGTTCTTGATCACTCGATGGAATCCCGAGCCTTTGTACCCGAATCCGTTCTCCCCCGTCGCGAGTTGCTTGAAGTTTTCCGCCGTCTTCGGCACCGTCTTCCCGTACAGCCCCATGACGATTCGCCCCGCGGGTTCACCGTCGATCGTCACGTCGAAGAACACCTTATCGGTGACTTTCGGCGCGCGCTTTTCCGCGAGCACCGGCGTCGCGACGAACGCGCACGCCAGCGCGCCCAGCGCGACGACGAGCATCATCTTGATCGTCGTCGTCGTCGTCGTTCGTCGTCCGTTTCGCGCGCGTTCGACTCGCGTCATCGCCTTCGTCGGGACCGTGGAAACGCGAC
>Ga0163111_10001160_pt1 | contig 16041 bp, 13 predicted proteins | sample CRUFie1St18metaG_FD_109645 | JGI IMG/M metagenome (GOLD analysis project Ga0163111, IMG submission 109645) | Marine microbial communities from the Costa Rica Dome - CRUD Field 142mm St18 metaG | ecosystem: Environmental > Aquatic > Marine > Oceanic > Photic zone | place: Costa Rica: the Eastern...
ACCTGGACCAGAATTGTTATAAAGCCCAACATCAGGGGCGCTGTAACCAATAAATCCGGCATTACCTAGAACTAGCATGGTCACAACAGGAAAGAATAATGACCAGAAGATTGAACTTTTTCTTCTAAAAAACATCTTGCTTGCAGCAATTGTGAAGCTCAAGTAAATTTTCATCAGTCTTCCCTCAAACTCTTTCCTGTAAGACTAATGAAAACGTCTTCTAGTGTGGCATCTTTAATTTTTTTCTGAGTTTTAAATCCCGTTTTTGTTAATTCATCGATCAGATTTGAAGGAGAATCAATTTTTATTATTTTACCTTCATCAATAATTGCTACTCTGTCACACAACTCTTCTGCTTCTTCCATATAGTGAGTTGTAAGAACTATTGTCTTTCCTTCTTTTTGAAAAGATTTAATTAAGTCCCACAAATTTCTTCTTGCCTGTGGATCAAGTCCAGTTGTTGGTTCGTCAAAAAATAATACTCTTGGATTATTTACCAATGCTACAGCAATAGAAAGTCTTTGTTTTTGACCGCCAGATAGCGTTTTAAAGTAAGAATCCCTCTTTTTTTTCAAGTCTACCCTTTCTAATATTGAGTCAGGGTCAGTTGAGCTTGAATACAAGGTTGCAAATAACTCAACAATTTCATATAAGCTTAGTTTTTCAAAAAAATTAACTGACTGTAATTGAACTCCAATCATTTTTTTAACTATCTTTGAATTTTTTACAACATCATAGTCACCAATTGAAGCATTTCCTTCAGTTGGCTCTATTAGTCCTTCTAATATCTCAACAGTTGTTGTTTTTCCAGCACCATTAGGTCCAAGCAAACCAAATACCTCACCTTCATCAACATTAAAATTAATGCCCCTTACAGCCTCAAAATCGTCATAATTTTTTTTCAAATTTTTTACTTTAATCATTTCCATATACAAGTTTAGCTTGGAAATTGTTTTTTGTAATCAAAAACTAATCCCTTGTAAATAAATATAAAAGAGATGGCAGGGTTAACAATGATGCTAAAAGAGCCAGACATATCATTATTGCTGTAAGAATTCCAAAAGTAGAAAATAATGGCATTGGTGCAAATCCCATAATAGCAAAACCTACTGCACTAGAAATCGCAGAACCTAATAATGCTATACCAGTCCCGTTAATTGAATTTCTTAACGCAACATACTTTTTAGATTTTTTGGAAAGCTCTTCTCTATATCTCATAGTCATATGTATAGCAAAATCTACTCCAACTCCTAATGATATTGCCCCAATAGTCGCTGTGACATAATTTAAACTAAAATCGAAAAGGTACATTATTCCATATAGCCAAACAACAACTAGCGCTATTGGGATAACAGTTAATATGGCATATTTAAATGATCTTAATATGAATAAAATAATAGTAAAAGATGCAATGAATGCATATGGAATTGATCTTCTCATGGAGTCTGTGGTTGCATTTAGCTGATCGCTTCTACTAAAAGGCGACCCCGTTATTCCTACAGTAATATTGCCGCTTTTAAAATTGTAACTATTAACTAAATCAGTTATTTCTTTTCTTACTTGAGATACATCATCTTCTGTTCTTGTGCCACTAAGAAAAACCATGAGGATAGAAGTAAAATCATTATCTAAATTTTCATTAAACCAAAAATATCTTTGAAACCATAACGGGTCAAATGAATAGTCACCTTCAGAACTTATTCCATTATTAATTCCATATTTAATAATAATTTTTAATTGTTCTTCAGAATCAGGAACTAAGTCATTGTTTGTATCAGTTATTTTCACACCATATTTTGTATAAATATCATTAATTACTTTTTTATTATCAAGAACTAATTTAGAAATTTTTGAAAGATTTAGAGTTCCGCTCTGATTAAGGTTCCCTTTTTCATCTACACCAACAAATTCTATATCTGATAGATCTTCAGTGAACCTTTCAAATTTTTTAATGAACTCTGGGTCAGTTATATCACCTTCAAAAATTAATTGAGCCGGCTCACCCCTTAAACCGGGCGTATATTCTTCAAATCTATCCAACGCGACAACAAAGTTAGAGTCGTTGTCGAAGAAATCCTTAACATCAAATTCAGATTTGAGATTAAATGCACCGATGCCCGCAAATATAGTAATCAAAATCGACAGTGGAATAACCACATAATATTTTTTAGCTAAAATAGTAATAATATTAGATAGATATTCTTCATAAGATTTTTTATCTTTTTGATTGTTTACTTCAAGATTCAATTTTGATTTAGAATTTAAATAAATTGGAAATACTAAATTTAACAAAAGGGTTAATATGCAAGTTGCAAACCCTATTATTAATCCAACAAATTCACTAAATAATGCTGAGCCTAAAACAACAACAAATATAACTCCGAATCCACATATTGCAGGTGTGCTAAAGAAATTAATAACCCTAAGAATATTGTCTCTTCTTGTATTTTTATTTTTGATCTTAGGTAATACAATTGAATATGAAAGTGGTACTAAAATGCCTAGAACAATATATGACAACACTGTTGCTAGTGTTGCAGCTAAACCAAAATAGAAAACGCTTTCAACTCCAGCAAATGCATTTGCAAGAAAAGCTGAACTGTCAGTAAGTAGCGCAAGAGTAAGTGCGCCAATTACACCTGACATACCAACAATAAAATAATTTTTATGCCCCTTGAGCCTTTCTTCCTGCATTCTTTTTAAAGCATGAATTGAAAAGTCTACTCCAAGAGAAACCATTGCAATAGGAACAATAAGATCTGTAATTAAACCTCCCTTAAATCCAAAAACAAAGGACATACTTTTTAACCAAATCATTAAAGAAATTAAACCAACCCCTACAAGTACCATTGCAACATAAGATCTTAGAAAAATACCGCATACAGCTATTGCTGCAATTACAGTGAAAGTCACAAACTGACCAGCTATACTTCCTTGTTCTTCAGCGACAAGATTCACGTCTATGGCTATCCCTAAAGCCTCAAAAGAAGGAGATGATTCATTCATAATTTTTTCAAGATTTCTTCCATATTTTTCTTTATTGATTGTTGTTTCATTACCCCCAAGTTCAATTGCAAAATTCCCTCCCCCCATTTTTTCGTTGTCTGACAAAACATCTACAAATAATGCCGGAGATGTCCAATAATCGATTTCAATATTTTTAATAATCTTTTTTTCACTTTTAGCAGGCTTCGAGAGAATTGATTTTGGATTTACTAAGCCAGAACTAAAAATCTGATGTAGTGCAATTTTAACTTCATCATCATCAGCATCATATATTCCATTTGGAAAATCTGGATTCACTTTAAGATAGTTATCAACTAAATTTGCGATTGAATAAACCCCTTTAAATGAAATTTTTGTAACTTCATCATAACCTTCCCATAAGAAATTATTTCTTTCTAAGGTTCCAACTGTGAGTTCTTTATTTCTATCTAATTCAATAATTTTCTTTTGTTTATCGAGGAGATCAGTCAGACTTTTTTTATCAATCATGTCTCCGTCATCTGCTTTAATAACAAATGAAACAAATTGAACTGCTTCTACAAATTTGTCATTAATTTTTTGTTGAACTTCATATGCTTCTTTTTTCGGATCCAAAGATGCTTCTCCAGGGTCTTCAAAGAATAGTGGCGTGAAACATACTGCAAATGTAAGGATTCCAAAAATAGATAAAATTTTATAGGAATTTTTATGTAAGAAACTCATTGATTTTTCTTGAATATTATTCATAGAATTATTCTCTTATAATAAAGCGAAATAGTATTTCCTAATTGTAAAATTACTTAACAGCAAAATTTACTAACTTATTTTTGACGTATATCTTTTTTATTATTTCTTTACCTTCTAAATTCTCTTTTACTTTACCAATGCTTAATGCAAATTCAATTATCTCTTCCTCTGTTTTTGATTGTTCAATGTCAAATTGAGCTCTAACTTTTCCGTTTATTTGCACAACAATTGTTTTAGAATTTGAAGAAATTAATTCATCGTTCCAATCTGGAAAAGATTGATTGTGAACGCTATACTCATTTCCGTTTATTTCCCAAAGTTCTTCAGATATATGTGGAGCCAAAGGTGACAATAATTTTATCAATGTGTTTATAGATTCTTTCCACTTATTTTTATTGCAACCAGAAGTCCAAAATTTATTTAAATTATTGGTATATTCCATCAAAGCTGATATGGAAGTATTAAATTTAAACTTTTCTAAATCTTCATTAACCTTTTTTATTGTTGTATTTATTAGCGTATCTAATTCATTATTATTAATATTGCTTTCATTTAATTCTTCTAGATTTCTTGTGGACAAATCCCAAACTCTATTTAACCACCTAGTGATGCCATTGAATGCCTCATCACTCCAATCTCCACCATGGTCCCAAGGACCAAGAAACATTAAATATAGCCTTACTGCATCTGCCCCAAACTCTCTTACTAATGGGTCAGGAGCCAATGGGTTTGATCTCTTAGATATTTTTTGATGATCTTTTAGTAGAACACCTTGATTAAATAAATTTTTATAAGGTTCATCAAAATTAACAAATCCTAAATCTCTCAACACTTTATTAAAAAATCTTGCATACAAAAGATGCATTACTGCGTGCTCAGCTCCACCGGTATATTGATGAACAGGAAGCCAATCATTTAACCTTTTTTTATCAAAAGGTTCAAAGTTGCTTTCACTATCTGAAGCAAATCTTAAATGATACCAAGATGAATCAACAAAGGTATCCATCGTATCTGTTTCTCTTCGAAGTTTTCCATGTTTTGGGTGATCATACCAAAGAAAATTTTCATCAAGTGTTAAAGGAGACTGGCCTGTAGGCATAAATTTTTTTGCCTCTGGCAAAACAACAGGTAACTCATCAATATCAACAGGAATTACATTTTCACTTTCATCATAAAAAACTGGTATTGGAGTTCCCCAATATCTTTGCCTTGAAATTAGCCAGTCTCTTAAATGATATGTAATAGTCCCTTCACCAAAACCCTTACCTTCCATAAACTTTGTGATTTCTTCTTTAGCTTTTTCACTATCCATGCCATTAAAATTTTGAGAGTTAATTAAAATTCCGTATGATTCATTTGCTTTTTTGATATCTTCAACTTTTTGGCCATCATTTGTAACAACAATATCAATAGGCAAAGTATATTTTTTTGCAAAGTCAAAATCTCTCTGGTCATGAGCCGGAACACCCATCACCGCTCCAGTTCCATATGTTCCAAGAACATAATCTCCGACAAATATTGGTATTTTTTTATTGTTCATTGGATTTATTGCATATCCCCCAGTGAATTGACCAGTTTTTTCTCTTTCTGTTGACGTCCTCTCAATTTCCGAAGATTTTGAAGAATCTTTTATATACCTTTCAATATCTTCTTTGAATTTATCTGTTGTAACTTCATTTATTAAATTGTGTTCAGGGGCAAGAACTAAAAATGTAACACCAAATATTGTATCGACACGCGTTGTAAAAGTAGAAACAACATTTGAACTTTTTTCTAATTTAAAATCAACATTTGTACCTAAAGATTTTCCAATCCAATTTCTCTGCATTTGTTTTATTTTTTCAGGCCATCCCAACTCATCCATATCCAATAATTCTTCAGCATAATCTGTAATCTTGAAATACCATTGGGGCATCATTTTTCTTATAACGTCTGCACCAGATCTTTCGGATTTACCTTCCACTACTTGTTCATTAGCTAATGTTGTTTGATCAACAGGGTCCCACCAAACTGCACCATTTTTTCTATAAGCTATTCCTTTTTCATACATCTTTAAAAAGAAAAATTGGTTCCATTTGTAATATTCTGGCTGACATGTAATGAGTTCTCTTGACCAGTCATATGAATTGCCCATTAATTTAAATTGGTTTCTCATATTATCTATATTGTCAAAAGTCCATTTCATAGGATTAATGTTCCTCGAGATTGCTGCATTTTCTGCTGGTAACCCAAAAGCATCAAAACCTTGAGTGTGAAGCACATTAAAACCTTTCATTTTTTTAAATCTTGAATAGCTATCTGCTGGAGTAAAAGCATACCAATGGCCAATGTGTAAGTCTCCAGAAGGATAAGGGAACATCGTAAGAGAGAAAAAATTTTTTTTATTTTCTGAATCTAAATCTATGTCATATAGTTTTGATTCTTTCCATTTTTTTTGCCATTTAGGTTCAATTATTGAAGGATTGTAAGGAATATGTTCTTTCATAGCTAAGGCTTAACAACTCCGCCGTCAGCTCTTCTCACAGTATCCCATGCGCCTCCCCAAACCCTTTCCTTTAATGGGTATTTTTTTGCAAGTTCTTCATCTATATCAATTCCTAAGCCCGGCTTGCCATTCGCCCACATCATCCCGTCTTTTAATTCAGGGCAACCAGGAAATACTTCCTTTGTTTTTTCACCAAAAATGTGTGCTTCTTGGATACCAAAATTTTGACAATTTAGATTAAGCATCATATTTGCAGCATGCCCAACAGGCGATGTGTCTCCTGGTCCGTGCCAAGCAGTTTTAATGCCCATTAACTCCCCCATTGCTGCAATTTTTCTTGCAGGAGTGATCCCTCCAATGTCAGAAATATGGATCCTAATAAAATCTAGTAGTTTATTTTTTAACATTGGAGTCACATCGTTAATTGAGCTATAAAGTTCACCCATAGCTATGGGTGTTGCGCATTGTTGTCGAACCATTTCAAAATATTGCTGATCTTCTGGGCTAAATAAATCTTCTAAAAAAAATAACCTAAATTTTTCAACTTCTTTTGCAAACCAAACACCTTGAATAGGGCTAATTCTTTCATGAACATCATGAAGTATTTCAACTCCATAGCCAAACCTATCTCTTATGTATTCAAATAATGATATAGCAGAGTACATGTAGGGTACTGGTTCAAATATTCCTCCTGGATGATTAACTGCCCCTTCTTTATAATTATCTAAATTAGTAACCCAATTTGTTATTGCTATGGGACCTTTTGAAACATCTCTATTGGATTTTGTTTCAATCCCAGTTTTAGCTTTTGAGTTACCATAAGTCGCATATCCTGGAGTAGAGACCTGAACTCTTATATGGTGAAACCCTTCTTCCATATATTTTTGCATTTGATCCCCAACATCATCGTTGTTCTTTCCCGATGCATGCACATAAACTGGTGCTGCTTCTCTAGATCTACCTCCAAGTAAATCATAAACAGGCATATTAGCCATCTTTCCTTTAATATCCCATAAGGCCTGGTCTATTCCTGATAAAGCATTGTTTAAAACTGGTCCATTTCTCCAATATGAAGAAACATATGAAGAAGCCCAAATATCTTCAATATCATTTACTAATTTTCCAGTTACAAATGGTGCTAAATATTCTTCAATAGCAAGTTTTACTAATGAAGGTCTTTGAGTAAATGTTGCGCATCCAACACCATAAAGACCAGGCTCATCAGTTTCAATTTTAACAATTACTAGCCTGATGTTTTCGGGCTCAGTCATTATAACTTTAACTTTTTTTATTTTTGGATTACTCATTATTTACCAGCCTTATAATTTTATTTAGTTTTACTTCAAATATAAGTGTTGATTTTTCTGGAATTACACCCGGTATACCTTCTTCTCCATAAGCGAAATTATAACCAATATTTAACCTTCTCACTTCACCCTCCTTCATTCCTTCTATTCCAACATCCCAACCTTTAATAACTTGGCCAGTGCCAATTCTAAATTTTGCAGATGAGCCCCTTGGGTAGGTACTATCAAATATGCATCCGTCAACTAACCAACCAGTATAATCTACATCAACTTTATCATTAGGTTCAACCTGTTTTTCACCTTCTCCTTCAACAATAGTAACCATTTTTAAATCATTATTGATTTTTTTATAGCCTAATGCTTCATTATCCCCAAGTTGAGGAGCATCATTCGGATAAAATTCATTTTTACAATCAATTGGGACCGGAGTTGGGGTCATAACTTTAATTACTGTATCTTCAGGAACTTGAGCACCTGACCTACAAGCAAATAGAAATAATGTTAATAATAAAAATGGAATATAATTTTTCATTTTGAATATACTTTTTTTGCTGCTGAAATCACACCTTCATTTAAAAAAGGTCCAATATTAACACAAATACAATTCACTCCAATATCCAAAAATTTATCTAAACCAGAGACAGTAGTCAATGTCCCTGCTGTTCTGCCAGAGGACACAATCTTTTTGAGTGTATTTTCAATTGTATCTTGTACATCTTTATGGTCACTTCTTCCGATATACCCCATTGTTGCAGCTAAATCATTTGGAGCGACAAAGAAGACATCAATTTCTTCAACTTCTAAAATCTCATCTAGATTTTGTACAGCAATTATATCTTCAATTAATACCATCAATAATGATTCTTCATTAGCTTTCTTGTGATAACCATCAACTCCATAACCTAGCCTGCTAGTTGTTAATCCCCTGTTTCCTATTGGAGCAAATTTTCCAGCATCCACAACCCTTTTTGCTTCTTCAGCAGAATTGACGTGGGGAACGCATATTCCTTGGCTCCCTCTATCAAGTGTTCTGTAAATAACTCCGGGTTCATTTTGATGAACTCTAGTAATTGAAGTTTTGCCCCATATGTCACATGCTCTAGTAAAGTCAGATATATCTGCAAAATCAATAGGGCCATGTTCCGCTTCTAACCAGATACCATCAAAATCTAATGGTCCTAGTTGATCAACTTGATCTGGATTAGCTACGCCCATCAAGGTTAAGGTTCTTTGGCCATTTGATAATTTTTCTTTGATTATATTTTTTCTCATTTCAGCCATATTCTTATCCTCTCTGTTTATAAATATGATTATTTAAAATAATATTAGTAATAGTTTAATTGTGATCATGGAACATTTCAAAAATAAAGTATTAACTATAGCTGGATCTGATTCTGGTGCAGGTGCTGGCATACAAGCAGACCTAAAGACATTTTCTGCTTTGGGAGTTTATGGGGTATCAGTAATTACTGCAGTTACAGCACAAAATAGTATTGGTGTTCAAGATGTGAGAGTGATGGATGAAGAAATAATTAAATCTCAAATTGATTCTGTTTTATCTGACATAGGGGCAATATGTATAAAAACAGGTATGCTAGCTGAAAAAGGTATTATAAATTTAGTTGCCGAAAAAATCAGAGAATACAATATTTCAAATTTAATTGTTGACCCAGTAATGGTTTCTGAAAGCGGAGATTCTTTACTCAAAGAAGAAGCAATAGATGCATACCTAAGTGAACTTTTTCCATTATCAATATTAATAACACCAAATATATTAGAGGCTGAAAAAATTTCTAATATTAAAATCACATCCAAAGAATCTTTAATTGAATCTGGAAAAAAAATTATAAATCTTGGTGCAAATAATGTTCTAATAAAAGGAGGACATTTCCAAGAAAAATTTGCAGAAGACTTTTTATTCACAAGGGATGGAAAAATAATAAGTTTTAAAGAAAATAGGGTAAATACAACGAATACTCACGGTACAGGTTGTACTTTATCTTCAGCAATAGCTTCATATATTTCTAAAGGTGAAGCACTTGAATTTGCCATAAGGAAGTCCAAAGATTATTTGACTAACGCATTAAAAAATTCTTACAAGGTTGGTAGTGGCCCAGGCCCGGTTAACCATTTCTATGGATTGAAAAACTAAGATGAATTTTCAAAAAAAAGAAGGTAAAAAATTAAGATACCTTATTAGTGTTCCCGAAAAAGCTCAAAAACTAAAAAAATTAAGAATTATTTTTTTTATGCATGGGTATGGTGACAGTATGAACGGAATATCTCAAATATGTAATTTTCTTAACCCAAATAATGTTTATGTATTTTTAAACGCACCTTTTAAAATGAATATTAGTTTTGATTTTGAGGGATATAGATGGTTTGAGTTCCCTCTAGATTATGAAGAATTTAAATTTTCTCAAGAGGCGATTAACTATAGTATAGACGAAATTATAAGTGAATTAAATTTAAATTTTCATGAAATTTTTATTGGTGGATTTTCACAAGGTGGCATGATGACTTTACATAATAACTATAAAGGCAGGCTGGATGGTTTAATAATTTTAGGGTCAAGATTGGTTCACAGAGATAGTGAGTTTAATTTAAATAAAAATATTAGAATTTTCATGTCTCATGGTGTCAACGATGTAGTCATACCTATTGAGGAGGCAAAATCCACAGTAAAATTTTTAAAAGAAAAAATTAATGATGTTTTTTATAAAGAATTTCCAATTGGTCATGAATTAAGCCCTGATCAGTTGTCTGAATTAAATAAATGGATAAATAGAGATTAATTTATCTCATCCCAGAAATATTCTTTTCAACAAGATCACTTATTTTTTCTTCGGAATACCCAAGTTCTTTTAATATTTTTTTTGAATGCTCACCGTAAAGTGGGGCGGGACTTTTAATCTTTCCTGGGGTTCTTCCTAATTTCACAGCAACTCCAATATTTCTACTATTTTTTTGTTTTGGGTGATCAATTCTGACGTCCATATTTCTTGATTTTACTTGCTCATCATCCCAAACTTCTTTCATGTTATAGATTGGGCCACTTGGGATACTATTCTTGATCAAAATACCAATCCATTCCTTGCTTGATTTAGTTATAAAGATTACTTCAAGAATATTTTCAAGTTTTTTCCGATTTATTTGTCTGCTTTTAGAATCTATAAATTCAGGATCATCTTTTAAATTTTCTAAATTTAACACAGTCAATAATCTTTCCCAATTTGATTGGTTTGCAGCCCCTATATTTATATATCCATCTTTTGTTTTAAATGCTTGATAAGGAGCAGTTAATCTATGAGCAGATCCATCAGGAGAAGAAATTCTGCCAGTAGTAAAAAAAATGCTACTCTCATACATCGTATATGCCAAAGCTGATTCTAATAAGGAAACTTCTAAGTTTTGGCCTTCATTATTCTTTAATCTATGTATATATGCAGATAAAATTCCTTGCATTGCAAACATACCAGTATTTAGATCAGCTATTGGCACGCCAACTTTCGCTGGGGGTGAATCTGGGTGTCCAGTAATACTCATAAGGCCACTCATTCCTTGAGCAATCAAATCAAAGCCTCCCCTTTTTGCATATGGCCCATCAGTGCCAAATCCAGTTATAGAGCAATAGATAATTTTTGAATTAATTTTTTTAACATCTTCATACCCAAAACCTAATTTTTCCATTGTACCTACTCTAGAGTTCTCAATTAAAACATCTGCTTTTTTTATAAGCTTTTTCAGAATTTTTTTACCTTCCTCTTCTTTTATATCAAGTGAAATACTTTCCTTGTTTCGATTTAATTGGACAAAAGCCGATGAATCATCGCCTATGAATGGAGGCCCCCAACCTCTTACATCATCTCCTCCGTTAGGTTTTTCAACCTTTATAACTCTCGCTCCATGATCTGCAAGAAGCATAGAGCAAAATGGACCAGCAAGTATTTGGCTACAATCAATTACTGTTATTCCTTCTAAAGATTGATTAGATGTCATTGTTTAAATATCCTTAACTTATATTTATTTAGTAGGAGAATAATTTGTTTAGCTTAAAAGATAAAGTCTCAATAGTTACAGGCGGGAACGGTGGAATTGGAGAAGGAATAGCAAAAGGATTTGCTAATTCTGGTTCTAAAGTTGCAATTATTGGGAGGGATAAAGATAAATGCGAAGCCGTAAAAGAAAAAATTAATTCAAGCGGAGGCATATCTGACTATTTCATATGTGATGTAATTGATTATGATTCAGTTAAGAAAACTATTGATGATGTTAATGATAAGTTTGGAACAGTAGATATCTTGGTCAATAATGCTGGAACGAGTATTAGAAAACCACCTGAAAAATTAACCCCTGATGATTGGAAATATGTTATGGATGTTAATTTAACAAGTATTCATTATTTTTCATCCTTAATTTTTGATCAGATGAAAAATAATAATGGAGGCAAAATAATTAATATTGGTTCAATGATGACTATTTTTGGGGCAGGGCACGCGTCAGTATACGCTGCAAGTAAAGGAGGTGTTGTTCAATATAGTAAAAGTTGCGCAATTGCATGGGCAGAACACAACATTCAGGTTAATTCAATTTTGCCTGGGTACATTACAACTAATATGACTGACGGGTTCAAGAAAAATTTTCCAAAAGATGCTGACCTTGTTACTTCAAGAATTCCAGCGGGAAGATGGGGCATGCCAGATGATTTAGCAGGAACAGCAATTTTCTTGGCTTCATCTGCCTCAGACTTTGTAACTGGAACTTTTATTCCTGTTGATGGGGGATATTCTATAAGGTAACTAATTCCAAGGAATATTTTCTTCAGGAATAACGTCATCTAATTGATCAGGGACATCTTCCCATGGAATTTGTTCCCATGGTTTTATTTCACTTATCTTACCAGTAATAGAAGAAAGCCTATCTTTTAAATCTAACAACTTTGTCACTGGTATTTTGTCAACAGGAAGTTTGTCAGCTGGAAAATTTACTTTATCTAAAGGAATTTTTTTCCAAAATTGTTCTTGTGATTCTCTTTCAGCAATTGCAAGTGATTTAGTTATTTTTTCATCACATTTTTCGTACTTATCGTTATCACAATAAGTAAATAGACCAACAATTGCATAATAATAGGAAGACTTATAATGATTAGTAAAATCTCTTTTAGTAAATAAAATTGCCGTATTTATATCAGTTGGATCATACATATCACCCGCTTCATCAATTTGGATAAGCTGTCCAACATGTTCATATGGAATAAGCATTCCAGGAACTCTTGCAATTGGGTCATTTGCTACAACAACCCTGTAGAGATTTATAGGTAATTTTTCAAAAGCACTTCTAAAATCATTTGTTCCTACTCTTGGTGCACCAAAAGTTACAGTGTTAACTTCTCTATTAAGAGTGGAGGCAATATCAAAACTCGCAAGTGTAGCAAGTGCTCCTCCAAGGCTATGTCCAACAACATGTATATCTTTGTCGGGGTGCATATTTACGTACTCAATTACCTTTTCTCTGAAAAGCATATATTCACTTACAAATCCTTCGTGAGCTTTAATTTCTGATAATTCTGGATTATCTAAATAAGACATTTTTTTTAGTGTTGCTCTAGCGTCAGTAAGCATATTTAGAATTCTCTCCCACCTTTTATCGCTACCTGTATCTCGAAAAGCAACAATTATCTTATCCATTTCAGTAACAACATATGCCTGACCACCACTCATTACAATTCCATAATCTAAGAATTCTGCTTTTTTATCATTACCTGGAACTATTGGTTCTCCAACGAGTTCAATGCCTGCAGTATCTAGATAATTTTTCATTTCTTCAGCTTCTGCCATTACCCAATAAGTATGCTGCAGAGACCTCATCGCAGTTTTTAGAATATCTGGTGAAAAAGAACCCAAGGAATTTAGGGTTGGGTTTGATAAAAGATTTTTTTCATTATTCTTTAATTGCTCTTTATCAACATTGAGGCTCAATTTTTTTTGCTCATCTGCAGAAGATGTTGCTTTTAATTCTTTTTCACTAAGCTGGTTACCTTCATCATCTGTTTTTGCAACATTACAGCTAAGTAAAATTAGGGATAATAAAATTAGCTTAAATAAAATATATATTCTTTTATTAATAATCATAAATATTACCTTTCTAAAAACTTTATACAAACAGGATACGGTATATCAATTTTAAATCCAGTAGATTCAAGCTTCCCATTGTCCTTGTTTATTTTAAATGTAAATATGTCGCTTGAATCTTGATTAGCTGCTAACAAATAGTTGCCTTTAGGGTCAATAGCAAAATTTCTTGGAGTTTTCCCTAATGTTGATTGAAAATCAATATTTGTGATCTCTCTTCCATCACTTGAAACTTCGTATATTGCCAAGCTGTCATGACCTCTATTTGATCCATATAAGTATTTACCGTCTTCACTTATATGTATATCCGCACAGCTTTTATGATTAAAATCTAATGGCAATGTAGATACGGTATTTATCTCTTCTAAACTACCCTTTGCGTCATCATAATCAAATATAGTTATTGTTGCTCCTAATTCGTTTATTACATATACAACTTTATTATTAGGATGAAATTCTAGATGCCTAGGCCCCATGCCTGGTGAAACTTTTGCGAAGCTCGGATCATTAGGAATCAATTTTTTTTCATCATGGTCAATTTTGTAAACTATTACCTTGTCAGTTCCTAAGTCAGGAACAAGTGCAAAATTTCCTGATGGAGATACATTTATTGAATGAGCATGAGGTTCCATTTGTCTTTCAGGATTAATACTTGATCCAACATGCTGGATTACTTGAACATCTTCATCCAGGCTTCCATCATTATTTATTTTGGCTAATGTTGAAGCACCACCAGCGTAGTTTGCCGCTAAAAGGATTAATCCATTTAAATCAGTCATCAAATGACAGGGGCCATTTGAGCCAGTAGAAATTGAGTTAATTATAGATAAAGAGCCGTTATTCTTGTTAAATTCATATGCAGATAAAGCACCACCTCTTTTGTCATCAATTTCTCCAACAGAATAAAGATATTTACCATTTGGAGATAAGGCAAGAAAAGAAGGATTATCTTTTTCATAAGCAGTGTTAATAATTTCTGATTTTCCAGTTTTAGAGTCATATCCAAGAATATAAATACCTTTACTATTTAAATTCTCATTTACTACATTTCCTGCAGTATATGTTCCAACGAAGGCAAAGTAATCAAAATTTTCCACAAGATACTCCTAACTTATTTATTTATGTTTAGGATACATTAAATTAACTTAATTAAGAAAAAGTGCAAAAAAAAAGTCCGGTTTTTTACCGAACAATATAGATAGTATAGCACATTTTTTTCTCTACTGTCAATACTTTAGGTTTAGCAATTAAAATTTTTATAAATTAATCCCCGTTAAAGCACTAGTTTTCCCCCATAATAAATTTCTTAAATTATCATCTTTGCAAATAGGATTTGGTTCAACTTCAATTGGATTACCTTTCCATTGTTTTTTCGTATCAAATCCAATAAATTCTCCACCATTTAATTTTGAATTAGTAAGTGATTCGTAAATAGGTAGTACACCATAGCTTGTTGAAGGTAGAATTGGAAGCTTGTAGATAAATCTTGAAATAAAAACATGTCTACCAAGATTACTTTTAACAACTCCAGGATGGCAGGCTATAGACTTTGTAGAATAATTTTTTTCTTTAAGTATTTTAGATAGTTCCATGGAAAACATTAACCTAAATATATTTGTATATGCGTACAATTCTCTTCTGTAATTTAATGAGTTATCTAAACTTTGTGGATTAAAAAATTTCCAGTCAAATTTTTTAATACTATAGCTAGAAATGCTAGAAACATTAATGACTTTGGAATCATTATTGTTTTCTAAAAGATCAATAATTTTTAGTGTTAAGTAAAAATAACTTATGTAGTTAACAAAGAATGTAATATTTATTCCACTATCTAGAATATTATTTGGGTGAAACATTATACCTGCGTTATTAATTAGGCAATGAATAGATATCTTATCTTGTCTTAGTTTTTTGGAAAAACTATCTATGCTACTGTAGCTGGACAAGTCTAATTTCATAAATTTTGAGTTGATACCTAATTTTTTTTCAGCCTCAAAGCCCTTTTCATTGTCCCTGCAAGCTAAAATTACTCTATAATTTTCGTTAATTAGTTTTTTTGCAAGCTCAAACCCAATTCCTGAATTAGCGCCAGTTATTATTATATTTTTTTTTGATGAATTATTTTTCATTTAATACTATTAATAAAATTATTACTATATATTTATTTAAATAGTAATTAATTTTTTCTTTTATGCATATATAATTATTTATTAATGTTTAATAATAAACTACCAACTTATATATTTGTAATTGCTGCTGTAATTGATGCAATTCTAATAATCTTATTATTTACAATTTGCCTATGATGAATATTGAATACGTAAAATTTCAAAAAAAATATCAGTCTCAAGTTGAAGCTATGGTTTTTGAGGGATTAAAAGATACT
>Ga0163111_10001161_pt1 | contig 16040 bp, 19 predicted proteins | sample CRUFie1St18metaG_FD_109645 | JGI IMG/M metagenome (GOLD analysis project Ga0163111, IMG submission 109645) | Marine microbial communities from the Costa Rica Dome - CRUD Field 142mm St18 metaG | ecosystem: Environmental > Aquatic > Marine > Oceanic > Photic zone | place: Costa Rica: the Eastern...
CCCTTTGGGCTGGGACACCTCTTGAGTGCACTGGCACCAAATTCTAACGCGACCTCGGCTAGGGGCCAGCTAGCACAGTTACCCTGGTTACTGTACTAGTCTTAAATTCAAATATCCAGAAATCCCGAAATCTAGCTAGATCTTGACCCAGTCTCCACCCTGGGCGGGAATACCGTATTGGTATTTGAAATCCAGATAATAACAAAATCCCGAAATTCAAATATCGCTAAAATCCGAAATTAACAAATCCCGAATTTCCACTTGTCGAATACCTAGTCAGGTATCCGACAACACGGTACTACTAGCACTAGTAATTTAGCTATTTCAAGTTTATTTGCGATCTTTAAATTCCATCTCGAGTTATTTCTGGCCTTTCAACTTGAAGTTATTTATGGACGCACGCGTAAATTACGCACAAAACACGGCGCAATTTCGCTGGGCCGTTTCTCACGTAAAACGCCGTGCGTAAATCCCCGGGCCATCCTTTCAGGATTCGGATGCCCCTGAGTTTGCTGGCTTAGGCTGCGAATTGAAATTACCCCCTGTGCGATGCAGAGGGAAACGGATTTGCTCTGTGCGATGGGAGGCTCCTGTGATTAAAATCACCCATCACGCAATGTGATCTGTCGTATAAACTTTCTGATACTAAGTGACTGAATTACCGAACTCATCTTCCGCGTGCCTTCTAGTCCAGAAGGCATCCTCGACATCGACGTCACGGTCTGCTTTTAGAATCTTACGGTACACCTTTGGTTTCCTCGATTTGTCGTATATGTCCTGTCGTTCCTGTGGAAGAGAGCCAAGGGATACCTGGTGAAAGCCTCGCTCAACAAACCACTGCATAGTTTTCGTGGAAAGGGCAAAGAGCTCCTGGACACCCGAAGCAATCGCAACACGCTCGAGGTATGAGAGTAAGGCATCACCCTTCGATAGCCTACGGTACTTCCTGGAAACAACAAGGCAACCAAGCTCAGCACAAGTGCCAGCAGCATCAAGGCGCTTAAGAGATGCGCAAGCTATAGGCAAGTCATCTCGGGCTAATATGTAGAAGCAGCCGCGGTTAACCTCCTCCAATAATTTTGGCCTGGGTCGTTCTAGAAGTGTCCCATCAGCTTCAAGGGGAGTAATTAGACTGATCAATGAGTCGATGTCAGAGCAAGTGGCTGAACGAATTCCTTCGTAAATGTCACGAGAAATCAGTGTCCCAGCACCATCGCGTGTATATAATTCGCGGAGCAGGGCGCCATCAGTGGGGGCTATGAGGTGCGCACGTGTGACTCCTTGCTCTAGCGCCGAAACACACCAATTTGTGAGGTCAAGGATCTGGGCTGTGATACTAGAAGAATCACGGCGGTCAAGCTCGTCTCGGCGGTCAAGAAGTGTGCGGGCATCATCAAGACGAAGACTGGCTACACGACGAACAAATGGTATGGATGTGCTATTTACATCTCTCCAGGCTAGCTCATGGCCCGCAGTGACAAAAATGAGTTTGCTAGCAAGCAGGGCAGGAGCTGCACGTGCAGCAATCTCTTCTGTTCTCACGTTGAATGTCTCACCTGATGGAGAGTAGGCCAGCGCGGACAACAAGACAATTTCACCTGCGTCCAAATGTCTTGATATTTTTCCTGCATCCACAAGTCTAGCTGCGCCTGTAAATCCTGTGTCTATGCCATCAACAACACCGACTGGCTGACCACTTACAAAGCCATTTCCGCCAACTACATCCACTCCTATGGTGGATCGCCCATGTGAAGCACCTCCGCTCCGCAGTGCACGAGATAGGGCTGCCTCAACCCGCGACCTAGCGAGGCCACATTCGACTTGTACTGCTGCCAACTCGGCTGACCCGGTTACCCGGAGGCCTCGCACCCGCAAACCCACATTTTCTCTCTCCACCCCCAAGCGGCGGTCGACTTGCAACCGCACACTTGTCAAGATCACTAGTTTCACCCCGAGTACATGAAGTGTCGCCAGATCATCCATAAGGCCCTGAAATGTTTCCTCATTTTCCAGTACCTCACTACCTACGAAACCAATGGGAAGACAAATCTTACAAACTTATCTGCCAACACTGCATAATACAGAGATGTACGACCATGGTTGAATCCCGATGCAAGTCTACATATGGCGCTGAGCCGCGAAGAAGGTGCACGACATTGGCTGCGGCTGCTGTTTCCTTGCCACCCTCAGGAATACCAACTGCCACTTCAACTCGCTTCGCATCTATGGCCATCTCCACAGGTGGCAAAGGAGCCCCACAAGAGTTTGAAAGTGTATTTCCTCCCTCTGCTACCGTTGTTGCAAAGCGAACACGTAAACACGATGACTCCGCACCAACATTGAATCTCGATCGCTTATGGCAACGCATCGTACCGCCTACTCTGATAGCTCGAAGCATTGTTGCACACTTGCGAACGCTCAGGATGACGCAGAATAACACGAGTGAATTTGCGCGCCACATTGCCATACGGGCTCGCTCTCTGTGCGACGCTTGCGGGTACCCTTCGGCAAATCAGTTGGTCGTCGCATTAAGTGCGAGAGCACACCTAAGACGAACCCGTTTTAGTAATATTAGCTAAAAAGGCCACCAAAGCTCCGCCTAGGGCTCGAGGGGTCTCGGACGGACTCCGGCGACTCCGCCGCGGGGTCGTAATCGACCCGGTGCTATCTTATGTTCACAATGCACTTATGTTCACAATGCACTTATGCACTTATTATTTTATGTAATGTAATTTAAAAAGCCTGGTGCCTTACCGAAGAACTATTATCGAAACTTCGACGATGCCACAACTACAGCACCCGCCGAATGTGTGGATTGTCGAGGCGTCGACAGCGGTTCCACCGCATGTCCACGCCGCGACATCGACACCTACATCACCCGTCGGCATCTACGCTGGCTCGGACACGTCGCTCGCATGCCCGACGACCGACTGTCTCGACGCTTCCTTACTAGCTGGGTCCGACACAAGCGACTGCCCGGCTGCCCGCACTTCACCTACGCTCGCGGTATCTTCAAATCACTCAAGCACGCCGGTATTCCACGTCGAGGTGGGTACGAACTCGCTCAAGATCGTCAACAGTGGAGCCTCCTCACAGATTGATTATGATTCCTCGCATGCCTCACCTGTCCATATCGTGGGCGACACCATGCATCTCGCGGGGCTCCTCTCCGCCTGAGGCGCGCATAATGACTGACTGACTGATTTTTAAAAAATGGGCTACAACTTGAACGCGGGAATACTGGCGTATGGGGCTAACTTTGGGGGAGACCCGGTGAGTGCGGTAATGGGCCGTCGCGGGTAATTTAGGAGTACCAATTTTTTACTATCATACCTATTATATATTCGAATAACTTGAATTACATATTAAGACAAAAACGGTCAGGCACAATAAACTCAGGGGCTAAATCAAAACCCTGGCGCCCAGTTGGAGTCCAGCCTAACCAAGCCCTTGGAAGGGGGGGGGGTGCACCAAAATGCAGCTCGGATTTTCGATGAGCCTTGCGTCGGCAGTTCCGGGCATTTGTCCGGGGGGAGGCGTATAGCCGGCACGTCAACCAAACTTCGCGTTTGGAGAGGGCAAATCGATTAATTCGGGGCCACCGATAAAGTTTTTGGCTGTTGTGAGTTTGCGCGCCTCTACCGAGCCGCAGGCTGCTCCTACGCCGAAACTCATCGGTGAAAGTCAACCGCAAGGCCCCTCCCCAGCCATCGTCAAGTAGTGGCTGCTGATGCCGGCACGTCGCGGCGAGATACAGGGCTGCCCATTTTCATCGGTCGGGTTTGGCTGTTTTTCAAAACGCATGCGCAGCCCGAATGAGGGTGTTTAGGAGTTGCCCGATGAGGTTCCGAGCCGCGCTGCCTGCCACTTTTCAGCTATTCCAGCGCTGATAGTCCGCCAGCGGCGGCGCGGCGCGTGCCGCGAACGACGTAAACGGGGCCAAAGCGGCCAGGAGGAGGACGAACGCTTCAAAATAGGTGTACACGAACGAGGTCCTACGATTCTTCTGCCGGCCCCCAAATTGCTTCAAAATGGCATTTCGGCCTCGTCTCTGCATTGTTTTTGCATCACCACAACTGGAAACCCCCATATTCCTCCGTAAATTTTGTTTGTATATTCCTCATAGACCCCCCCTTTTGATCCGGAATTGCCGTAGCAAGCAAGAGACGCCTAGTTCTTGAGAATAGAACTCGGGAAGCCCCCCTAGAACTCGGATAGCGCAACCAGCCGGCTCAGATCGATCTCCCTAGAGCTCTCTGGCTGGGGTCTCCGGCCTGGAAACCCCGGGTAAAATGTAAAGTGGTAATTGCAGGTCCCCAAAATAGCACCAGCGTTCGCCCACTGCTGCAGGTAGCACTCAGGCTCAGGCTCAGGCTGGCATGAGCGTGACGCCCGGGCCTCAATCCGGCGGCCCGGGTGACCCACGGATGCGGTTGAAAACCCGCCGGCCGGACCGTCATGGTGACTCGCGATCTGGCTCGCGTCCGGAAAGAGGCCGGGGCGCCTGACGGGCGCAGAAAGTCCTGGTGTATCTCAGGTGGCCAGTCGCCTGTAGGCCCGAGTGACCAATGATCAGGCCCCTACCGCGGTACCGTAGGTACGGTCTTACTTAGTAAGCATGATCATATTGATATGACTCGGAGTATCAATCAGTATGTATTGGGGAAAAAAATAGGCCAGGGGTCATTTGCTGAAGTGTTTTTGGCGAAATCAGATTGTCAGGACGGGCCCTTTGTTGCAAAAAGGTTCAATAAATCTTTACTAAGACGAAACAAAACTATGGGGCGCACAAGGAATGGCATTGTTGTTCATTGCGAACTAGAGAAAGCAAATGTTCTCTTTGCTGCGGGTCTTTAGTGTTGGCTATTAGGTAGAGAAGGAAATTGCAATCATGAAAAAGTTGGATCATCCAAATATTGTTCGTCTCTTCGAGGCAAGCATCTCTGCCGTTCCAGAACCTATTCGATTGTTTAAGAAGTAGGTCGTAGATGATATTGACGGCGACAAGCTATTTATGTTCATGGAGTACGTGGCTCTGGGACCAGTGGTGAGGAGGAACCCCAAAACTAACTGTTTTACCTCCTCCGCTACTGGTCATATCTGCGAGGAAGCAGCTGCTGGTCGCTATTTGCTTGATATTACGTCGGGCATTCGATACCTTCACCTCCATAATATTGCACATCGTGATCTTAAGCCAGACAATGTCTTGCTTGGGGGAAATGGTATATGTAAAATCGCAGATTTTGGCGTAGCCCATCACTTTGAAGAAGACCTTGCAAAGCAAAAGCTTAGCCCGTGTCTAACTGTCACCACTGCTAAATATTTTCTTTCTGGGCTGTTTAGGCCTGTGTCGATGCAATCGCTGGAGCGGTCACACAGCCGGGCACAAATCCGCGAAACTCAGGGCACATATTGTTTCTGGGCCCCAGAAATGTTAGAGGTTGTAATCAGTGCATCGAAGCTTTTCGCATGCAATTAAGACGCCGGTCTACAATAGGAGGACAAGAAGTTCAATGCCTATGCATGCGATATGTGGGCGATGGGTGTATGCTACTACATCTTTGTGACCGGGAAATTGCCTTTCTATGCCGTTGTGCCAATTGAGTTATTCAACCTCATCGCCCAGGCGTCTCCAGCTCTTCCGGGGAATCTGAATGAGCACAGTAAGCGAATTATTAATGGCCTTTTATGTGTGGATGTTAAAAAGCGTCTCACAGTGCAGGATTTAGAATCTGACCTGTGGCTACTCAAAAGTGCTCAATCCCCCAAGCGCCAAGCCAGACTCAATGCATTCTCACCAGTGAAACAAAAAGTTTCTGTCCTCTTTCATGGCGTTAAAAAGTCCCTTCTGACTGCTTTTGCACATTTTCACGTACATACAACTCCCCATGCCTCAGGAGACTCGTGAACTTTCTTGGGGCGATTAGCCCAGCATCCAAGTCGTCACCTGGCCCCAGAACAGGCTGAAATTGTGTAATAAGCCAATCACCTGTGTGGAAATCGAGCCATGGCAAATACCAGCTGTGTGGACAGGACACAAGGGGGGAATTCCCTATGAGCCAAAAGTAGACACGAAACGCTGGAAAATAATTAGTGGATAATTAGAGTCCAGTTTATAGAGTCAGCGGCATTCGGTGAAAACTCGTATTGATCTTTCGCTATCTTGGCCAGATCTTGGGCAAGTCAGACCTTAAGCCACTTTGCCTCAGCGAGTGATGCACATATATATGCCTTCGCGGCAAGCAAGGCTGTGGCCACGGGGTCGACCTTTAGTAACCTCGCGCCGAGATTTCGTGCTCGCGAAGGCGGTTGCGGCAAGCCCTTCTGGCCCTTCGGTTCTTCAGGGGGCCACATTCCGGCATAAATGTGAGGTATTCCCGCACACTATTTGCAGCTAATATCAGGCCGCCTGGGACCCATGGAGACGAGCTTTGACGGTCCCCGGGCACAAAGCAACGATTCCCGGTGGTTTTGAGCTATACCGCAAGTTTAGCGCCCCATAACAAACCCTGAACAAAAATAGGTATGAACTACTTCACCGTCAGCTGCCCTGAGGACAGCTAAATGTGGTGTGGAATAGCTCATACCTTCAAACTGTCATTGGTAAGGTTTGTGGACGAGTGTGGTGTTCTCGGTGAAGTTAACGACTCGCCGAATCTTAGAATTCACCGTTAATATACATTTCTTACTCAAAAAAAACCTTTTGTTCTTCAGGAGTTCCGGTGACGCTACTGATGGGATTCTTAAGACACGGCATAATTTTGTCACGAAGCATGTCTGTCCAGTCTACATGTTTCCGGGGACTCACTGTGATCGCTGTGCCAAGTTTCCGGAACTTCCAGAACGATTCGGAGCTGTAAATCTTGTTCGATTGAGACGCCATTTTTTTGGGCCAAAAATAGAATTTAGATTCCACCAAATGACCAATGAAATTCCGACCACAGGATCATTGCGGCGACCAAAGGTCTGCTAGTAGGTTTTTTTGGGGATTTGCGAATTTACCCCGCGCGTGCCAGGGACCCCCTCAAACCTCCTGAAACTCACTCTTACTCCTGCTGGGTTCTTCCGGACGCTTTTGGGCTTCTAAATTAGCGGCAAAGTAGGTCAAGTCACTGACAAGTAGAGGATAATAGTAGAATTTTCATGTCGTGTTGCTGTATGATATTGTGGAAACCCTGGCGTGCATGTGACTGCATATCGATGATTAATGATCTCAGAGCTCAATCAAGAAGATGTTGCAAATTTAACACGCACGTCATCCTCACGTAAGAGACCAGAGGCAATATTCTCTATAGAAGGCCGCCACCGTAACTAATTTATCAAGATAGGACGCTGTTGCAAACTCCCGACGTGCGGGCTTGAAAATAGACGACATTCCCATGAATTAATATCAAAGTAAATGTACTGATTAGTAGTAGTGCTAAGTCCATCTGTAGTTGATCCACGTTTAAACCTAGAGAAAAATCATCTTGCTTGGGGTCTCTTGAGTCTGAACACCAGGATGTAGACCAGAGCTTCAGGTCTTGGTGGTATTGCCAGTCACGATTGTACCTAGACAAAAAATCACAAATTAGCATAAACATTGCATCCTACAGTTCTTGTGCAGAGTAGGCTTGGAGAACCTGCAACGTGGCATAATTTTCATAGTCAACAAACACCGCAAAGTGCGTCCTTTGGCATGGCATAAAATATGTAGAAGAGGGTTTCGAGCTGGAACTTGGAGAGGTGAGACCTATCGTACTAGTCTGTGGACATGCCCCGTGACTTAAGGAACACGTGTGTTGCGTCTTGAGTGGGGGTGGTTGCATATAGTAGCACATTGGAAGGGAAAATTGTGGTTCACGCATTGTAGGTGCTTCTGCCCATGGCGACGCAAAGGTTGAGTAAAGACATTCCGCTGAGTTTAGATTCAATCCGAGTGTTGTCAAATCTGAACCCAACGCAAGAGTGTTCAAATCAGCATTTGTCATCCGAATCACATCGAGCAGGCCCAAAAGACCAAACTTCGTTTGCTTCTCAGCACCATCTCCACTTTCTGCAAAAAAGAAATCGCAAGGTGGAGGGCGGAGGTAGAAAAAGAACACGCGCCTTGTAATATTCTGGAATTAGTTTGCTGCTGAGCCGCCACGCTCTTAGATAAAGTAAAACGCATGCTTGCTAGGTCAGCGGCATCGGGGCGTGTCCCTTTGACAAGCTCATCTGTATTATAAAGTTTGTTTGCAAATGTGCGGGGACACAAAGACTGGCCATGATTCAAAGGAGTTTGTATTGCTTTCCCCCCCTGGGGTAAATGATTATCATGTTATATCAATACTCAAGAAGCACCTGTATTTCAATTGTACCATGATGGTGATGCATTTGAATTGTTGAAGAGCCAAGATCTGTTGCATTACTTTCATTAAAAGTCGACAATTCAGCGCCATGATCATCCAAATGCGCAGCCCGCAGATGCCGAGACTCTACGGGCTCTGCCGGGGGGGACTTCATGCCAAGAACACTCTGTCCACCTGCTTTTTACTATCTAGACATCGCATACTCTTTATAGGAAGAGCACCTTTTAGTAAGCCCGTGCTATCCAAGTTGTCTGGGTTGAAGCAAGGCATTGAGTTTGCCTGGATGCATTAGATTACACTAGCACTACATGTAAAGAGTTGCCTCGACGCCATCAGAGTCATTGAATAGCGCACTCGGGTGATGTAATTGACTCCCGGGCAATGCCGGGAAATCCTCAGACTGCATGGCAAATGATGCTGTCTGTGAGCCAATGATCGGCCTGGATACTGAATCGGCCTCTTTTGGTTGCTGATTTGTCTCCTCTTGTAGGTTTAAGAAAGTGGAAGATGAATCCAGTGGCCTTTCAAAACGAATGATTATCCGGCAACTCCGAGTGACGCTGCTGTATTGTACGATGTGTCGCGTGCAATCCCATTCATGGAGAGAGAGGCACGCCTAGATGCAACAAATAAGATTGTATTCGCAGCACAATCGCACCCATCTAAAGCTGGAAAATCGGACATCTTAAAGGTTGCATTTGGATTGTCTTGTAGCAATCCAGCGCGTCTAGAATCAACAATGGAAGCGCCACTGTAACGTGCTTCACCACCTAGATATTTTTCTCCTGCGATAAGCATCGAGTCGAGAATGTTACCCGACGAATCAAATCCACTTGTATTTGCGGGTGGGCTTAATGAACCTCCTTTGGTAAGCATCGCGAGGAGGTCACCAGATGGCGCATACCTAGAACGCACTAGTACGCGGCGTCAATGTGCGTCAGGCGTCGGACAGAACGTCCCAGAAGTGGATGACACGCTCCGCGAAAGAGTCTGTGATCGTCCTGATTGTGAGAAACCACCCGGGCCCATGGGTACAACAGGTTGTGCCGAGTTTGAAATACCTAAATAATCGGTTATCCTACAGATCGAAGCTTCAGCTTGAAGAGGCAACCGTTGACAGAACTTAGCTGTGCATTTGAGTGGTAGAGTGTAGGTGTACTGCCAGGTGCTGTCGGGAACAAGAAATGATATTAGAGTAACTGGAAATGTTCAACACGGACACACACGCAGGTTGGAAGCTGTTACAGAACTCCCTGGTGTAGGCGTACTTGACATCAAGTCATCGCGATTGTAATAGTACTGCGATGCATCAAACTCATCCTGTTGCCGGTCAATGAAGACGCGAGCGACAATGCGCACGTACCTGATCATCCTGATTTTGTATGTTGTCCTTAAAGTATGCTAGCTGCCGCGTACGCGCATCTGCCATGTTCGCGCGATCCGCCATATAATCACGCGCCCGCTCCTGCTGGAGATCTCCTAGTAGTGGCTACAACTAGCCCCCTCTTGCTCTGGTGGAGGCTGGTCCGCCCTCCGTCGCGCAAAAGGCCGAGGTCGCGCTGCGTCATAGTATTCGAAGAAAAAACTTCTTACTTCGGCAGGGCGAAGAGAGGGGAGTGGGGAGTGGCAATGCCGGCCGACTTTAGATCGTGGACGGGTGGACCCACCTGGCACCGGTGCCTGTTGCTTGTTGTCGGTTCGCAGCACGGCGTCTCCGGGAATCGCCTCCGATGGCTCCTCGTGGCCGGGTGCGGAAGCGATGCACCACGGATGTGCATCACGGCCCGTTTTTAGCCGTACCGAGGCACCAACTTCACCAGGCTGTTCTCAGCGCACGCTTCGAGCTCTAAACCAAGAGGAGTGTCGCTGGACGCGCAGTCGGACAGCTTTCAATTGCACTGTGGCACCACCGCTTGGCATTTGGCCCGGCCCAGGGGTGGCCGCCCGCATTACAGACGTATCTGAAGTGGCGGTTAAGTTGCGGAGCGTTTTGGGTCGTCCTCGGTCCAGGGCCACTGGGGCCGCTTTCATGTTCAAGTTATGCCAGTGACCATCAAGATGACCGTCGTGATTCGGATGAATAAATAAATCATAGTATGCCCCGGGCCCCGGTGGGCCCGCCGGGCCACCGCGTGACTGGCCCGGGCACCGCCACGGTGACCGTGCCAGTGGCTGGCAGCCCGGGCCGCTGACCGTGACTCGGACTCGAAAGCATCGCCCGGACGGTAGGGCCCCCGGGGTTTGTTGTTGGGGGCCATCGATGGTTCGATGTGCAGGCGGTTGATTTGTTTGTTTACCTAGGGTATATAGAGTATTGCGGTAGGTTATCCTTATTACTATATCTGCGGGTGCCGTATCAAGTAACGAATCAACGTCGCCTGGTAACATGCAGCTCCTTCTCGAGAACGATGGCCAGGTATGTCCTAAAATTTTGTGATCAACTTATTATTGTGAATTAGAATCTCATCCTGGCGTTGGAGTCTAATGCAACAGTTAGAGATTTACATAAAATCATAGCACGTCGTACAAGAGTTTCGATGAAAAATTGCTTGCTAAAGTCGTCCCGGAAGATATTGGATGGAGGAATGATGCGGGCAAAGGTAACGGAGTGCCTCGACGAGGCAGCAATTCTGTACCTCATGCCTCGTATCTTTGGAGGGGCTCTCCTCGGAAAAACTATGAAGGGCAGAGGCAAAGGGCTCGACTTTGAGGAAAAATTTATGCACCAGCGAGAGTACGATGCACAAAATCAGAAGTATCTGGCGGCACGGAGCAAGCTGAATCGGCGGATGGAAATCGAGAAAAGCAATTCGCAAATGAATCGTCTCAAGATACAAAATCAATGGCGCAAGCTAATGCGTTTGACGAAGGTGGAGTCGCTTCGAAAAGAGATCGAAATTCTTTCCCAGAACCACGAACGTGATGTTGATCGAAAAGATGCTACGATTCAGATGCTAGACCGTGATGTGGAGGAGGCAGGAGACCAGTTTCATGCAGCTCTACGATCGCATCTCCAAAATATCGACCACCTGGTGGATCTTCAGGACTCTCGGTTACAAACCTCAGAGGTAGAATTTGACCACGAGTTGCATGCACTAGAGACAGCATTCAAAGCAGAGAAAAACGTCATTGTAGCGCACCATTTTTCTGAGACTCGAGATTTAGACAACATAATGGCAGCTATTGATAGTGAAGAGCGGGATCACGAGACCGAAACATCACTGGAATACGAGCAGATGCGCGAAGAAATTCGTAATAAAAATCTTGAAGAGATTAACATGCTTCGCATCGGGCTTGATTCTCAGATAGAGGACCTTGAACAGCATTTTGAGACGGCCCATCTGAATTATCTCCAGACAACAGATCAACAAACACGTGATTTCAAATATTTTACCAAAAAAGATCAAGAGCTATCAAGGGAAATTGAGATTAAAATACGAAAGACTGAGCGCCTACAGGCCAGTCTCCACCATTGGCGCACAAAGCTAGTCCAAAATGTAAGAGAGTGCGCCCAGCGAAATCAGCTTCTCTCGGACGAAAGAAGTCATATCCAAGGACATTTCCAACAACTCAAAGCGCGGATGAATCGGTTCCGCCAGGCTCAAGGCTCCCGGCTGGCAGAACTCGTGCTAGACGCGCGTCTCTGCAAAAATAAGTTGTCTTGTCAGCTTGCTCTTGCGGAGCGAATCATTTTACTCGCGGAGTTTGCGCGCAAGATGGAAACGGATCAAGAAAAGGTTGTGCCGTTTGAAGTCATCTCAACAAATAGTTACGCTGCAACTGCTGCAAAGACTGCCCCTGGTGGGCCACATCAGGAAGCTAGACAAATAAAGTCGATAACGAATGTCATCGAGAGTACTATGGTACTGCAAGCTGAGACTACACTAGGGGAGCCTGCCAATGCTTGGAGTCAACTTGATAATTTCCTACAGAAGTACAACAAGGTTTTAATAGACAAATTAGCAATAGAGAGAGAGCGAGCGCATCTCGAAAAAGAAAATTTGAATCTCCAGGGCATCCTCAAGCAGTACTTTGATGGCGTTTCAGTAAATGATGATATCATGCATTCAATTAATCCTCTATTTGTTGTTAATGGAAACTTTCATAGCAACGCAGCCTCATTGGAGCGCAACTTAAGCCATTTGACTGCTATTGACGCAAATCACATGGTGGCAACGTCAAGAGCTGACACGCCTATATTTTGATAGATTGTCAAATCTCAAGAATGATACGGGTGGGAGCTGACGAGGGCGTGGGAATGTGTGCATGTTTCCAAATGGCCTGAGAGTATGGTCTGAGATTGTGTGCTTTAGATATAAGAGAGTACACAACAAATCTAATAGGAGAAGGGAGACGCGATTTGGGTGCGCCGTGGACACCACAACCTGGAAGACCTAAAAAAAAGTCACAAGCTCCGAAGAGGCTTCTCAGAACTAGGTGAGGGTGCCTAACCGGAGCTTCAAGATGTTCGAACCAGCGATAAGGTATAGAATGCAAAGGCCACTGGTCAGCGGAAGTGTTAGCGGCTCGGGGACGTAAATAGGGTGTGTAATTCCGGATTCCCCGACGTAAAAAAAGCCCCCGTGAATGAAAGTGACTCAAGATGGAAAGTAAGTTAGGAGTAGCCCGGACCCCGAATGTCGCAACTTGGCCCACCTGCGGGCACGGGGGGCCCGGGGTGACACCGAACCCCAAATTTGCCGTATCTCTATAACTAGGCGTCTTGACCGGGCGCAAATTGAGAACGGTGGACCCACGTACCCCTCTAGAACGTCACCGAAACGGGTAAGCGAAACGATTAGGTTTGGAAAATTTAGTGGCCTGCGAAGGTCGCGCCAGTGGCGTTTCGAACGTGCCGCGTGAGGCGACCTATCTGGCAGCCCATCGAGTACCTGGCCGCGCCTACGCATCCACCCCACGCCATAGGCACCCGAGGGCCCCTGGGAAACCAAATTACTAGCATAGAAGCGAGTTTTGATTTTTCAGTCCAGAGAAGTGTCCTCTGAAATACCTGCACGTTAGGCCCCAGAGGGCAACTTCGCGACCGCGTTGATCCCCCAATCATAACTTGAAATTTCGAAGTCTCCAAGGAGTTTTAAGCGTTACAGGCTAATTCATTCTAATTAAAGCTAAGGAAAGGTAAGGAAGAATGTTACTCCAAAGAATTAACCGGTGTCCGAACTAGGTACATTAGTCCGACCTTGGGGGAGGCTAGAGGGGAAGGCAGCCCCTGAGGATATTCCGCAGCTAGTTTAGCGGCTTCCGAGTCGGGCTATTAATGCCTAGGCCCCGGAGGCGCTACAGCCCCCGATTTAATACGTGATTTAATCGGGCCGCCCGGGGTCAGGCCCGTCCGCCTAAGTAATCCGAGTCTTGGCCTAACAATGCGCGCATATCTTGGCCTTAGACGGTAAGCCTGAAACCGCGACCCCACTTGCGAAGTGTGCAGCTCGCGATCTATCGAAGTGTCACGGGGTGCGACGGGAGTAGACAACATTCAATAGCCGCAAACACAAATTTAGAGCACAGCAAATTTCTGAAAATAAACGGTGTTTCTACCCAAGGTCCCCAGCCTGCGTCACGGCATCCCGAGGGTGGAACTCTAACTCGCATTTTGGGGGTTGAGCTTTATCATGTCATCAATACGAAGGATTGTTATTGCAGCTTCAGTGGCAAATCGCAGGCATTTGATCTTTGAAATCGCAGGCTCTACAACACCGCACTGGAGATTGTCGCGAGCAGTCCCTGCTACTAGATCAAGCCCTGTAAATTTCAACGCTTTATCTTGAACATCCGATTGTGCAGCAAAGTGTTTGGCACGGAGCTTTGCGACTAAATCAATGGCGTCCTGAGCTGCATTTACTGACAGAGTGCGAGGTATGACAAGAAGAGCCTGGGAAAACTCCCTCAACGCAAGATGTTCGCGCGTACCGAGAGACTCCGCTTGCTTTTCTAGATAGATGGACAGGGCAGCTTCGACAGCACCACCTCCAGCAACAACAGCTGCTGACTCTAGCACCCGCTTGACAACCATCAAAACGTCATGTAATGCGCGATCCAATTCGTCAAGGTGAAACTCATTTGCACCACGGAGGACAATGGTAGTTGCCTTCGACAGAGCAGTGCCACGGATATACAACATCTCACCATCTCCAATTCTCTCCTCTTGTACTATGTCTGCTGATCCAAGACACTCAGCATCAAAAGTCTCATTGCCTTCCATGTCTGCAAGTGTTACTACGACACGACCTCCAGTTGCACGAGCAAGGCGCGTCAAATCTTCTTTTTTAACTCTTCTCGCTGCGATTGCGCCAGCCTCAACAAAATACTTGAGGCATACATCATCAATCCCTTTAGTAGTCAGGACGACATTTGCACCTGTTTGTAGAATCTTCTGGATTCTTTCCTTTGTGATATCCAGCTCACGTTGGCGAATTCCCTCGACCTCCGCAATGTCATCCACTTGCACCGAGACACCCACCTGCACTCTGTGTCGTTGAAGTGGGAAGTCCAATAATGCAATTCTTGCATTTGTGACCATAGAAGGCATTCCCTGAGCTGCTCGCTGAACATTCAGTGCAAAGCCCTGAACCAGTTCAGATTCGGTTGATGACTTTCCATGAGCTTTTAAGATGTGGATTGCCGATACTGGATACCGAGCCTTGCCATTTGCCGTGTACCTAGATCAAAGTAGCTGGACCATGGGTAATTTCATAACACTGAAAATTATGACATTTTTACGGAGTGTACTGCGTCGACTGCTAGTTTTGACCAGAATTCATCATCTGCACTTAATAATTTAGATGCCATGGAAGTCTTAGCCGCGGACAAGACAATATGGTCGCTTAGGTCATTGATTGACACCATTAAAGAAGACTTGATAAATTTGACAGCCTCTTTCAAGGCCGTTCGAAATCCAGTCATTATTGTCGTGGGATGAATGCCGCTCTTCACAAGTTCGACCCCGCGCTTTAACAGTTCCGCAGCAATGATCACTACAGATGTTGTGCCATCTCCAACTTCGCTGTCTTGCAACTCCGCCAGCTCAACCAAAACTTTTGCCGCTGGATGCTCTACCTCCAATCGCCTTAGTATCGTCGCACCTAGTATAACAGCATCACAATCACATAATAAATGTTTAATTTTACCATCGTTCGTTATGGTGACATCGCCGATCTCATCTACGAGCATCTTATCTAAACCTACTGGACCCAACGACGACTTGACGATATTCGAGATTGCCATTGTTGCCTACATCAAAAAAGCTATGGGAGGTGCATAGGATAAGCGACGCAATAGAACAGTGGCATACTCCACCCGGACGTCTAATCCTGACTTGCGCTCACCGTCGACCTCCATATGTTGAGCTAGATCAGCCGTTGGTACCGTACCTACGGTACCGTACCGTAGGTACGGTACCATGACCGTACCGTAGGTACGGTACCATGGTAGGTACCTACGGTATAGCAAGAGTATGTCGCAGCGTTATGTAAGGTAGCAGGGTCCTAGCTCACCAGCCAAAGACTGGGCCAACCTAACTACGAGAGTGTTTTATAGCAAATTGTGGTTACAACGTAGTTCAATGTACACTCGCTGTATAGACTCAAATTTAGAGAGTGGGAGATACATATCTAGGGTAGGAAGGGCTTGTAGGTTTCTCTCTCTACTCCCCCTGGACGCGAGCGTCCATCAGATGTCCTTCTACTC
>Ga0163111_10001163_pt1 | contig 16034 bp, 18 predicted proteins | sample CRUFie1St18metaG_FD_109645 | JGI IMG/M metagenome (GOLD analysis project Ga0163111, IMG submission 109645) | Marine microbial communities from the Costa Rica Dome - CRUD Field 142mm St18 metaG | ecosystem: Environmental > Aquatic > Marine > Oceanic > Photic zone | place: Costa Rica: the Eastern...
AAATCTCTGGGTGTACGCAACCATACAGCTGTACGCCTTCAAGACCTTCATGATGTCGGGCTACTGGTACAACATGGGCTGCAAGAACCTGTTGAACTTCCTCGATTGGATCCAATCGAACATTGACACCCAGGAGCATCGTCATGCGTTCAAGATGAAACTGGGAACCATCTGTGACTACACACCTGCTTACTTCAGAGCTACGCTTTTCCCTCTCCTCACCCGTTTTCTCTTCCACTACGCGTCACCATACAAAAGTATGGAACAAACAAACATTGCCTTTCATAAGTTCTTGTGGGTGCCAACTTGGTCCGTCACGCGTGTACTTCTGATCGCAAATCGAGAAGTCAATGGTGACAACTTATTTCCACTACTTCCTCCCGAAATTATCCGCTTCATACTGGAACTCTCGGATCCATTGTTTTACAAATGACGCTTGACGTATAATTTTGAAATATCACCCACTTCCGTATACTTCTTTCCTTTCACTCGCTTTATTGACTCCGCGAGAATCATCAATGCCTTTTCCGATGAATTCATTTTGTCAAGCCATTTAGGAAATGTCGAAGAAATCCTAATATTCTTCGTTGTACAAGCATCACTAGACTTAGTACGAGAACACCTAGCAGCAAGTGGTTCTAGTCTTTTACTTTTGCCAGTCACTAAATGATACGTTAAAAAATTATTTTGCCCATGAATCCTAGATATTTCATATTTTTCTGATTCTGATAAAGACACATTCAATGATTCCAACAAATTTTTTAAAAAAATAGATTTTGTATCATCTCTTATATGTTGCATTATTTTAAACATATCTAGTTTCTCTGTGTAGACCGCAGGTTGATGCCACGGGAAAAGATCCAAAACCGGTTTTGGATCATAATTACTATGGTAAGTACCATTGATATTATCGTTCTTTGCTGCTAATTTTGTAGCCCTGTCATTGTCGAAAAACTTAACAATAAATCGACAATTATGCATCAAAAGACTGCTTTTTTTGTTTTTATTACGAGAAAGATAAGTAAGTTTCTTATGACCTGGTTTTGTATCACAAAAGAGGATCATAACATTGTGAACATGTAAATCATTATGTCGTATTCCCACTCTGTAGTTAACCTCAATTGCATACAGAATTTGAATCAAAAGATTATAACAGTCACTCTCGTGATATTTGTTATTCTGAAACGCCTTCAAAAATTCAGACAAATCTATCATATTATCAAAAGTCTCTGTTATCAAAACGTGTTTTGGTTGATTGATTATGTCATAACTTCTTAAACGAAACGGACACACACCAGAGTCTACTATTTTTGTCATCAGTGAATAAACCATCTTTTCATATATCAATCCTTCCAACCGTGCCCCTTTGGTATTTTGAACTTTGGCTACTAACTGAAAATTACCTTTCAATCCTTTACATGTTACTCGGTACACAAATGACCTACTACCTGTTTGTGCTGATATCAATTCAGTATTACGAACAATATTCTTACTACCTTGGTATATTGATATTCCTTTTTCTAAATTAATTTTTAAATCAGTTGGTAATGGTTTAACATTACACGCATCCATTCTATATTCCATAAATAAAATTATTTTAAGCGTCCATTTTTCTACTATATTTTTGAAATAACATTGTATAGGAGCTATGATAGCTATGATAATGACCATCATTGTTTCAATGCTAGTTTACATATTCTGGTTCATAAAGAGTGAATTTCAGCGTGTATTAGATCGTATAGATCAATCTACATTAGGAATTGCACGAATGCAAAGGGAACTCACACAATCGACTGTACAACAATTAAATGATCAACTACAGGAATCATTTGCAAGATTAGACGAGGATGAGGAAGACGAGGAAGACGAGGAAGACGAAGTGGGTGAAGAGGGTGAAGAGGGTGAAGAGGGTGAAGAGGACGAAGAGGGCGAAGAGGATATACCTGACCGGCAGGGTCTCGATACTGTTCTCGAAGAGGCAGAATCTGACCCACCAGTAGCAGATGTAAAGGCATTCGAACAGGAAATCGAATCTGTCATAGAAGAAATTGCGACAGATGAACCTCTGCCAAGAAAACGTGGGAGGAAACCAAAGAATTAAATATTTGGTACATAATAATGGTCAAACTGGGAGATTTAGAAGTATTCAGTCAACTGTACAAAAATATTGACTTTTTATTAGCACCCTTGTACATAATAACACATACTTACTACTTATACAGTGTCTACTGGATGTGGTTTGCTATTGTGGTTTATATAATTGGAATTATGTATTTTGAGTTGATTTTTGTTTCTATAGTATTTATTTCTTTTTTTGCATCAGATCTACTCATAAGTCAAAGAATACTAAGGTCATCTAATGCAACTACAAAACAATATACAACACTCGCTCTTACAGTTGTTTTCTCTATATTTATGATTACAACAATCACAGGAGGAATTGAACCTTACCAAGCAGTCATCGCAATACTAGCATTCTACATACTTCAGGCGCGATATAGAACATCAACACTTACTATTTCTAAAATTTCAGAGATAACTGAAAAGAAAAACACTTAGCTACTATTCAAAACTAACACTCTCCATGTTTCCAGAGACCATAACTACTTTTCAAAAAAAATATTGTATAAAAATAACTTTGAACATATGGCGGAAATACACGAAGCCCCTATCATACACTCGGTAATGAATGTGAACCAGAGCGCCCTAAATTCAATTACTTTCAAGGATGGTACTAGCATCACAAACATTGATCAAAGTTTAGATGCATCATCAACCAACCCATTGACCAATGCAGCAATCAGCACTGCCCTTAACAACACCTCAACTCCAGATATAAAAATATTTGATTTTCATGCTATAATGAACCCAAGTGCTACTCATGATACGATTGGTGTTATCTCGTTCCCAACGATATTAAGACTGCAAAGCACTTTCGGAACCGTCACCGTCCCAACTCCAACTTCAAGTATTTCAGTACCAGCAACTGGAACATATGCTATCTTCTTCAAAACTATTGCTTATAACTCAAACCTCTTCGTTACAACCAATTTAAGAGTTAACGACACGCAAATAGGTGAAACGACGTTTAGCAAAGGGTTCCTAACTTACAGTACCAATCTTAAACTTCAAGCCAATGATTCGATAACACTTTATGCTAATTATGATACACCAGCGCGGTCGGAACTATCTATTTCATTCTTACACAAATGAAGCTAACCACCAAACGAACGAAAAAACGAACGAAAAAACAATTAGGTAATCAGTAATCGATGGCGAGCACCTGCTGGCGCTGCTTTTGCGCAACCAGGCGCACCGACGAGAACTGGATCGCCTCGGTCTCGAAGCGGCCCATGTTGGTGATCGACCACACGACAGCCGACGTGGAGCCGGTCGTGGACGAGACCTGGTGCGACGCGTAGTAGTTGGTCTCAACACGGTAAGTGCCCTTGGGCGCGCTCGGCAGCGTGTAGACTTCGGGTCCGTAGCCTTGGGTAAAGTCGCGCGAGACGTGGGCTCCAGTGGTGCTAGAGCGGTTGTGCGAGTAGTAGACCTCTTCGCCTGTCGGCTCCTTGACGTGCAGGTCCACATCCGTGTAGTCGGTGTCCCAGCCGAGCCACACGAAGACGTTGAGCTGCGGCCCCGCTGCGCCACCCAGGCGGTAGGTGGCCGCTGGGAGCTGCTCCTCGGGCCAGAGGTTGGCCGGCTCGGAATCTTGTGCCCCGAGGCCGGCCAGCTCGGTCAGCTTGTGCTCGGCCCATGCGACAGCCCACGAAAGGAGGATGAGCACCGGCCACTCGATCTCTTTGAAGCGCCCCGACCACTCGGTGCCGGTGAGCACGGTCGTCAGGTCGGCCACCACCCTGGCCATCTCACAGCGCGTGTGCGCGGCAGCCGTCTGCAAGTCGCTAGTCTTGGCGCGCAGACGATGGAAGCGCGCAAAGGCGAGGTCGGTAAAGGAGTGTGGCTCGGCGGGGGCGAGCGTCTCGCGCACGAGCTCCAGCAGCGCGACCGCGTCGTCGAAGCAGCCGTACGAGAGCAGATGATATGCAACGACACGGCAGACCTGCGCGTCAGGCAGCCTAGTCTCCAGCACATTGGAGAGCATATCGGTACAAACGCGACCATCGGCGCCGCACTCGTGCAACACCTCTGACGCCATGATGTACGTAGAGGGCAGCTCCGCCACGGCCGCGTCGCTTGTTGCCAGGTGCGAGTCGAAGACTGCCAATGCGCCCCACAATCCCGACGTTTGGTACGCGGCCTTCATCATCTCCTTCCACGACTCTCGCTTCGTCCGTTTCGCGCTCGGTTCGGCCGTGGCTGCTTCCTGTGGCCTGCTCGAGTTCGGCACCAGGTTGGTAGGCAGCAACAGGTTGGGCTGCGAGATCGACCCTGGAGGATTCCATGGCGGGATGTTATTGTCGGCCCCCTCCTCGTCCCCAGTCCCCAGAGATCGGAAGACTGGCTCCTCATCGTCAGCCCCCAGAGATTGGAAGGCTGGCTGCGCATTGTCAGCCCCCAGAGATTGGAAGGCTGGCTGCTCATCGTCAGCCCCCAAAGATCGGACTTGGCCGGTCATGGGCTGGCCCCACCGCGCAGGCTTGCTAGCAACCAGGTTCTCGAAACGGGCGCGCATAGGAGCGACCTCGTTCACAAGCTTCTGCTGCCGCTTGGTTGCCTCCGCCGCCTGGCGCTGCACACGCTCTTCCTCGCGCCGCGCCACCAGCTCCACCCATGCCGCGTGCGCGGAGTGCTCAGCGGGGCAGGCGAGGTCATGCTCGACAAACTGTTTGGAGATAAGATTAGGATGAGGGCTATGGTCAGGATCAAGGTTAGAGTTAGGATTGGGTGCCTGCTCGGCTGTCGAGAGCTGGAGCAAGCTAGAGAAATCCGAGGCGATGCCGCATTTGCACGCCAACTCGGCCGCTACAGTTGCACACGCCTCTGGGTCGTAGTGCTCCACTTGCATCCGCTCCAGGCTGAGCAACGTGTGCTGCACCTGCAGCAACCGTCCATTGCCAGGCAGTCCATTGCCATTGGGCAGCGGGATGCGTAGCGTGAGGTTGACGACAGCAGCCCCCTGCTCGACACGGAGAGTGACCGTGGTGGGTGGCGTGCGACTTGCGCTGCATACGCCAGAGAAGCGGAGGGAGCCGTCGGACGAGGCGGGGACGCGGATGGCAGCCAGCCGACAGTCGGGGATGGTCTGCAGCTGCTCATCCATCCATGCCTCCTCGTCACCCGAGAGGTTGGTCGTGAGACGCGTGATCACTGTCTGCGTGGCGGCACCAGAGACGACATCAGCAAACTCGCGCGGTTCATCGAGGCGCATCGAGGCGGAGCCCCCTGTCTGATACGCGAGCCACCGCAGCAGAGCAAGGTTAGTATTGACGCCAGCTGGTGGAAGAGGTACGTGGAGGGGTACTGTTGCGACGCCGACCGCGCCAAGATCGGGCATCTGCTTCGCGAGTAGGTTGTTGATGCCATCGGTAAACAGCACCACCACATCGCACTCCTTTCCAAGCGGCCCCGCCTCGTGGAGAAGCCCGCTTTCCCCGCCCAGTAGGGAGAGGTCAGTGCCACCGTCATACCGCACAGCTTGCAGTTTTGCATGCGCGGTCGCTTTATCCATCCGCTCGCCCAGGCAGCTCGCACGGCGTGAGAAGCTCCACATAGTGAAGAGCACGTTGTTGAAACCACGCGATGCGTACGATGCGGCAAGTGCGTTTAGGCACTCGTGGCGCCCCCTAGCCATGGGGGCGCACGAGCGCGATGTGTCGACGACAATACCCACGTGCACTCCCCTTGCCTGATCGGTGAGCGCGGTAGCAGCGGGAGTGGGCACAGCAGCAAAGGCGCGGTCCAGGCCCTCCTTGGGAACGCAGCCGCTCCAGAAGAGCGACCCATTATGCCCAGCGCTCACGATGCTACCCTCAGTGGAGGCTGACTCAAAGAAGACGTGCAGACCATCAGGCATTGTCGAGCCAGTCGCGCCACCACCCAAGTTGTCGACGCCAACAGTACCATTCTCATCCACGGCACTCACTGTGATGTGATCGACCGGCAATGCGAAAACGATTGGTAGCGAGACCCTAGAGTCCGCCATGTTGCAGACGAATTGGACCTTCACCTCAGTTTCCTCGTTGAAGTTGAGTGGGTACACGGTGGTCTCCCACACCGCACCCGAGACCTTGTTGGCGGTCGCGACCGCACGGCCCTTCTCCTTTTCCTTGTAGGCGACCTCGGCCGCCTTGGCCTTTGGTACTGCGATCGCGTGATCCGTACCGACACTGAATCCGCAAACCGTGGCGTCAGAATCGGGAAGAGGAAGCCGCAGCGTTGCTTCGATGGTGTCGTTGATTGAGTCATTGCACACTTTGAGGCGCACTTCAAAGAAAGCCAGCTGTTGTGAGGCGATAGCGTTAACGAAGAAGGAGGCACCCAAGACAGTGAGAGGCAACTTGGCCTCCTCACCGTAACCGTAACCCTCCATCACACTAGTCAGCGAGAATTGTGAGCAGCACACCGACGACGCCTCGCCCGTCTTCTCGGATGCCTCGCCCGTCTTCTCACCAATGTATGGATAAGACACACTGCTCTGCTCATCGCTTGTCGCAAACGCATTGAACATCTTCGTCTGGGGCAACATTCACTCACTCGTGGACACTCGTGGACTGTCTCGCCCGTACCCTAACCCTCGATACGTGGACCACAGGGGAAAATACGGGTCGGAGCAGTAGTAAGAGCAGTAGTAGTAGGAGCAGTAGTAAGAGCAGTAGTAAGAGCAGTAGTAATTCATCTTAATTGTACCGGGCGACTAGTGTCAATTCATTACATGAGTTCCCTTGTGGTCAGTAAATAACACCCTCTTCGCGAACGCCAGTGCAGCCACTCACTGCACTCTTACCTCCGCACCCCAACTCGAGACATACCTACTCCTGATGGGCGAAGTGGGCGCACTCCTGGCATTTAGCGACCCCATATCACTCCGTGTCAAGGAAACGAAACGCGTCATCAAAGTGAGTACGAACCCCGGCGGCTTTGAAGTCCTTTACGACGATCTCATTGTTGGTATGGTCTTGTGGGGCTATTGGCGGGGGGATGCCAAATGGTATCTCGGAATCATTTGTGAAGAGGATGGTGAGCTCTACTGTCAATATGATGACGGCGACCAGGACTACGGTGTTGACCTCATCGAGCGGCCATTTCGTCTACATGTTGACCAGCACTGCGCACATTCGATTCAAATATTGCCACTTACCAAAAGGACTGACGAAGATGAGGAGGACGAGGATGAGTTGGAGGAGGACCAGGTAGTGCAAACGGGTGTCAATGACTTCGTGATGGTGAAGGACGGCGACAATGATGGCGTCGAGGAAGAAGAGGGGGAGGACGTGCTTGAGGTCATTGAGGTTTATGAGGATGAGGATGAGGGGGAGGACGAGCTTGAGGTCATTGAGGTTGATGAGGATGAGGATGAGGAAAACGAGGAGGGTGAGGAAAACGAGGAGGGTGAGGAAAACGAGGAGGGTGAGGAAAACGAGGAGGGTGAGGAGAACAAGGTCATCGAGCAAGAAGAATTCTTTGCTGGGCAGGAAAGTTTCCACAATTTCTTCTCTCAAAAGTTCTCAGAAGTTCCGGAATTTGCTCCTGGTCTCATCAGTGCTCTCAAGGCTGTCCACCGCAAGAAGATTATAACCAAGAAAAGACCCGTGGAGATTGCACGCATTATCAAGACGAGGTTAAAAGCAGATGGTCTACCTACTATCTGTCAGCAGATCCACGATCGTAAACTATCTGCCGCCGACATTGTGAAGAAGGTGGTGGATTGCAGACTCGAAGAGCCTGAGCAAACGCGTCAGCGCGAAGAGGCTACTAAGAAACATTCTCTTTCCATCACGCGTGTTGAGGATACTTCAAACGAGCTCGTCTGCTACTGTGGGACCATGGTCCCGAAGAATCAACTTGAATTGCGGGACTAGAGTCAAGGGAGCGTGCGTGAAAGAGATCAAGTTAGTCAAGTTAAAGAGATCAATTTATAATGAAGTAACAAACAAAAAAGATGCCAATTATGATACAAACCGCTGGCACGCGGAGTAATAAACGCCCTTGGATCAGAGGCCCAAGTGCCCCAAGCAATGCACTTGTGCTCTTGGCGAAACACCTTCCCAATCCTTACAATCACACACGAGGTGCCACGTCAAACACTGAGCGCATCAAGATGGCTCGCGAATTTCTAATGAATTCGTGCCCTGATAAATTGGACCGTCTGGTGAACAAGGGATACACAGCAATCCAGGCGGGGATTCCTGTCGTTATTGTATGTCTTTATGGAAAGGAACGCTCACGGGTTATCGCCGAGATGATCGGGGAACAGTTTCATTGTAGCCGCGTGTACTACGTCCACCGCGATTGAGCCCGGAAAAAGTTAGGCATTCACCATTTTTTTTGTCAAATATTCATCATGTTTTACCCAGTTGCTGTTCTGTATGAATCCCCATTCTCTTGTTTTCTTGTATGGAATGAAGAGAGTCCAGCATGTGGGGTATTTTTCATCTAATTCTAACCGATGAGTGTATTTGGCATTTGCATATTTGGTGGAGCCGATTCCATACCATTTTTTCCCCGAAGGTGTGTGTTCCCAATATCCACCATACAAAATAATGGTACGGTAGTCCCATGGATGGTCATGCAACTCGTCTGGATCAGATTTAAGAAATTTGTGTATGAATATATTGAATGGAGCAGTGGATCTGTCTTTGAATAGTAAGTAATAACGTTCTAGATATGGTTCTTTGTCATTTCTGTCATATATGATTCTGTATCGCCCAAGCCATTTCATGATTCTTGTGAACAGATTCATTGTGATTTTTGGTGAATTTCAATATTACCTTTAAGAAAACATTTTATCAATATATGAAAATGACAAAGGAATACATTATTCACGGTCATGGCTTAGTGCAACACCCCCTTGGTAGGCTTTTGGAACCATTCCACAGTGGTAAAAGCACGATAACATTTTTTTCAAACTATGGCTCGTGTGCAACAATAAACAGGAACAAACTGAGTATTACATCAGGAATGAAATATAGTGACCCAATCCACTATATGAACAAAGCATCTAACCTGTCACGTCGGGTAATAGAATCTCGTACTGGAGTACCTTTATTCACGCAAAACGGGTGGGTGCCTGATTTGTGGGTCGATATCTCGCCATCAAACTTACGAATGGCAGGTATTCATGAGGTGAACGAGAAGGGTCTTTTTAGAACACTTCATGTGTCACGCCACAAACAGCCATATATGCTTTTAAGCACTATTGTAGACCAACTTGGCCCGGCACATTTTTACGTGCTAAGCTGCCGAGGGGCTGCATTTCCAGTCCATCATGAAAATACCAGAATCTTATCGTATGCATTGGGGAAAAACAAAAACTCAACTTCGAGAAGGACTAGAAAAATTAACAACACAAACATGCCTGTGTCGCTAAGACATCTACAAACAAGAAAAAAGCAGTATTCCAGAAAAACCAATTAACTGAGTCCATATGGTTTAGAAAAAAAGTGTATTAATAGTATAAAAATGATGTCAAATAACATAAATTACTGTACGTGTGGTTGGAAGCAAGAAGATGATCCAAATGATACGAATTTCGAAAATCACGTTAGGTATGATATGTTTGGTAAACACCGGATGTGTTCGCGAGGTGAGTGGGAGTTGTGCAACGAGTCATTGCGCTTAGAGAACAAAATAATGAATCTTGAAGCACAATTGGAATTGAATTGTAGTGAAGAAGTTATTCTTTTGAGAGAAAAGGTAATTATGCTAGAAAATCATGTTGAAATGTTGAAAGAAAAATTGTCTGCACATACAAAAGATGAACCCCCAGAACAACAACATAGTGGACTCAAACCTCAACCAAGCCGCCTCACCAGGCGTCGCAACTCTGCAGGTTAAGTCGGACGTGAGTGGTATTGGATGGAAAGAGATTACTTTGACACGACAGGAGTTTGATATGTTGAGTGATCGTTTAAATAAACCACAAGTCGAGGTCAGGTATGTGAAGGAAGAGTTTGATCGCAAATTCGGAGCTATATTTCCATTGTTTTTTCTTATGTTTTACACTATTTTAGTATTCAAAGATGACTGGGGTGTACCCGATGATGCAGTAAAACTGTTGAAATTTTTATTGTTTATATTAGCTGTTTATTGTATCTCTAATGATAACTCGTTGAAAAATATGGGTGTGAATGCAACATCTCAAATGATAATAGCGATTTGTTTTGCAACATTACTGGTCGCGTCAAGCTCAGTTGTTTGAGCGGTTAAATAAAGTTGACCAATATTTAAATTTATTTCCCACTATATTATTAAATGTCAAAGCCACAAAAGACTAAAAAGAAAACCAAGATCCCTCCAGGTGATTGGATGGGACCTCCTAATTCTAGAGGGGTACGTGCAGGTGAGACTTTCTTAGGGTTTCCTAGGAGGCCACGACCTGTACATATTGGAATGTTACCCAATAACATCATAAGAACGATTAATGAATTAGCTGAGAGCAAACATTTGAGCGAGTTGATTAGTAGGGCGCGTGTGAGTAGATCATTACAAGGACTTATTAGTGCATATCTGAGGCCTATGCCTTATATATTCTACAATGGTCAATATCAAACAATTATAAAGAATGGCGACACTAAGCCCTTCTCCAGGTGGAATAAGGAAAAACATTATCTTATACCCCATCGTTATCTAGCTGCAAACCCTAAGAAGGCTCTTAACCTTCGTAAAAGTGCTAGAAGTATTACGAAGAATGCTAACACTATTACGAATAATGCTAAAAGATTACAATATTACAAACAACGTGCCAATGAAGCAAGTCGCATGGCTATGAAACAGGTCAAGCAAAATGACGTCAATTTTCACAAAAAACACAAAACTAAAACTAAAAGTAAGAAAGCCATTTTCATAAATTCCCCTGTGGTGTGATTCCCATATTTGGGAATCGCGAACCCCCAGTCCACGCGTACTGAACGCAAGCATGGCGCTCTCGAAGCTGAGTGGTGACGAGAAGCTGATCATCTGCTACGAGCTGTGCAACCCTCTCCTCCCGGTCACTGCCATCAGTTTCTTCATTCTCAACAAGGAATTGTGGGTGCTGACGCACGAGCTACGGCGACAGCTGAAGACTGACAACGAGGCTGTCGCCGCGTTTGCCCGCAAGCTGGGGTTACGTGGCCGCAAGCTGGGGTACAGTGATCAATACGCTTGCAGTTTGTTGCGCACGCAACATTCTATCACGATCTGCTCAGAACGCCCGTTCAATGTCGTCTGCAACGATACTGAGATGGAGCTGTTGGGTAAGTTGGGATCATTTCTTCCGGAGCTGAAGTTTCTGTCTGTGAGGCAGGATGCACAGTTCCTTCACTTTGCCAAGAGCCTGTGCGCGGGTGCGTTACCTAAATTGACGACTCTTTCTATTTCCAAGACGTTCATCGGCAAAGATGGCGCCGTTGCACTTGCTGCTGCCATGTGCCGTGGCGCCATGCCTCGTCTCTGGTCGATCAGTCTGATCTCGGCAGGCATCAATGACGCAGGGCTGCAAGCCCTTGTGCCCGCCCTGCGTAAAAGGACCAAGCTGGGTGAGATCAATCTCCGTGGTAACACTTTCGGCGACAACGGCTTAGCAGCCCTTCTGTCCCTCTTTCCGTTCGAGGGGGTATGGCCCCGGCCATACCCCTCTGAGGGTCTTGAGCGTAAGATGCACATGCTGGAGTTCGTGGATATCAGTGACAACAACGTTAACATCACGCATCGCCTCGTTCTTGCGCGTACGACAAAGCATCCGCTTTTGGTCGACGGGGAAAGGTTCCAAACGCATGTAATCGTTGCGCTGATGGAGGCAATCCAGCATGGCTGGCAATGTGCGGGACCGCAAGGACCAGTTGGGACACTTTAAAAAAATCTGTTACTATACTAATAATGACAAAAACGTCTAAAAGACGTTCACTCACCCAACTCGTGAGAACTGGTTTATGCAATAGGAGGACTTATATGAGTTTACAAAGAGCTATTAAAAAGGGAGAACATAAACTTAGTGAAATAAATGAAATATTAAGTACATCATACCCTAGGAACTACCAATGTATGAAAAACGAAGAGAAGAAATTGGAAAAAAAAGTAAAAGAACTGAGCCATTTGAAGAGAAGCATCCAGCATGCGTATAATGCATCATTAATGCCGATGAATCTAAACAATCCAAAGTTGGTGTTTACTTTCACTCCAAGAGTGACCAGGTCCTTAGATAGAAAAACTGCGAGAAACCTGCGGAAAAGCAGAAGTCCAAATAGACGTACTGTGAATAAAGTTCCAGGGTTATTATTCGAAAAAGTACAACGCCCAATTGGCTCGTTGCCCATGGTCAAGAAATTAGTTCCATTTGAAGGAGCACCACTGTATGGTCTTCGAGGTGCCGAGAATACGTTTAAAAAAAATCTGAACTTGCGAAGAAAAAGAAGTGTTTCTAGTGAATATAACTTTTGACGAAATTGACAAAGGTATTGTGTTCGGTTTGGCTAATCGACCCATGACGGAGACCCGCCTTGTACTTGGTGATCAGGTTTATGTGATTGTTCTGTGTGAGATGTTTTAGGGCTTTCTCCCTCAGCTTTTGGCAATAGACTTCGTCTGCTCCTGCGGAGAAGACCAGTAAGTCTATATTCTGTGGTGTAATCGATGGAACAAGTGTGTGCAGGAAGCACGATCTCGATATAATTGCAGCTGTTAGTTGTGGAACCATCCCCATGGCGATCATGTGATACACGAGCGTGCCTCCTTGTGAACATCCTCCAAGAATTAGTGTGGTTCCTGTAGCGTGATATTCTTGGACAATGTTGAGTACGTAATCACATTCTTGTTGTAGGTGCCTGTAGTTGATGATATCGTGCTGGTCTTCTCCATCCCGTTTGGTGTAGTAATCGTACCAGGTGTATGTTTGTTCATTGGAGTTCGTGCTCCAATGAAGGCGACGACACGGTGCCGATGGTGCAACGACCTTACACCCAATTTGCGCGAGTTCGTCAGCAATTTGATCGAAGGAAGATCCATCATTATACATGGCATGTAGAAGTATGACTGTCGCTTTTGTTCGCTTGAACGGTACACGTGTGACAATTACATCAGGTCGCGTACACTGTCGCGACATACCGTTTGGCGGGAAGGCGGTTGGGTTTGATAAGTAACACATGCGTGTTTTTTGTTAGAACCCTACCTCCGTGATCGTGATGGCCGATTATGATCAGTCTGTTTTGCTTTTGGACGCTCTGAGGGTTGGTGATGCGCAGAAGGTTCGCGTGGTACTTGAAAAGCAAGACGACAGGGGTCACAAGTTGTTGATGAACGCTTATCCTGGCATCGGAATGTGGGGCCCCTTCTATGCCCCCTACACCGCTCTTGAGCTTGTCTGTGGGAACGCCTTCTGTAAGGAGATCAATGAGTCGGGAGGGAATCACGAAGATGTTGACGTAGAGTACGTGATCAAGTGCCAGATGGAAATCCTTGACTTGTTGCTTGCGGTGCCCGGCGTCGATGTAAATATTGTGGGCCCGATGTTTACGTCGCCACTCGTATGGATGTGGATGGCAATCGGTACTAATCCGCACGACTCGACTCCGTCTTCCCCATGGATGACCTACGATTACATTGTTAACGTTATTACTCGGTTCAATGCCCACCCCACGTATGATCCAAACATCGTGATGAACACGATGAACGGTGATCCTATGAACATTCTTACGCTTATGGTGGAGAGTTCCTTTTCGGACGACAATGAATACGGGGAGCGATTGCGTATCATTGAGTTGCTGCTGTCGCACCCGCATGCTGACCCCCACTCTGGTTGTGACGGCTCATCCGCATACGACGTGGCGAGTCACTATATCTCTCACCCGGACCCCGATATTGCTCAACGTGCGATGTGCGTAAGCCATCTGCTTTACCACCACCGACCTCGCCGTAAGTGGCGTCTCATCCGCTCCTGGTTCGCAACTTACCTCATGACCAAAAAGGAGAACTACATAGATCTTGCCAATATCGGTCAGATTGATGATTGGTATGATGGGATTAAAGAGGATAACCTCCGGTTTATGGGAGAGATGTTCCTGCAAGAGGACGCGCTGTGCTCGAAAAGCGCGTAATTCCCTTCACCTCGAACGCGACCTATAAATTGTGACGATCAGTATAAAAATAAATAACATTTAATTATATATGAAAGGATTGAAAACTAAAACAACATTGAATACTCCACTAGGACAAATTATAACCTACAAAAGTCCTGGTGGAACTGAGACTCGTAAAAGAACAGGATTGTTGGGTATTTTCAACACTATCCAGGCAATAAAAAATGTGGTGAAGAATGAGAAAGAAAAAGAACAAAAAGCGAAGGCTAACCAAAAAAGGTTAGAAGAACAACAAGCCAAACAAAAAGCGGAACAAAAACTCAAGGAAGAATTATACAATTACAATCACTTTGATGATTATCCTAAGAGTCCACGCACACGAAAGTTTTTAGGAAATGCCGCCTGGATGAGATCACCAGGTGGTCTTCCTGCTCCGATTGCATATTTCAATGTTTATAATGGTGGAAATGGAGTGGAAGAGCTCCACTGGCCCATTCTTAAAGTGCTGCATAAGGCGCTCCACAAGAAACCAATAACTTCTAGTGATGTAAGTAATTTGAACAGGAAATTACCTGGTGTGATGTCAAAATACGATCAAACAGTGTCACCTTACTTACCAACTAATGTAACTGCTGCTTGGAAGTGTAAGGGTAAACCACCAGGTTGCATGGAGAATGAACTAAAGGAAGCAATAAAAAAGAAACAACGTACCCTTTCAAAACCAATGTCACGCGAAAAGGAATTTCCAGATTATGCTCTTAAAGCTCTGAACGAAGCTGGAGCACTCCGCAAAATTCGTGGTCTCATGCGTGGGAAACGGTTTGATTCCAAAAAGAACATGCGTACTCATACTAACCATGGAAACACATATCATTTCTGGTCTCCACTTCCTAGTAAAACCATGAAAGTAACTGGCAAGTATCAAAAATATAAAAGGCCCTCAGCGGGAGCACTTTATAAAGAGTACGGTACTTGGCCAGTAGGGAAGATATTTGCTGTTCCACAGCCACCAAATGGGAAACGAGTTCAAAATAAGCAATTGTGTTTACGTAAGGTAAAGAATAAAACACAGGCATACTTCGCCCCAATTGGTACGTGTATATCGAGAATGTAACCACCTCACCACAGAAAATCAGATAGATGCGTCATGATCTTGTCCTGCAGAGAAAATCGATCGGGCTCTTCAAGCCCAACGCCACGGCGGAACAGCTCGATCTGCGCAGGTTCCTCGTTTTCATCTGACATTGTTGCGATACACAAGTAAATGATTTGACGTCCATTCACCATGATATTCTCATCCAAATACACCATATGAAAGCCCTCACGTGATGGGACATGAAAGATATGTCGATTCGAAAGATCATGGACTTGAGCACACAAAGTCTCAGCGACATGAAGTAAAAGCCAGGCGGGAATGAGAGGTTCTTCCAGGGGGGCGCAGCTAGGACGGAAGAATATTGTAGTCAAGGTCGTCTTCAACAGTTTAAGCACGTCATGGATGATACATCCAACTGTCATCTTAGCAGAAAACATTGCCGACGACACCGCCAGATAACTTGGCGTCGGATACCGATGAAATCCACGCAGGAAATGACCAATATCAATCTTCACAGCATCCAGGGCTGATTCGACATCCTCCTGAATCTCTCGAACCACTGGATTGATGACCGCGGTAGTTCTAGGACTGTCCGATCCGACCTGGCGAGACTCCATTGATTACAAAAAGCGCGCGAAAACTCCAGTCGGTCGGGTTTGAGCAACTAACACATGTGTTACCGGCGCACGACCACCCACCCCAGCCCCCCATAGCCTCTTCTTCTTGTTTCTTGTCTTAACTTAAGACAAGAAACAAGAAGA
>Ga0163111_10001166_pt1 | contig 16008 bp, 19 predicted proteins | sample CRUFie1St18metaG_FD_109645 | JGI IMG/M metagenome (GOLD analysis project Ga0163111, IMG submission 109645) | Marine microbial communities from the Costa Rica Dome - CRUD Field 142mm St18 metaG | ecosystem: Environmental > Aquatic > Marine > Oceanic > Photic zone | place: Costa Rica: the Eastern...
AGAAGAAGAGACCTACAACATCGTTGCTGCTCATGGATACTTCGGTCGTCTGATCTTCCAGTATGCATCGTTCAACAACTCCCGTTCACTTCACTTCTTCCTGGCAGCATGGCCTGTCATTGGTATCTGGTTCACCGCACTGGGCGTAAGCACCATGGCATTTAACCTCAACGGTTTTAACTTCAACCAGTCTATCCAAGACAACCAAGGTCATGTCCTGAACACCTGGGCAGACGTACTCAACCGCGCTGGTCTGGGTATGGAAGTAATGCACGAGCGTAACGCTCACAACTTCCCACTCGATCTTGCTGCTGCCGAGTCCACCCCTGTGGCACTCACCGCACCTGCAGTCGGTTGATAATCAAACACTAAGATGTTATAATGAGAGGGTCATAAGACCCTCTTTTTTTATGTTCAGATGATAGTCAACATTGAACTTGGTAAAGACTTGCAAGAAGAGTACGAGTCATGGCTAGAGTGTAAGAAATCACTCGGCGTTGAACGTACAATCAACAATTTCCTTAATTACATTCATAACTATGGTACGTTCAAAAATCCTCGCACTCCTGACAGCGATTAGTCTCGGAGCAGCACCAACAGCATTTGCAAATGAAGATAAGATTACAAAAGGTTTTTACACCATGGATGCCATGGGATGTATGCTACTGAGAGAGTGTACTGAAGATGTTCAAGAACTTACCAGTATCCAGGATATTAAAAATTACTATCCCGATAGCGATTTTTCTGCTATTGATTCTGAGTTTAACTCAATTATACGCGCCCTTAATGCGGTCGGAGTTAAAGTTTTTCTAGGGGCAGAGAGATATTTTCCCGCAGGACACCGAGGTGTCTATCACACAGTGAGTAATAACTTCTTCCTGAATGAACGATTCATGCATCGTCAAGGTGTATTGATGAGTGTTATGCGTCATGAGGGATGGCATGCAGCACAGGATTGTATGGCAGGTTCTATCGAGAATTCTTTGATTGCTATTATCAAACCAGAGGAGGAAGTTCCTCCAATTTGGCGTGAATTGGCAGAGCGTACTTATCCTCCCAGTGCTGTGCCTTGGGAAGCAGAAGCATCTTGGGCAGGACGCACTGAAGATATGACTGCTAAAGCACTAGAAGCATGTGCTACTGGTGCTATGTGGGAGGTCTATGAACCTACTCCCTTAACAGAACAGTGGTTAATAGAGAACGAATATATTAAATAGTATGATGAGCTTTTGGATTCACCTAGTAGCATTCTTCCAAGTGGTTGTGATGAATTGTATTCAACCAGTTAACTGGAAGTATTGCTACAGGGTAGACCAATGGTTAATACCAGATCTTGTCGAAGGATACGAGATCTGGTCAGGTCAAAAACATCCTTATCAATCAGAAAAGGAATACCTGCATCGTGTACAGGGAACCACACCTACAAAAGAAGAGTGAAGAGTGCTCTAAGATTTGGTACGAATGGTATGATGCAAAGTTTAAAGATAAAGATGAAGAAAAAGCGAATAAATTAAGAGAAAAGTGGAACGTCTGTACGTCAGAGCATAGTGAAATGATAAGTGAGGAAGCCAAAACAAATGAACGATACAATCGTATAAGAAAGGTATAGATAGTGTAGTCGATTGACAGACATGAAGTTCTTTTTCGCACTAATCGCTACACTATTCCTTGCTGCTCCTGCTTGGGCAGTAGATGTTCAAATGGGATCAGGTGGTAACTTGATTTTTGAACCATCAGATGTTACAATACAGGCAGGAGAAAGTATTCACTTTGTGAATAATATGCTACCTCCTCACAATGTGATCGTAGAAGGTCACATGGAACTAAGTCATGAAGCCCTGGCAATGATGCCTGGGGAAGAATTTGACATTACCTTCACCGAAGCGGGTGACTACGAATTTTTCTGTGGTCCTCACAAAGGAGCAGGTATGGTTGGTACAGTACACGTTGAATGAACTAATGGCACAGATTACAATCGAAACATCCGAGGGCAGTACTACTTTTGAATGTCCCGAAGATCAATATATTTTAGACGCCGCTGATGAAGCAGGCGTCGATCTTCCTTATTCTTGTCGTGCAGGAGCATGCTCTTCATGTGCTGGCAAAATTCTCTCTGGAACAGTAAACCAAGAAGATCAATCTTTCTTGGATGATGATCAGATTGAAGCAGGTTTTGCTCTTCTTTGTGTTTCTTATCCTACTAGTGATTGTGTTATTAGAGGAGAAGCAGAGGAGGAACTCTACTAATGGCTTGCGATCTTAGATCTATTATTTTGGATGCAATTCGCTCAAATGCTGAGGGAGACATCGATAAAGCAAAAGCAAATATCGAGGTATACCTTCACAACCCAGTGGGTATTGGTGAGCATCCAGACGTTCTTGCAGCAATTCAAGAACAACTTGATATTATCGCTCATTCCGAAGAACGGATTGCTGCAATCGAGCAGCACTTCTCAAGCAGCACTGCAGCTGAAGCAGCTGTAGAAGAACTGCTTGTGGAACTATCGGAAGAGTCTGAGGCAACATCTGAAGATTGAGTATAAATCCCTATTGTATCTTACTGTAAAGTATTGTAAACTAAATACTGAAAGTAAAAACCACAATGGGGGTTATGACAACTTCAACAATCAACATTCCACAACGGGGGTGGTTCGATGTCCTTGATGACTGGCTTAAACGCGACCGCTTTGTCTTTGTGGGCTGGTCTGGACTACTTCTTTTTCCCACTGCTTATTTGGCAATTGGTGGCTGGCTTACTGGCACGACCTTTGTTACAAGCTGGTATACCCACGGGTTGGCGTCTTCTTATCTTGAGGGTGCTAATTTCCTCACAGCGGCTGTCTCAACGCCTGCTGATGCTATGGGTCATTCTCTTCTTCTACTTTGGGGTCCTGAAGCTCAGGGCGATTTCGTCCGCTGGTGCCAACTTGGAGGGCTTTGGGCCTTTGTTGCTCTCCACGGTACATTTGCCCTAATTGGATTCATGCTTCGCCAGTTTGAACTGGCACGTCTTATCGGTATTCGTCCTTACAATGCTATTGCTTTCAGTGGTCCTATTGCTGTTTTTGTCAGCGTATTTCTCATCTATCCTTTGGGACAGTCGTCCTGGTTCTTCGCGCCATCGTTCGGTGTCTCCGCGATCTTTAGGTTCCTTCTCTTCCTTCAAGGATTTCATAACTGGACTCTTAACCCCTTCCACATGATGGGTGTTGCTGGTATACTGGGTGGAGCACTTCTCTCTGCTATCCATGGAGTTACAGTCGAGAATACGTTGTACCAAGACGGTGAACAGGCAAACACCTTTAAAGCTTTTGATTCTACGCAAGAAGAGGAAACTTACTCAATGGTTACGGCAAACCGCTTTTGGAGTCAGATCTTCGGTATTGCCTTTAGTAACAAACGGTGGCTTCATTTCTTTATGCTTTTTGTTCCTGTCATGGGTCTTTGGACATCTAGCATTGGCATTATTGGTTTGGCTCTTAATCTTCGGGCTTATGATTTCGTAAGTCAAGAGATTAGAGCAGCAGAAGATCCCGAATTCGAGACCTTCTACACCAAGAACATCCTTCTGAATGAAGGTCTGCGTGCCTGGATGGCACCTGCTGACCAACCACACGAGAACTTCGTGTTCCCTGAAGAAGTATTGCCTCGTGGTAATGCACTCTGATCATGAACCAAACGGTGAAGATAAAATACCTACATGGTTGTGGATAGGAGCAGTAGGTCTGCTCATCTTTACCATCATATGCTTCCTAATCATGCTTGCAGGAATGCTCTATTGGTGATATACTAAGAGGGTTAACACCCTCTTTTTTTATGCTAGGAAATCTTGAACCCGAAGAACGTGTTATGGAAGGGTCAGTTGTTGATCAAATTGCTGTAGCAGTAAACAAATTGGGATGGGAAGTTGGGGAAGAAATCACTGTAGAGATTGGTGGCACGTCGGTCTCTGGTATCGATGTTGGTGAGGTCTACAATAAAAAGTGGCAGTCACCAAAGGGAACACGCAAATACAACAAAGATGCGTTCATTGTAATTAAGAATCAGTCTCGTAGAGATTTGAGTAAATCTCAACCCAATCCAGACCTTGTTGCCCATCATCTGAAAGACAAAAAAGATGAGTGATAATATTATCTCATTATTCCCGACAGCAGTCGGTTCATATGAGATTGATATTGATTTAGATTTCGTATATAAAAAAATTACGGAGTATACATCTGCACCTCATTTTTTACTTGAAGAATCTGACTCTAGTTTTGGGCAAGATAGTAATATCTTACACGATCCAGATCTTGCCTATCTCAGAGCAGCACTTCTAACTTGTATCAAAGACTATACTGATTCAACATGTCTTCAAGAACTGGAGATAACTGGTGCTTGGTATAATCAAATGAGGAAAGGTGATAAAGTAACTTTGCATAGGCATGAGGGTAGTGTTCTTAGTGGTGCTTTTTATGTGAGGACTGACGATAGTACAGTTCCGCTCAGATTTCAAAGTCCATTAAAACCCTATAAAATGAATGACTTGTATGAGAGTTTTAATTCTCAGTATGCATGTTCTGGAGTTCAACTTAATGCACGATCAGGGACTCTTCTATTGTTCCCTAGTTGGTTGGAGCACGAGACGGATGCAGAGCAAGGTGAGAGATGTGTGATTAGCTTTAACACATTATACAAATCGATGTTCGCAATTCCTGACACCTAAGTTGACTGGGATTTAAAACTATCTAATATAGTAATAAGTTCGCATAAAATGCTTACTATGAGAAAAATCAATACATTCGTACTGGGTTTTACTATCGCAATTATTGATTATCTCTATAGGGGTAGACACTTCCAAAGATTCTGGGTGCTTGAGGAAATTGCTCGGGCACCCTATTTTGCTTTTTTGAGTGTTCTGCACCTTAGGGAGTCTTTAGGATTGCGTGGTCAATGGCACATTTATTTGATGAAAGAACACTTCGAGCAATCACTAAATGAAACCGAACATCTGGAACATATGGAAAGCAGGGGCGGTAATCGTTATTGGATTGATCGCTTTGTCGCCAGACACCTCGTACTCGTCTATTATTGGATCAACGTGGTTTATTATTGGTTGGCTCCTCGCGCTGCATACCATCTGTCATACGAAATAGAAGTTCACGCAGCAGAAACCTATGCTAAGTATCTTGCATATGAGGACTACAATGATAAGGACATTTGGCGTATAATGAATGATGAGGTTCAACACTTCCAAGAACTTGCGGAAGCGATGAGAATTCTTGATCCTGATCGTTTAACTGTAAGAGAGAAAGATCGTGAATCATTTCCGCCAGATGTAAGTGATTTAGTAGTAAAAGAATTGGAGGTTACACAATGAGTTTAGACAACGTGCTTTTATGGGTCTCTCCAGTGTTTGTAATTTGTACATTGTATTTTGGGGTAAGGAAAGGAGAGAATAACTATTATGACAGCGAAAAGTATGACGGGAATGGATGTGCTCACTAAAGGAATTGTGATCTTCGGTGCTACAGGAGATCTTTGCAAGAGAAAATTAATTCCTGCATTATATAAACTCTGGAAGAAAGACCTTCTTCCAGAGAATTTTTTGATCACTGGATGTGCTAGGAGAGAACCAACAACAGATCAGTGGAAAGAATCTTTGGGTGATTACCCAGAAGAATTCCTTCATCATTTAGATTATGTTTCTGTGGATTTGGATAATCTTGAATCTCTATCCCATCTTCCTAATTACCTAGACGACAACACTTACTTTTTGTCCGTACCGCCAGAAAGATATGCGAATGCTATCATCAATCTCAAAGAAGCCGGACTCCTCGAAGATCCAGAACGGTCCAGAGTGGTTATCGAAAAACCCTTTGGATACGACTATCAATCTGCTGATCATTTACAGTCAGTGGTGGAGCGACATCTACGCGAAAAACAGGTCTATCGCATTGACCATTATCTTGGCAAAGATACTGTTAATAACATCCTTGCCACTAGGTTTAGTAATATACTTCTTGAACCACTTTGGAATCGTCAGTACATAGAAGAAGTACAGATTTATGCTACTGAAACTTTAGACTGTGATGGACGTGCTCAGTATTATGATACTGCGGGAGCAGTTCGTGACATGCTACAGAACCATGTCTTACAAGTGCTCGCACTGATTGCTATGGAAGCACCTAGTAGAATGGATGCTAGGGAAATCAGACGAGAGAAGACAAAGGTTCTTGCTGCCACTAGACTAGGTATGAATTCTATCTTGGGTCAGTATGAATCTTACACATCTGAAGAGGGCGTTGATTCTGACAGTAGCACTCCTACCTATTTTGCTGGTAGTTTATTCGTTGATAACTGGCGTTGGGAAGGAGTTCCTTTTAATGTCATGACGGGTAAAAAGATGCCCTACGGATGTGTAGAGGTAGTCATCAAACTAAAAGCACCACCGCTGAAATTGTATGAAGGTGAAACGAACGACCGTATTGTTATGCGTCTTCAGCCTAATCCCCATCTCGATATTCGTATGGACATTAAGTCTCCTGGTCTTGGTGACGAACTTGAACTCGCTACTCTCACCTACGACTACCCACAGGATAGAGCGATAGATGGATACGAAAAACTTCTTTTTGACGCTATCAACTGTGACCAGTCTCACTTTGTGCATGCAGATGAGGTCATGGAATCCTGGAGAATCGTTGATGATCTTCTCTGTACTGGGGAGTCTTGCCCCATTCTTACTGTTCCTTATCTTTACTCAAGTGGTTGGGGACCAGAGTCCAAAACAGAAGAGATAACTAACTGGGATTATCCAGCATAGATGATAGTTTATAAATATATGAAACCCAGTGTAGATTATAATGGCAGCAGTACCGTTGAATCTGACCCTAGAGCAGGGAACAGACTTTCAAGTAAACTTTACTGTAAGGAATAAGGATCAAACTCCTCTCAATCTCCTTGGTTATACTGCGTCGAGTGAGATGCGGAAGCATTATACTGCAGCAAAAAAATATGACTTCGATGTCACTTTTGTTGACAGGGCTCAGGGTAGGTTAAGACTTACCATGACGGATGCTGTCACTGGAACTTTAGCAGAAGGCAGATATGTCTATGATGTATTTGTAACTTCTGCAAATGGGACCAAGACAAAGGTTGTCGCTGGTATGGTCTTAGTACAACCAGGAGTTAGCTTCTAATGGCAGATTACATAATCACGTTAGATGATGATCAAGACGCCAGTATTGGTACACCAGATTATAATATTGGTGTAAATTATGAGATTCCATCAAAGAGTGTACAGTATCAGAATTTAATTCTTGATAGTATTGCTTCTCAGTTTGATGGTACTAAAACTACATTCCCACTGACTGTTGATGGTGATCCTTATACACCAGTAAATGCTCAGGGGTTGATCATATCTATTGATGATGTGGTTCTTAGTCCAGGAGTTGACTACAACGTAAGTGGTGGTCAGATTATATTCACTAATCCTCCTGCCGCTGGTGCTGAATTTTTTGGTGTCGCACTAAGAACAGTTGCAGACTTAACAAGAACAATTAATTTTGTTCTTGATAATGGATCTAATGATATTACTGCTGGAGTAAAGGGATCTCTTGGTCTTGATGTATCTGGTAGAATTGAATCCTGGACCGTCGTTTCAGAGAACGAAGGTTCAATTGTTATAGATATTAAGAAGGATAAGTACGATACTTATCCAGATAGTTTGACATCAATCGTAGGAACAGAGTATCCACGTTTGTCAAATCAGAAAAAAAATAGAGACGAATCGTTGTCTACATGGACAACAGATCTTGTTGCTGGTGATATTTTAGATTTTAGCGTTGTCTCTTGTACGGGCATTCAAAAATGCTCACTGTTCCTTAGGCTAATCCTATAATTAAGGAACATTATAAATAAATCATAGGAAACACATGTTCATTAGGAGTCCACTCAGATGGCTTTATTAGTATCCGACAACGGTGAACTTCAGTCGCTCAGATACCTGGTTAATTCTGATAGAAATATCCCCAGAAACCTTATCTTGAAACTGTATACTTCAAATACAGTTCCAACTGAGACTGATGTTCCCTCCCAGACCGCATATTACGAACCCTACGACGCTACAGGTCTTGTAGGTTATGGCACTGCGCCTTCCACAGGTTATCCTTCCATCATCAATGCACGTCATGATGAGGATTATTCCAGACAGTACGGAATCTTCCTGAACGGAAGTCAGTGGAATGTAAGAACCATTCTCAACCCAATCGCTACCACTACTGGCAGTGGTAATGTCAACGAATATACAATCACGGTATCCTCTGTTTCCAATATCGCGGTTGGTCACTATGTAAGCGGCGGTAATGTCGGATCTAACGCTGTTGTTGCGGCAATCGATGGTAACACTATCGTTCTTACTGTAAAGAACGCTGCTACCTTCTCCAACCAAGCACTTGAGTTTGGTGTCGGTACAACAACTGCATCTTATCCTGAGCAGACTTTCACCTTCACCTCTGCTGCTAATAACATCTATGGTTATTATCTGATCAGAGCAAACAACCTGCCTATCTCCCTGAACGGTGTTGAGCACGCAGTTAATGTCGGAACTGGTCTAACCATTGCTAAGGCACAGACAAGCGGAACTGTCGGTAATGCTTATGTTGACCTGAACCCATTCCAGTGGTCTCCTGCAGCATCTGGTATTGGATCTGAGTTTACTCTGACTGTTGGATCTAACGTAGGTATCAATACCAGACAGAGAGTTATTGGTGCTGGAATCGCAGAAGGCGCAAGAGTTGTTGGTATCATGAATACCACCACCATTGTTCTCGATAAGAAGAACACTGGAACAGTCTCTGGTGTTGCTACCTTCTTCCAAGAGATCACCGAAGACATCTGCGTCGGCATGGGTGTCACTCATGGTAACATCGGTGGTGAGGTTGCTGCTATTCTTGGCGGAACCACAATCACTGGTATCGATGAGAAGACTGGTAGAGTCTACCTGAGCAGCGAACTGCAAAACAACATTCAGAACGCTACTGGTAACGTCGTTTACTTCAACTATGCTGAAGTAAGCGTTGGTGCTACTACTCACGGACTGGTTGCTGGTGATGTAATCTATGTTGCTGCTGGTGCTGCTAACACCACTACAACCTCTGGTACTTACACCATCCACACCACCGAGGACGAAAGCACATTCACCACCACTCCTGCGATGACAGGTATCGGAAGTGCAACTCTCTATAACAGCATCTTCTTCTCTGAGAGATTCACAAACGGTCCTTACAACATTCAGAACAACGGTGACCAAATCAAAGTTACTCTGAACGTCAGCCTCGACTGATTATTATATACAATATATTTTATTATGGAGGGGTTGCCTAGAGCGATCCCTCCTATTTTTTTAGGAGAATATTGGCTATGCCCGCAAGATTTGTAGGAGTAAATTCCACATTTGATGAGCAGAGATTGGCAATTAATGATCTTGCCACTGATTTGTTCGCATTACAAAATGAAACTGCAGTAGACTACGCTAGTGTTGCTGGTGTTGCAACTTATGCTAACTTTGCTGGGTTCTCAACGTTTACTCCTTTGGCAGGAGTAGCTACATATTCATCTGTATCTGGATATTCAACAACATCTGGGTATGCTGCAGCAGCAGGCATAGCAACTAATGCTACGATCTCAGTTTTATCTGGGTATGCTACCACTGCTGGGGTAGCAACAGAAGCGGGTTACGCTACAGCAGCAGGATTTGCTGATACCTCAACCTATGGTACGTTTGCATACTATTCGCAGATTGCTGGATTTGCTACAGCAGCACAGGATTCTGTTACAGCAGACCTTGCAGATTCTGTAAGAGTTACTGCTCAAAATACAGGAACAAATTTTATTACCTTTGTCAATGTTCTTGGTAATGGAACGTATCAAAATGTATGGACAGACAGTGAACTGAAGTATGAACCTGCAACTAATAGTCTTTATGCAGGAATCATCAGTGCAACATCACTTAGTGGTGATGGATCTGGATTGTTTAATGTATCCTCAGAGGTAGTTGGAGTCTCCACTCAAGAAACATCTGGATTTAATAGATTATATGTGACGGGAGTTTCTACTTTTGTTAGTAACGTCAATCTGTTAAGTGATAGTGCTAAGTTTATTGCTGGTGCTGGTAGTGACTTAGAGATCTATCATGATGGAAACAATTACATTGATGCTACAGAAGGTAATTTATACCTCAGGACTACAGGTGGAGTCTCAGTTAATAGAGACATATATTTGCGGGCTAATAATAACTTATATCTTCAGTCGGGTGGGTCTTCTCCTGGTATTAAACTCAATAGCGGTGCTGCAACTGAGATCCATCATGGCGGTGGATTGGGTAAGAAATTAGAAACCACTGGTGCTGGTGTAAGTGTATATGGAACTACACGAACGCAAGAGTTATATGCAACAGGCATTTCCACATTCACGGGTAATATTGATATTGACGGCGCTGGTGCTCACATAAACTTTAGTCCAAGTAGTTGGAGTGGAAGTGCTCCTTACATGGAGTTTTGGGTTGGTAATGACGGTGGAGCGCATTACGCACAAATTGATGGTGGTAATGCGGGTCAACTGCAAATCATGAATACAACTCATCCTGGTGGACACCTTGATTTACGTGCGACTAAAGATTTTTCGGTAGACTGTGGTGGTTACTATGCTATTCTTGCACAAGCAACTGGATCAACCAGAATTTGGCATCCTGCTTCTCAAGAGAATATTTTAAATCCTAAATTAGAAACCCTTGGTATTGGTGTAACTGTAACTGGAACTGTTTATGCTGATGACTTCTCTACTGCTGGTATTGCAACTGCCCACGAATTCAGATTAGACACCTTCGGAGTGACCAGTTACACCAGAATGGGTGGTGGACAAGTATTGGCATCAGGAGTTAACGATAAAGGATCACTTCAGGTAGGAGCATTAACAACTTGCTTCTCCATGGGACATGCTCCTTTTAATCATAATTGTTATTTTAGTCAAACTGGTGAGAATGATTGGTCTTTTTGGTCTAGTCTAACCAAAATCTCTATGACGGTTAATGGTGGTATATCAACCCGCCCACACAGTGTTACTGTTAATGAATTGTATGTAGATACAAATGCAAACGTTGCTGGTGTAACTACCTTCCAAGGTGAGACAAACTTTGATGGAAATATAAACTCACCTATCAATGTTGTGGGTGTTACTACATCTACATTCGCTGGTGACGTTGAAGTTAGTACTACCAGTAGTGGTGTTGTACTTACAGCACCTAATGGAACCAAGTATCGACTTAAAGTAGATAACATTGGAAATCTCAGCACCGAATCAGTTTAATAAATAGGAGTAAGACTGAGAGTATATGGCATTATTCCAATACAATGGAATAGGTAGCCTCCGTTCTTTGGGTAATCGTTTTACGACCCAGAGAGCGGTATATTCGTATAACCAATTTTCTATCCTCAATTATGAGGAACTTAGTTATGGTAGTATTACCGATGCGGTAGTAGAAGCAGAAGACTACGGTGAGATCACTGCTTCCATCGAGCAATACTATCAGATTCAAGACTTTGGAACTATCACGCTGGATACAACTGGCGTACCGATGGGTAAGATCGGTATTCATTTGTCAGCAGACGATACTACAACAAGAGTAAGTGTTGGTGGTGTCGAGTTCGCACTATTTGGACGAGCAATAACAGAGGTATTCTTCAACCCAGTTGATAGAGTATTTGACTTCCAAGGCATTGCCGTTGACAAGATCACCTCTTCCTGGTTGGGAAGAGGCGTCTTGCCTGCAGTCGAGGCGGAAGCTCTGGATGCGGTTATCTCCAAACCACCTACATCCATCTTCCACCTTTCCACAAAGGGTTCAGCGAAGACAGAAGTAATATTCAACAAGCAAGATAGAATTCTTGGTTTCGTCGGTGAAGCAAGTGAGAGCAGATCTTATCTGTTCGATCAAGACGATGCTATAGACTTCGAGTCCGATGACTTCGGATTCCTCAATGAGACTGTATTGAGGAGCGAAGACTACGGATTAGTCACAGGACTTCAAGACATTCCCTCTTGGGACTTCTCTAACATTGAAGATAGAGGGTTCCTTACACCAGACATTACCACCAAGGCAGCGACTGGCAGAATGCCATTCAGTGGTGGTGCAACAGAGAGCTTTGTTAAGGGTAACTACACAGGATCTGTTGGTAATAAGCAACCTAGATTGGTCGGTACTGCCATCGACTACACCATTCCTAAGCACCAAGGATTTGGTTGGATCAATATTGATGGTTCGCCTCGCGTCCAAATCAGGATGCACTATAAGGCAGACGGTGGTTGGGACTTCTATCCCAATAGATTCCGTGGTGGATCTCTCTTCGGATTTGCTCAAGGTGCAGAGTCTACTGCTGTCCTCAATGAAGCTGGTGGACTCTTCGGTCTTAAGAGTGAGGCATCCTTCAAGGCAGTTCGTAGTGAAGTTGGTGTTAGTGAAGAAGACATCCTGGTACAGGGTGGAGCATTCTATGAGGTCATCTTCAATCAGGTTGATAGAGTCTTCTCCTTCAACAATGAAGAGATTAACAGAAGAGCATTTGCATACAATCTGTCTTCTGTTGTCAATGTTGAGTCTATTGATTATGGATTCATCACTGATACAATCACCGTTGCAGAAGACTATGGTGATGTAAGTTACGACGAGATCTACTATCCTTGGCAGACAGAAGACTTCGGTACACTTGCTCCTACCACAACAAGACTTCCCTTCGGACTTGGTAGACTTCATAGTTCTACTGAGACTCCAAGAGTTAGAAGCTTCGTTGGTAATCAAGAGCACACACATCTTAGACTTCTTGGTACTGGTAAGGTATATGTCCTGCCCAAGTTCACCTCTAAGGGTGACCTTGTTAAACTCAGAGGCGACACAACCTTCAGTAGAGCGAGAGACTGGGTTGGAACTGGCAACCTGCCCGTTATATCTGGAACCGCCGAAGCAGTTGCATTCGTACCTGCTAAGGACGATAGAGCACTCTTCAACTTTGAAGGTGAACTCGTTGAGAAGTTTGGTAAGGGCAACTACGACGGAGTTGGAACACTCTTCGGATTTGATTCTACTTCAGTATCGATTAGAATCACCACTATTAATGATGGTCTCTTCTCCATACATGGTGAGGTTGTTGACAAAGCAATCTTCAGAGAAATTGGATCTGGATCTCTTGGTCACTTCGATGGTGGTGCAGAGCGTGTTACCTTCGACTACAACAGCGAATCTTCCTTCGGCGCATGTGAAGGTGAAGATTATGGATCTGTTGCTGAACCTCCATTCAACTCTGGAGCATCTGCTCTCATTCAAATATATGCAAATGATCTCATCAGCACATATGCAAATGAGGTAGCATCTACATTTGGAACTGTTCCAAATGCAATTGATTATGGATATGTAAATCAATACTATCAGTACAATCACGAAGATTACGGCGATCTTCATCCAGACGATTGCCTTGAACCACAAGGTCTTCAACTTGACTTTGTTGGCACTGCGCCAGAAGCATTTGGTAGAGGTAACTACACTGGTTCTGGATCTATCTTCTCCTTCGTTGGTGGCGAAGAAGAGACTGCTGTCGAATGGACAGGATCTGGAACTCTTGATATTAACGGTGAACTTCTGGAGTCTGTCACTCCAGCACCACATGTTGGATCTGGATCCATCTTCTCGTTCGTCTCCTTTACCGAGGCGGTTGCATTCGTACCTGCGAAGGCAGATCCTCTGTTTGCAATCGATGGCGGTCTTCGCATCAGTGCAGTCGAAGAGCAAGAATCTGAACTCAAGTTCACCGCTGCTTGGGCAGCAAGTGGATCTCTCTTTGGTATCGAGGGATCTGGAGAGGCAACTGGTCAAGAAGAGACTGGAAGTGGCACCATCTTTATTCGCGATTCTGGTGTCAGAATCGAACCAGAATCCTTTACCCCATGGATTCCAGAAGGACGTGGATCTATCTTCTCGTTCGTCTCCTTTACAGAGTCTGCGACATTCGTACCTGCGAAGAAGAAGGCACTCTTCGGATTCTCTGGCGCTGCCACGGATATTCAATTCAGCTTCGCTTGGGAGACAATCGAGACTACTCATCTCCTTGTCAGAGGATCACCCAAGATCTTCGTTCTGCCCAAGCACACTGGTGCTGGCACCATCTTTGTTCGCGATTCTGGTGTCAGAATCGAACCAGAATCCTTCACCCCATTCATTCCAGAAGGATTTGGAAAACTGTTTGGTGGAATTGGTGGTGCTGCAGAAGCAGTTGGTGCAAATCCACCAGACGACTTTACTCTGTTCACATTTACAGGTCAGGTCGATACTCCTCTGCTCACCTTCTCCGAGCAGAAGTTTGTTCAGGCAAGATTCCTCCCCGACGAGGCATTCACCACCTTCCAACTCAGAGTTACCGAGACTGGTCTGCAACCTGTCGAAGTTCATGGAGAACTGGACGAGTCCTTTACTCCTGCACCAGAAATTGCAACTGGATCTCTCTTCGGATTCGCCAGCACCACGGAAGCATCGGTCTTCAATCCAATCGACAAGACCACCCTCTTCTCCTTCGAGGGCAATGGTGGAGAGAGCGAGACCAACTCCATGGTCGCCTTTGGATCTCTCTTCGGATTCGCTTCCGCAACCGAAGCAACTGCGGTTGCAGAAGAGAGACAGGCACTATTCTCCTTCGCTGGCAATCTTCAAGAGCGTATTACTCCTGCTCCACACGTTGCAACTGGTGGACTCTTCGGATTTGCAAGCGCGACCGAAGCGAAGGTCTTCGATTATCCAGAGCGTACTACACTCTTCAAAGTCAACGGTGTCGCAGTCGAAAGATCTTCTGCTGCAGAAGTTGTATTCGCAACTCAAGAGATCAATGGAGAATTGGTCGAAAGATCAACCTTCGCGCACGAAGGCACTGGTTCGATCTTTGGATTCTCCAGCACCACCGAAGCGAGAGCGATTGTTCCTCGCGGACTCAGAAATGTCTTTACTGTTGTTGGCAACGGTGCAGAGAGCGAGACCAATGTCGAGATTGGTTCTGGTACACTTACTGGATTTGTTGGTGGAGCAGAGAGCATATCCAACGTCGAAGTCAAGTTTACTCTCTTCACGATTGGTGGAGAGACAATTGGTGGAGATGTCAAGTTTACTGCTGCAAATCTGGCGGTTGGTCAGGTCAGAATTGGACTCAGCAACGACGGAATTCCTGGAGATATCTCCAGAGGTATCACAGTATTCAGTCTCAGAACCTTCCCAGAGGGTGCAAAAGTCAGATTCTCTGGTACAAAAGCAGAGTCCTTCACCCCAGCGCCACACATCGCTGAAGGTCTCATTGATATTGAGAAGGGAACTGAAGAAACCAAGTCCAGATATATTGAATATAGAGACCCACAACCTACTAGAATTGTAGTTATTTAAACTGATAAATAAATATAACGCATTTTAGTGGACCTTAATGGCTAATACCAAACGGGTACAACTGCGTAAAGGAACGGAGTTGGAGCACTCTACATTTACAGGTGCTCTTGCTGAAGTAACTTTTGACACTGATAAAGGGACAATTAGAGTTCACGATGGACTCACCTTGTCTGGGGTAGAGATTCAAAAATCTCGATTGACTGATTTAGATGGTTCTAATAATGGTGATACATTGAGAACCAACATGAAGTACTTTAGTGATACCTCAGCAGGTCCTTTTGCAGTTAATCTACCAACACTTCGATTTGTAGGAGATACTATTCATCTTGCAGATTCCAAATACACATGGAATATAAATAATCTTACAGTATATGCTCAAGGTGGAGACCAAATAAAAGACAGCACTGGGTTCATCGATACATTTTTAAACTGTGACGTTGCTGGTGAGTATGTCGAACTTATTTGGGAAGGAACTTTCTGGAGGATGTTTTCATGAACCTAAGTAGAATGGATGGTTCGATGAAACACGTCGTTCAATCGAACGATTTCATCGTACATGC
>Ga0163111_10001168_pt1 | contig 15995 bp, 21 predicted proteins | sample CRUFie1St18metaG_FD_109645 | JGI IMG/M metagenome (GOLD analysis project Ga0163111, IMG submission 109645) | Marine microbial communities from the Costa Rica Dome - CRUD Field 142mm St18 metaG | ecosystem: Environmental > Aquatic > Marine > Oceanic > Photic zone | place: Costa Rica: the Eastern...
AGATCGTCACTCTCCAGTAGCGCCAGGGTGCGAGGCCGGTGAAACCGGCGATGTGCCGGGCGTGCGGGTCAGCCGAGGAAGGCGCCGCGCAGGCCGTCGATCACATATTGCGCCGCAAGCGCCGCAAGCAGTACGCCCAGCACGCGCGTTATCGCGGCCTCGACCTTGTCGCCGAACAGCCGCATGATCGGGCCCGCAGCGATCAGCGCCACCATGGTGATCGCCAGCGCCGCCGCCAGCGCGCCGAGCACCACGAGGCTTTCCTCGATACTGTTGGCCTCGTTCATCAGCAGCATGATGGCCGCGATCGCGCCGGGGCCGGCCAGCATGGGAATCGCCATGGGGAAGACCGAGACGTCCTCGACCTCGGGTGTGGCGGCGACTTTCTCCGCTCGCTCCTCGCGCCGCTGCGTGCGCTTCTCGAACACCATTTCGAAGGCGATCCAGAACAGCATCAAACCGCCCGCAATGCGGAAGCTATCGAGTTCGATATGCAGCGCACCGAGCAAGTCCTCGCCGAACAGCGCAAACACCAGCAGGATGACCAGCGCGATGCCGCAGGCACGGATCGCCATATTGCGTCGCTGCGCGGCGGTGGCGCCCTTGGTCAGCCCGGCATAGATCGGTGCACAGCCGGGCGGATCGATGACCACGAACAGCGTGATGAAGGCGGAGAGGAACAGCGCGGTCATGTTAATCCTCCTGCGGCACGGCAGCGCTGCCCGCCATCGCATCGACCATGTGGCCATCGCGATACAACATCAGCTTCCAGTGGCGCGACAGATCGGGTGAGACGACAAAGGTCAGGAACAGGCTGCTGTCGCTGCTGACCTGGTCGAAATAGGTCCCGCCGGTGACCGGGCGCGATTGCTCAGCCTGCGTACGCAATTGACCGGCAAGTCCGCGCGCGGGGCACTCGGCGACATCGGTGCGGACGAATTCGGGAGCCTCGACCGGCGTGTCGAGCGCTTCACCCTGATTAAGCGTCCAGCGATAGTCGCCATCGCTATCGCGTTGCCAGACATTGGTGAAATAGCCCTGCGAACCATCGGCACTCTGCCAGGCGCCGCGCGTCACCGCCAGCGAGCCGTCGCAGCTCGACCAGACATGATGCGGCTGCCAGCGTACCGCTTCGGACGGATCCGCGCGGTTCGCCAGCCAGTCGCGCGCGGCAACCGGCTCGGGCACGAACATGACGGCCTCGTCGCGTGCCAGTTCGCGAAAGGCGGTCCACTGCCCGTCTTCCCGTGCGGCGCGAGCGAAACCCAGTTCAGCCGCCACCACCTTGGAGGGGTTGGCAGTCGGGGTGAGCATGCGCGCATAGCGATCGCGCGGGCCGGGCCCCGCTGCGCAGGCGGACAGTGCCAGCGCGGCCAGGACGACCGCGAGCCTCACAGCGCTCCTTCGGGAAGGTCCAGACCCTCGTTGCGATAGGCCGCTACCAGAGTGTTGCGCAGCAGCACCGCGATGGTCATCGGGCCGACGCCGCCGGGGACTGGCGTAATGGCACCCGCAACGCCCTGCGCGGCGCCGTAGTCGACATCGCCGACCAGGCGGCCCTTTTCCGCCCCCGGTTCGGGAGGAAGGCGATTGATACCGACGTCGATTACCGTCGCTTGCGGCTTGAGCCATTCGGCCTTGACCATCTCGGCGCGCCCCACCGCGGCGACCACGATATCGGCGCGCTTCACCACGCCGGGCAGGTCCTTGGTGCGGCTGTGCGCGATGGTCACCGTCGCATTGGCGTCGAGCAGCAGCTGCGCCATCGGCTTGCCGACGATGTTCGACCGGCCGATCACCACTGCCTCCAGACCCGACAGATCACCCAGGCGGTCGGTCAACAGCATCATGCAACCCAGCGGCGTGCAGGGGACGAAGCCGCTCTGCCCGACCGCGAGGCGGCCGGCATTGGTGACGTGGAACCCGTCGACGTCCTTGTCGGGACTGATCGCGGCGATCACCGCCTGTTCGTCGAGATGGTCAGGAAGCGGCAACTGGACAAGGATGCCGTCCACCGCAGGATCGGCGTTCAGTCGCTCGACCAGCGCGAGCAGTTCGGCCTCGCCCGTATCGGCGGGCAGGCGATGCTCGAAACTTTCCATGTTCGCCGCGACAGTCGCCTTGTGCTTGCTGCGCACATAGACCTGGCTCGCGGGATCCTCGCCCACCAGCACCACCGCGAGCCCGGCCTTGCGCCCGGCTGCCTGCGCGAACTTCTCCGCCTGCGCGCCGACGCGTTCGCGCAGCTTGGCGGCGAAACCCTTCCCGTCGATGACCTGCGCGCCCATCAGCCGTAGATCACATTGCCGAGAATGATCAGTACGATGTTGAGCAGGATGATCAGCACCAACGGCGAGAAATCGATCTGGCCCGTGTTGGGCAACACGTTGCGGATCGGCCTCAGGACGGGTTCGAGGAAGCGGTTGATCGCCATGTAGAAGCTGGCGAGAAAGTCGTTCGAGCGGTTCACCACGTTGAAGGCGAACAGCAGGCCGATGATGAACTGGATGATGATCAGCATCACCAGCACGTTGGTCAGCATTTCGATGATCTGGTAGATGGTGCCGAGCGCTTGCATGTCTACGTGCGTTCCCTTCGAACTTATCCGAGGCGCGTCCTACAAGCGCGCCGCGCTGTGCGCCACCCCCATACGACCGGTTACCCGCGCTGACTGACGAGCGTACCCGCGCCGCGGGCGGTGAAGAATTCGAGCAGCATCGCGTGCGGGACGCGCCCATCGAGCACGACCGCCGCCTCGCAGCCCGATTCCACCGCCTGCACACAAGTTTCGAGCTTGGGGATCATTCCGCCCGAGATGGTGCCGTCGTCGCGCAGCCGGCGGATGTCCGTGGGGGTCAGGTCGGTGAGCAGCCCGCCCTGCTTGTCGAGCACGCCCGCGACATCGGTCAGCAGCAGCAGCCGCGCCGCGCCCAGCGCCGCGGCCAGCGCGCCCGCCATGGTATCGGCGTTAATGTTGTAGGTGTGGCCGTCCTCGCCCACGCCGATCGGGGCAACCACCGGGATCATTCCCGCGCCAGTGACGGTCTCGATGATGGTCGTGTCGACGCGTGAGGGTTCGCCGACGAAGCCTAGGTCGAGCGCCTTCTCGATATGGCTGTCGGGGTCCTTCTGCGTGCGCTGCAGCTTGGCCGCAGTGACCAGCCCGCCATCCTTGCCCGAAATGCCGATCGCCTTGCCCCCGGCGTGCGCGATCGAGCCGACGATGGCCTTGTTGATCGCACCCGAGAGCACCATTTCGGCGACATCGGCGGTCTGCTTGTCGGTCACGCGCAGGCCGTCGACGAAGGTCGTCTCGACCCCGAGCTTCTCGAGCATCGCGCCGATCTGCGGGCCGCCGCCATGCACGACCACCGGGTTGATCCCCACCGCCTTCAGCAGCACCACGTCTTCGGCGAATTCGCGCGCGGCGCGTTCGTCGCCCATGGCGTTGCCGCCGTATTTCACGACGAAGCTGCGGCCCGCATAACGCTGGAAGTAGGGCAGCGCCTCGATCAGCGTTTCGGCCTTGGCGTGGATATCGGGTGTCTGGCTCATCGGCGGCGGAGTAGCGCCCCCCTGCGGCGGAGGCAAAGGTTTGTGCATGGCACCCGCCTACCCGCTTTGCTGAACGCCAGCTAAACCCCTGATAAACCGTCGATGAACGGCATCGCTTGGCCAATCTCAGCGCACGGCTGGGCGCATTTGCGGGAGCCGGCTGCGCGGCTGCGGCGTATCCACGGTCCCGATAGAGACAATGGGACACGCAACATGACCAAGTTCACTGCAATCGCCGCCACCCTCCTTGCCACCACCGGCGCGAGCGTCGCCAGCGCACAGATCGCCGATCCGGTGACCGGCACGGTCGACGCCACCGCCGAGACGCGGGTCGACACCGGCCCCGTGATCGACGGCACCACCGATACCGCCGACCGCGCACTGATGACCGCCGAAGAGCGCGCGCAGGCGGTCGAGGACCGGCTCGACAGCACCACCGACACCACGATGGAGCGCGCCGACGAGGCGAGCGACGTCGACGCCGACCTCGAGACCGATACCGGCGCCGAGTTCGACACGCCCGCCGCCGATGCGGAAGTGGATGTCGAGACCGACGCCGAGCTCGACACGCAGCCCGAGCGGTAAGCCACGAGCGACACCGGCCGCGCCGGGGGATTTCCCTCCCTGCCCCGCGCGACGGCCCCGAGGGCGGCAGGCAATCCTGCCGCCCTCTTTCGATTCGCAGCCGCCTGCCCGCACCGTCCTCCGCATCCGCCGCGCTGTTGGATCGGTGTAGGATCGCCCCGCGGCGAGTCTGATGACATGGACCGCATGGACCACGGTCCAGACACAAAACCCGCGCCGAGCCGCAGCAGGCCATCACGCGGCGGGATCGGGCGAGGGGAACGGGCAGGGTTCATCGCGCCACGGTAGCCGCAGCACACAAGCGTAGGAAAGCGCCGCCCCTGCGCGCGCCGCGCACGCACAAGCCAGCGGTGCTTCCCTTTCGCCGCGCGCGCTCTAGGGTCGTGCGATGACCCGCAGCCACACCATGCCCGCCCCGATCGCGCTCGCCCTGTTGGCGGGGTGCACCACGCCAGCGCCGCCAGGCGATACGCCCGCCGCCGCCAGCCCGCAGCAAGCCTTCTGGCAGGCGCTGTCGAGCCATTGCGGCAAAGCCTATGCGGGCGCGCTGGCGAGCGATGACGCGCGCGATGCGGACTGGGCGGGCAAGGCGATGGTGGCGCATTGGGCCGCATGCGAGGAAGACCGCGTGGCGATCGCCTTCCATGTCGAGGAAGCGCCCCCGTCCTCAAGCAGCGAAGCGGTAGGAGAGACAGAAACGTCCTCAAGCAGCGAAGCGGTAGGACATGCAGAAACCTCCTCAGGCAGCGAAGCGGTAGGACGGGATAATCCCTGGAACCGCAGCCGGACCTGGATCGTGACGCGGCACGGCGCGGGCGCGAATACGCGCTTCACGCTCAAGCACGACCACCGCCATGCCGACGGCGAAGCCGATACGGTGACCTTCTATGGCGGGACCAGCGTGGAGGCGGGCAGCGCACGGGCGCAGAATTTCCCGGTCGACGCTGAAAGCGTGGCGCTGTTCACGCGCGAGGGGCTCGACGCCTCGCTGACCAATGTCTGGCATGTCGCGGTCGATCCGGCGGGCAGCAAGGATGCGCGTTTCGCCTACCAGCTCACGCGGCGCAACGATCCGACACGGCGTTTCCGCGTGGAGTTCGACACGACGAAGGCCGTGGCGCCCCCGCCCCCGGCCTGGGGATGTTGAGCACCACGGCCTTGCGCCTGCGCCGCGGCTGACCGCAGGCGATCGTGCGGGCCGGATTACTCGGCGGGCGGAGTGGCCGCTTCGCCGGGTTCGAGGCCGACATCGTCTTCCACGATGATCGGGCCGGTGCCGTCGGGATTGGTGTCGAGCAGCACGTCGGTGTCGGTTTCACCGGGCTCGTTGATATCGATCGGCTGGTTGATCCGCTCTTCCTGCGTGGTGATCGCATGGTCGGGGATCGTCTCGAGGCTCTCGTCGCCATCGGGGTTGATGAACATGATCACCGCGACCACGGCGAGCAGGGCGATCACCCCCACCCACATCCAGCGGGTGCGCGGCGTCTTGGTATCGGGAACGGGGTCGGTCATTGCGTTTCCTCCTTGGAATACGCCTGACCAATGGACGGGCCGGGGCAGGTGTTCCGACAAGCGCGAACGCAGCCGCCCCGGCGACCCGACCGGTTTGCGGCGCCCCCGCCACCGCAGCGGCGGGGGCGTGACCGCCTATTCGGCGCCGCTGTCGGCGGCGTCGGCGGTGTCGGCGTTTTCTTCGGGGACATTGGTCATCGGCGTGTCGGGCGTATCGACCTCGACCGCGTCGGCCTGGTCCTCGGCCACGATCAGCTCGCCGCCGCCTTCATCGGTGGCATCGACTTCATAGGCGGGCTCCTCGGCCTCGCCGCAGGCGGACAACGCCAGCGCGGCGGCCAGCGGCAGGGCGAGATGTGCGAAACGATCGGTCATCGGCAGGTCTCCTGTGATGCGCCTTGATGCGCGCGGGCGATGCTTGCACCCGGCAGCGTTCGAGGCAAGGCCCGTGCCCGACGACGCGACGGGCGGTGCGGGCGATTGCAGTTGCGCGGGACGGAGCTATCCTCCTGAACAATGGGCAAAAAGCTTCGTTTCAATCCCAAGCGGCGCCGGCGCCGCAAGACACGCAGCGTTCCGCCCGCGCGCTTCAAGCCGCGTCCGCCGGGCTGGCGCGACGCCTTCGTCTCGCTGCGCCCGTGGCTGCTGCTGATTGGCTTTGTGACGATGGCCTATATTTCCACGCTGCCCGGGGCCTTTTCCGCGCCCGGCTGGCTGTCGAGCGAGCCTCAGGTGATCGAGGGGCGCTTCACCCGCTGCGGGCGGGGGCGCGGCTATTACTGCGTGGTGGATGGCGACACGTTCAAGCTGGGCGATACCAGCGTGCGCGTGGTCGGGATCGATACGGCGGAGGTCGACGCCGAATGCCCAGCGGAGGCGGTGCAGGCCGAGGCTTCGACCAAGGCTCTGCAAGCCTGGCTCAACCGCGGCCCGTTCCGCATGACCCACCGGCTGGACGAACCCATCGATCGCTACGGCCGGTCCTTGCGCACCGTCTACCGCCTGCGCCCCGACGGCAGTGAGGACCGGCTGGCGGACTTCATGCGCGCCGAGGGTGGGGCGCGGGGTTATTGGGGCGGCGGTAGAGGGGAGTGGTGTTGAGCCGATCTACAACAGTAAATCGAAAGGAAGATCGGCGATGTCTTTAATGCGTCCGCTCGCAATCATTAGCTTGAGTAGATCAGAAGCCTCGCTTTGACCTATGCTTGCAACAGCCGAGACGAGTTCGGGAAGTGCAAAATGGTACACGCAGTCCAAGTCACCAGTGCCCAAGCATAAGGAGCTCAACCGTGATGGGAGCGGTTCTGCTGTAACCGCCACGATGTGCGGCACTCGACCTTTTCTTTTCCTAATTAGGTCCAATGCTTCGGTGCGCGTATTTTGCGCACGGTCACTGCGAATAGTCCACTTGCATGAGATTGAAGCCTGGAGGTATGGAGCTTCTGCAGAAGCCTGCCTCAAATGATCACGGCCGACATGAGCCGCCGACACGAACTCAGTTTTTGAATTTATATCTAGGTCCGTGAGCCTCTCCCGATAAATGAGCACATCGGAGGCTACGCTGTAGTCTCGGCCAAGAACTGCGGCCAAATCCGGGTTGTCTTTCGAAGCCTCGTAAACGTCGCGAAGGTGAGAGTACTGGGAAAACCGGGCTATTACCAAAGGCGATCGGGAGGTCTCACGCTCTGTTTTCCAAATACCCGGCTGCAAGTGATCAATGCTCGACAGACAATCTCGCAGAAAATCGGCCGTGATTTCCTCAAACTTATGGCCCACAGTTTGGCCGGCAATCTTTCCACCCCGCGGTGCGCCGAGATTAGCGGCCAGACAATTCGCAATCGCCTTGCTGGCGGTGTTCGAAGCATCTGCATTCCGCGCATTCCAACCATGCTTGGTCGTGTGCGTTAAGTGAAGAATTTCGCGTGCTAAATCTTGATGAAACTTTGCGCGCGCAGCGAGTAGGGAATTCATGCTGCAGCCAGCGAAAAGGCGCGATCCGCACGCAACGCGATAGAGAGGTTTCTTGCTACTGCACGCGCCACTGGTGGTGGAAACGCATTCCCGATTTGGCGATACTTCGTCGTCTTAGTGCCATAGAATTCCCAAGAATCAGGAAATCCCTGGAGCCGAGCCGCCATTCTCAAAGTCAGCCGCGGCATTCCGACGAAATCCTGTTCGGGAGCGTCGTTCGCGAGGCTCTTTCCTTCCACCCCCAATGTTGCCCACGCTTTCCGTGCACGGGTCGGACCTAAATCTGGCCCACCGTGTTTTTTCGATCCACCGACGAGGGTTGGCGCTATTTCATCCGCTCCGTCAACCCAGCGGTCGAGACCGCACCACCCTTTTGCGCCCATGAGGTCTCGCAAGCATTCGCCTACCGTCGGCGGGTTCTGCGGCTCTACCTCGGGCCAGTCGAATGCCTCTACCAACTGCTTCTTGATCGCGACGATAACAACGCGGGGGCGGAGCTGAGGGACGCCGAAATCGGACGCGTTCAGCAAACGCCAGTCGACATGATAGCCCATTTTATTGAGTTGTGACTTAAGGTGACCGCGATAATCCTCGAAAACCGCCCCCAAGAACCCGCGAACATTCTCAATCATCACAGCCTTGGGTTGTATTTCGTCGATAAGACGGAGTGCGGCAGGAAAAAGGTTTCGTTCGTCGCGCTCGCCGAGCTGCTTACCGGCCACTGAGAACGGGGGGCACGGCAAGCCTGCGGTCAGCAGCTCAACACCACGGAATGATCGCCCGTCAAATTCCGACATGTCTGTTGCACGCACGTCCCAAGCAGGCCGGTTCAACCTCAGTGTCTTAGCGAACTCAGGTTCGATCTCAACAAGCGCGGCATGACGAAAGCCGGCTTGCTCCAAACCCAATGCTTGCCCGCCCGCGCCGGCGCAAAATTCGATCGATTGCATGCGATACTCCCTACTTATCGTACCGCTATGTTCTCACTACGTTCCGGTCAAGTGACTGACCCCAAAAAGGAGATTTACTCCGCCGCCTGCGCTCCAGCCTCATCGCCGAACAGGCCCGGGCCGTTGTCCTCGGCTTCGGCGCCTTCATTGGCGGCCTTGGCCTTGTTGCGCTTGTCGAAGCTCGACCACACGTCGTTCCATTCGCCGCGGGTGGCGCCCTTCGAATATTCGGTCGCGCGCTGTTCGAAGAAGTTGGCGTGCTCCACGCCGTTGAGCAGCGGGGCGAGCCAGGGCAGCGGGTGTTCCTCGACCATGTAGATCGGCTGCAGGCCGAGCTGGCCCAGCCGCCAGTCGGCGATGTAGCGGATGTATTTCTTGATTTCCTTCGGCGTCATGCCGCTGACCGGGCCCATTTCGAAGGCGAGGTCGATGAAATTGTCTTCCAGCCGCACCGACTTCTGGCAGATGTCGATGATGTCTTCCTTGACCGCCTTGGTCAGGCAGTCGCGTTCGCGCACGAATTCGTGGAACATGCGGATGATGCCTTCGCAGTGCAGCGATTCGTCGCGCACCGACCATGACACGATCTGGCCCATGCCCTTCATCTTGTTGAAGCGCGGGAAGTTCATCAGCATGGCGAAGCTGGCGAACAGCTGCATGCCTTCGGTGAAGGCGCCGAACATCGCCAGCGTGCGCGCGATGTCCTCGTCATTGTCGACGCCGAACTGCTGCATGTAATTGTGCTTGTCGGCCATTTCCTCATATTCGAGGAAGGCGGAATATTCGCTCTCGGGCATGCCGATCGTGTCGAGCAGGTGCGAATAGGCGGCGATGTGCACCGTTTCCATGTTGGAGAAGGCGGTCAGCATCATCTTGACCTCGGTCGGCTTGAACACGCGGCCGTATTTGTCGTGGTAGCAATCCTGCACCTCGACATCGGCCTGCGTGAAGAAGCGGAAGATCTGCGTGAGCAGGTTGCGTTCGTGCTCGGTGAGCTTCTGCGCCCAGTCGCGGCAGTCCTCTCCCAGCGGCACTTCCTCGGGCATCCAGTGGATCTGCTGCTGGCGCTTCCAGAAGTCGTAGGCCCAGGGGTACTCGAAGGGCTTGTAGGTCTTGCGGGCTTCGAGCAACGACATCTGGTGGTTCTCCGGTTTCTGCGTGAACGACTCATATAGTGAATCAGAGCCCGGATTCGAAGGCAAGCGGGACTGATTCGGCGGGGATAAGATGCGCTTGACCGCATCACCGCGGGCTGGCGCGGCTCGGCGCGCCGCGCTTGCGGCGAATTGCGGAACGTGCGCGGCGTGCCGCCCGTTGGTCGGGTGAAGGAGAACGACCATGGGTGAATATGCCCCCGACGACCAGCGCGACGTCCACAACAGCGAAACCGCCGAGTGGCGCGAGACCGAACAGCAGCAACAGCAACAGCGCCAGCCGCAGGATGGCGATACGCCCGCCAATATGGGCTATGGCAATGCGCATGATGCGGCCGGCGTGAGCGAGCAGGAAAAGGCGCAGGCCGAAGGTTCCACCGGCGAAGCTGCAACGGATCGCGCGGACGATGCGCGCCCCGACATCCGCGCCCGCGCCGATGCCGCGAGGCCGCTCGGCAGCGACTGACAAGACACGCCGAATACGGGGATAGCGACATCGTTCGGTTTCCCCTTTTGCGGGCGATGTCCGCAACCCCCCGGCGCCCTGCTCCTCCTCGTGAGGGGTGGGGCGTCATCTTTCGGCCCGGCGCGGTCAAGCTCAAGCTTCCGTGGGCTTGCACGTAGATATACCTAGTCGCACACTGCCCCATGGCGGGGGTAGCAATGGGTTTCGAACTGACCGGGCTGGAAGAACGCGAGCTGCTGGCGCTGACCGGCGCCTATCTGCTGGCGAGCTTCGTGCTGGCGGCGCTGCTCGTCAGGCTGGCGGCGCAGGCCTGGCCCGCGCGGGTGGCGCGGCACAATCCCTGGCTCTTCCCGCTGATCCCGCCGCTCGCCACGCTGGCCTTGGCGCGCATGGTGCTGCTCACATGCGCCACCGTGTCGGACCGGGTGCTGCGCACCGCCTTCCGCGTGATTTCGGGCAAGCACAGCTACCGCCGCGTGCCGATCGACCGTTATGGCCGCTATCGCGAGCGGCGGCATATCCGCCGCTGAGCGCGCTCAGCGCGGGGTGAGCAGCCCCGCGAGATAGGCGGCGGCGACGATCTCGTTCGAATGGCTGCATTCGAGCCGGCGGCGCAATTGCGCGACGTGATAGGCGACGGTGTTCTCGCTGATCTGCAGATTGTAGGCGATCTGCTTCTGCCGCTGGCCCTGCGCCAGCCCCTCGAGCACGTCGCGCTGGCGCTCGCTCAGCTCGGGGCGCTGGCGCGGGATCGCGGCGGGGCCGGACTGCGCCAGATGCGCCTGCGTGCAATGCATGATCGCGGAAAGGTAGATCCAGCGCCCCTCGTCGACCGTCGCCCCCGCCGCCTCGCGCTGCGCCCGCTGCCGCGCCGCATCGCTGCCGGTCTGCATCAGCGCCATGCCCTCCACCGGCGCGCGCGCATGCGGGGGTACCCGTTCCTCGACAGTGTGTGCGGGGTTGCTGGCGGGCGTGAGCGGCAGGATCGCATCCTCGACCGCCGCATCGCGATAGAACACGCGGATCGCGCCGGCGAGCGGGACCTTGCCCGCCGCATCGAGCGCCGCGGCCCAGATCTCCTCGTCGCTGCGCGCATGGTCGAGCGCGACGAGGAAGTCCTCGAAGTGACTGCGCAGTCCTGCGGCACCCCCGTTCTGCGCGCCCCATCCGCGATTGCCCGCTGAAATGATCCCGTCTCCTGTCTGCGTGGGAATGGTAAATATACGTGGGCCTGCTGAACAAGCCCCGCGCAGAACTGCTTAAAGATGCGCCACTCCGGATGGTAAATTTCGTCCTAGAGCCCGCGCACCGGCATCCGGGTGCTGCGCAGGCACCGCATGCCGTAGCGTCAATGCACTCGGCCCGGAAGCTTGCCGGGTGAACGCCAGATCGGGCTGCACCCCAAGAATCCTTGGTCCCGTCCTTCCGTGCCTCAGCTTCGACGAAGCGTGGACCGATCCCTCCGGCGGCCCGTTGATTGGGTGTAAGCAACGCAAAACAAAGGGAATTTATGTTCGAGAAGATTCGCATCAAGGAACACATGGAAATCGCCGACGCACAGGGCCAGCATGTCGGGACCGTCGATGAAGTCGATGGTGACAACATCAAGCTGACCAAGTCCGACAGCGCGGACGATATCCATCACTTCATGCCACTCGATTCGGTCGAGAAGATCGACGACAACCGCATCTACCTGAAGGAAGGCGCACGCATTCCCGAAGGTCTCGGCAACAAGTCGACGATGGCCAACGCTTGACCCGGCCCTATCGCGGACCTTGTCCGCATGACAAAAGGCCCCGCGTTCCACCAGGGAGCGCGGGGCCTTTGGTTTGTCAGGCTTGCCTTACTGGCACGCTTTAGTTAGAATGTGAGGGTGTCTCACTGCGCAATTGCGCACCTGCCAGATGCATTTGTGCAACGTGGTGTTCATTGATTCTTCTCCTGTCATTCGGTCGGTTGGGAGGAGAATGACGTTCATCCTGATTCTAGGACAAGGTCGCCAGTTCTCCAAGGTTAAATCATGGCTTGTCTGTCTCACTCCGCTCTTCGGAATTCGTCGGGAAACGGCAGTGAAGTAGGACGGAAGCGGAGGTAGAGCACGCTTCTTCCGTCCGCATCGGTCGTGATGTCGTCGACGGTCACATCATGGATATCGGCCAGATCGGGTTGATCGAGGACTTCCGCGATGGGCCGGTCCAACGCGTCTCGGCCGATGGCACGAGGCGTCCGGATGGTTTGCGCCCGTCCGTCGTCCTCGAACAGTAACGCTCCATCGCGCGGGCAAGGCAGCCAGTGGCGCAATATATGCACTCTCCGGTCAGTGGCCCTGAGGCCGATCGAACGGACGTTCTTTTCGGAGATCGGGGTCGGATCCTCTTTTCCTTCGTCACCCCACCTCCACCGGACATCGTGGATGAGATCAATTCCCCGTAGGTGGGCGATGCGTCTCGTCAGGCTGTCCACCCGTAGATCACGGGGATCGACATGCTCCCAGTCCTCGATCCTGAGCCCTTCGGCGTCGATGCGCTTGCCGGCTTCGATGGCGCGCTCCATGAGTCTGCCCAGCGCCTCGATGTCCTCGGTCCTGACCGAACCGTCCAGACCGACGAGGACCGTGCAGGAATCGGTGTCCTCAGGCTTGATGGTGATCAGGGTGGGGCGGCTCACCCGCAGGAGCCATCCGTTTTTCGTGTTGGCGTCTACGGTCGCGCGGATGGCCGGTCCGAAGTAGCTGCTCGAACGTCGTTCGGGATCGAAACTGGTCACCGCATCGATGTCGTGACCACCCGCCGCGAGCCCTGCAGTGATCGCGTCCAGGATCATGATCAGTTCGTCGCGCGGGAGGCTGGAGAGCGCGACCCTTATTGTATTCTCACGTGCGCCGTCAGGTGATCCGCTCGTCACCGGCCTGATCCGCGCACCGAATGCGAGATCGAATTCACCCGGCAGGCCGATGGCCAGCTCCTCGCGGGTGGGAATGCGGACGCCTTCAGCGGTCTTGACGAGATACCTGATGCGGGCCGCCAGGACGCTTTGGAATATGCCGGCATGTTCGCGGGCGAGCGCATCGGCGAGGCGTTCCGATGCCAGTTCGCCGAGGTCGAACCGGTCCTCCATGAGGAAAACCGGCCGCCTGTCTTGGCGAGGAGGATCGATCGCATGTGCTTCGAGGATCGCCGTCGCCATTTTTCCGGCTGCCTGCAGGCTGTCGTCGTGGTCGTCATAGCCGGCGGCGGTCGCGGCGATCATCACGGCAGCGACCAGCTCCGGGTCCCCCCCGGTATCGCCGAGTGCGCGCAGCACCTCGTTTCCGTCGTGCAGACGCGATTTCTGCCTCTCCAGCGAGAGGAGGTGGAAGGCGGGAATGGGACGGTCGTAAAGGCTCGATCCGCGATCGATCCACATGTGGCGCAGGCCCGAGACGGTCCGCAGTTCGGACAGATCGTCGCATACGACGTCGACCACGGTCGTCAGCCCTTCTGCGAGGTTGACGCCGTGGCGTTCCATCGCTCCGGTCCATCGCTGCAGCAGCGTGGACCAATGCGGCATTCGCGACCAGACATTGCTCATGATGGCCTCCTTCCTCGAGGTGGACACGTCGAAGGACCGCGGAGGCAAAGCCTCCACGGATAGACGCGATGTGTTTTGATGCGATGGTTCGTTCCGATCCTCGCGGAGAGGATCCGGAGCCGACGTTCAAGCGGGTGCTATGCGATCAGACAACTCGGAGCTGAGACCGCCGTCGACCTCGCCCTTATGGTTAGCGAGGAATGCCTTGTCCCATGGCGACCGCTGCCATCTGGTTGCGGTCCCTTGCCTGACGGGCGGAAATGTCTGTGATCATCCGCTTGAGCTGATTCTCTCGATAGCGCTCGTCCAGCCTCGGATCGCCTTCGAAGGCCCTTATGACACCTAGGGGGTTGTTCTTCATCCGCATATGAAGACGGCGACCCACGATGTCGGTCTGGAGGTATGCGTCGAGGGACTTCAGGACCGACGTGGCAACGCGTGTTCGATTAGGATCCGACCCGTCGCCCAAGGCCTCGGAGATGTATTCACGAAGCACGATTGGTGCGGCATTCAACTGGCGTTTTGCGACATCGTAGTTTCTTCCCAAGGTGATCACATTGGCAGCCCTGCTCTGAAGGCAGTGAAGAGGATGCATGACTGCCAGGGGTATGGCGGTCTCATCGCCTCCGGACCGCATTGGAAAATCCATGATCACCATCTGCTTGAGTAGCTTGTCGGCAGGTGGACCTATGACGTTCGACAGGATGTCGATCTCGAGTTCGTGACCTTCGATGGTTGCATGCACGACTGCTGCATTCGGTGTATGGTCGTTCGCCTTGGGATACTGGACGCGGCCACCGAGTCTTTCGGCGATCTTTGCCGCGACGGTCCCGGTTCCGAAGAAATCGATATCCTTCGAAACGAAGGGAGCATAGTCCGACAGTTCGGGGGCATTCTCGCTGTAGCGCTCGGCCCAGAAATTCAATGCCTGACCTCCGACCAGCAGCGCGCCCTCCACGGGAGCGGTCAGGTCCATGACCTTCTCCACGATCCTCTGTGGAAGGACGCCCGGCATGGCGATCAATCGATCTCATTCCATTGACGAACTTTTGCGCGCCGAGCGATATCACGTGGGATGAACCCGTTGCGCTCCTGAAGCGAAGCGGCGTCGATACGTCCGGCGGCGAGATCGCGTTCATCGAGGTCGCGCGCGGCCTGCTTCGCCTTGGCCCTGTCGGATTGGCTGAAATCCTGATTAGCCATGAGAGAGCCTCCTCTTTTCTGCGTTTTGTTCTTCATTTCGAATATAGGACGACGGACCGGAATCTTCCACATCCGGATCTTCAACTTCACCCAGGCGGTGATGGCGTCAGGTCGTAGGAGTGCCTTTTCCTTCCCTATGTGGATACACCGTTTTCCAACGTCTCATCGTTCAGCAGCGACACCGCTCTTCATATCGGATTCCGATGCGGAGCAGCGGAAGAAGAAGCATGTCGCCTCAGTCCCCGATGCCGCGATCCGGAGGCGGGAATCGACGCGGATCACGGGAAATCTGCCGCGAGGCCCGGTCCGCCATGCCCATGGCTTCGCCGACGGTCGCCTTGGCGATGCGGAACGCATCCGGGAGGATCTTCCGTCCCTTAGCGGTCGGGTTGACGTAGGGGGTCAGATCCGTCCCGCCCTTGGCCTCCAGCACGCGCAGAGATTCCTGGAGTCGCGGCAATGCGTCCGCGGTCTCTTCCGCCATGATCCTGGCCAGGGCGGGTCTTTCCTGAGTGACCGCTGCAAGGTCGTAGACGTCGCGGGGAGTGAACTTGGCCGATCGATATCGGATCTTCTTGATGATCACTTCCTCGGGTGTCTCGAGGGCGATGCGCCGATCCCCGTATCTGGCCCATTCGAATCCTGGTTCGGTCTGCAGGGGTGGGGAGAGGAAGTCGATCTCTCCCTCGTCGAGCTCGAACTTCAGGTAGTGACCCGGCCACTGGAAGCGGTCGGAAATGCCGCGTGAGCCAGGATTGTTGGCGGGCACGAAGTTCCTGAGCGCGGTGCCCGGCACGAAGATGTCGATGTCGTAGGATATGCGATGGGCGATCTGGATGGCGATCGCGGTACCGCCCCCGAGCGTCCAGTCGGGGCTATCCGTTTTCTCCGATTGCGCGCCGAACACGTGATCCAGCGCCGGCAGCGCCTTGTCGAGGAGCTTGCGCCATTCAGAGGCCCTTGCGGTCATCGAGCCACCTCCTCGTCTCGTGTCCGGAAGGGAGGTGCAGCGAAGCGGCATCGGCG
>Ga0163111_10001169_pt1 | contig 15995 bp, 14 predicted proteins | sample CRUFie1St18metaG_FD_109645 | JGI IMG/M metagenome (GOLD analysis project Ga0163111, IMG submission 109645) | Marine microbial communities from the Costa Rica Dome - CRUD Field 142mm St18 metaG | ecosystem: Environmental > Aquatic > Marine > Oceanic > Photic zone | place: Costa Rica: the Eastern...
GTCACTTTGGCGAAGTTGTATCCCTCATTGCCGAGTCGTCGGGTGAGATAGTCCTCCGTGGCGGTAACCAGCTGCTGCGAGTACACTTGATCTGGCTGAACGATCAAAAAGCGATTCAGGTCCTCCTCTGGAAGCACGAGATCACCACTCAAGCCCACTTCGCTGATCGTAAACTTCTCGCCCTCGGTCACGTTGGCGGTGATGTACACCTCTTCCTTGTCTGGCGAGACCGCAACCTGGGTCGAGTCAATGTTGAATTGCAGGTAGCCGCGATCGAGATAATAGGAGGACAGCGTCTCCAGGTCGGATGTCAGCTTTTCTTTGGAATACTTGTTATCGCTGGTAAAGAATGAAAACCAGCCGCCCGTTTTCAACTCAAACAGGTCGAGCAAATCCTCGTCAGAGAAAATATCGTTTCCGACCACGTTGATGTGCTGGATAGTCGCTACCGTACCCTCGTTCACATCGATGGCGATCGAAACACGATTGCGGGGCTCTGCAATCACCTCGGAGTCAATGCTCGCGTCGTAGCGCCCTTGTAGTACATACTGGCGCTGCAACTCGAGCTGCATGCCTTCCAGCGTGGAGCGCTGAAATACTTGGCCAACCGCCAATCCTGCGCCCTTCAATCCATCTAGTAACGCTTCTGTCTCAATTGCCTTGTTACCGTCGATGGTGATCTCGCTGATGCTCGGCCGCTCTGCGACCACCACCACCAACACACCGCCGTCCCGGGCGATTGAGATATCGTCGAAATTGCCCGATGCAAATAAGCTTTTCGCGGCGGCGCGGACGACCAACGTATCGACCGTGTCACCGACCCCAACAGGCAGCGCGGCAAAGACACTCCCCGGAGTGATCCTCTGCAGTCCCTCAACGCGAATATCCTGAATCACGAACGACTCGATCTGTGCCAAAACGGGCCGACAGACTCCGAGCCATGCCGCCAAAATAAGCATGGCCCCGAGGCAGACACCTCGCCGTGTGTGATGAGTATTCAAGTGCATACCGTCTTCGTATTCAGGTAAGAGACCTTGCTGCTGCTTCCCACTCCATTCGCTGTCTCCGATAGCGTTTGGGCTTCTTCAGCTATTGCAGGTTGGTTGATCATCCAGCGTTATCACAAATTCGACACATCATTATACAGGGCAAACACCATGATGCTCAGCACCAAAACAACGCCCACCTGATAGCCCGCCATCTGAATCCGCTCAGGCAGAGGCTTGCCCAGCAGCGCCTCAAAACTGAAGAAAACCAACTGCCCGCCATCCAGCACGGGAATCGGGAGCAGATTCAGTACGCCGAGTGACACACTGAGTAAAGCCAAGAATCCGAACCAAGACACCCACCCCGCTTCAGCAGTCGACGCCGCAACCTGGGCGATAGTAATCGGACCGGATAGATTGCTGGGAGAAATCAACCCCTGGAGCATCCTGCTGATCGATTTAATCGTGAACGTCACTAGATCTAGGGTGCGACTGAGTGAGGCTACCATCGCTTCAATCGGGCCACGGTCAAAATGACGCTGCTGAGACTGAGGTATGACCGGCAATGAGACTGACATACCGACCGAACCGATCCGCTCGACCTCAGACCTCACGCTGGCAGGGGTCACCGTGAGAGTTTGCCGAGCACCATCACGCTCAATCGACACACTGATGGCCTGATCAGGGCGCGCGCGGACATAGGTGACCCAATCCATCCACAGCGGCATGGGTTGGCCATCAGCCTCCAAGATTATGTCACCGACTATGAAGCCCGCAGCACGCGCAGATCCGGACTCAGTCAGGCCGCCCACCCGGGGAGCTACCAAAGGCGTCTTGATGGTAATCCCAATCGCATTCAATAGGTTGGGATGCTCGGCGCCCTTCAGCCATTCCTCAATCGAGACCTCGTAATGCTTTTGAACGTCTGATCCGGGCTGACCGGCAACGAAGCTAAGAACACCCGAGTCGCCCAGACGCTCCAGCAAAGCAAAGTTCACGGCAGCTACGGTGGGCGTCTCCCGCCCATCGATGGCTCTAATTTCCTGTCCTGCCTGCAAGCCTGCCTGCTCTGCCAGCGAATCGGGCAAAACAGTCGCGATCTCCGGAATCACGCCCATCTCACCACGTAAAAATAATCCCCACAGCACCACGATCGCCAACAAAAAATTGGCGGCCGGGCCCGCAGCCGCGATCGCCATGCGGGCTCCCACCGGTTGCCGGTTGAAGGCCCGTGGCAAATCGGCTTCGGGGAGATCGTCCTCCCGCTCATCTGCCATCCGGACGTAACCACCGAGCGGAATCGCTGACAACACGAACTCTGTTTCACCCGCGCCCTGCCAACGGAACAGCGGCTTGCCAAATCCAATAGAGAACCGCAGCACTTTGACGCCCGCGCGTCGAGCGACCCAAAAGTGCCCGTATTCGTGAACCGCGACTACAGTCGCAAAAGTCACCAGTGCTACCGCAAGCGTTTGAAGTGTGTCGATCAATGCCCTACCTCTGAGTTACAAGCCAAAAGACAATGCTGCAACCCGCGATGACGCTGCATCGCGCGCTACCTGGTCGAGTGCTTGGACCGCGTCAAGGCTTTGAGGTTCCGACAGATTGACGTCGGCGAGGGTCGATTCGATCACGCGGTCAATATCAGTAAATCGAACCGTGCCCGCAAGAAACGCCGCTACCGCGATCTCGTTCGCCGCACTGAAAACGCACATACCACCCGGGCGAGTAATGGCCTGCTGAGCCAGAGCCAGACATGGAAAAGCGTCCAGATCAGGGGCCTCGAAGTCGAGCCGTCCGGCAGCCACCAGATCAAGTGGCTCGACGCCCGCATCCACCCGATCAGGCCACGCGAGGCAGTACGCAATCGGGGTACGCATGTCGGGCTGCCCCAACTGTGCGAGGACCGAACCGTCTCGATATCGAATCATCGAATGCACAATACTCTGCGGGTGCACCACGATGTCGATTTCATCCGGCGTGCGGTCAAACAACCAGCACGCCTCCGCCAGTTCAAGACCCTTGTTCGCGAGCGTCGCCGAGTCGACAGAGATTTTCTGCCCCATAGACCAATTGGGGTGCGCGCAGGCTTCTTCGGGAGTCACCCGATCCAACGACTGCCGTGACCTTCCACGGAAAGGTCCGCCAGAAGCCGTCAGAACAATCTTTTCCACGTTTCTCATCTCCGGCCATCCGGACGGATCGATCGGTAAACATTGGTGCATGGCGTTATGCTCACTGTCCACCGGCAGCAGTGTGGCACCACCTTGCTTCACCGCCTCCACAAAGAGGCCACCCGCACTCACCAGCGCCTCTTTATTGGCCAGCAAGATGGTCTTTCCCGACCTGGCGGCACTCAGCGTCGGCCGCAATCCGGCAAATCCGACGATCCCCGCAACGACCGTGTCGATGTCAGGTGCCGACACCAATTCGTCCAACACTGCCGCGCCCGCCGCGACGGTGACCTCGGGTAAATCTTCGAGTGCAGCCTTTAACGCGTCTGCGGCCGCCTCATCACCCATCACAGCGTATTGAGGACGATGACCGCGACACAGCGTCGCCATGTCCTCAACCGATTTATTCGCGGAGAGCACGGCGGCCTGATAGCGATCAGGATGACGCGCAATAACGTCCAGCGTGGACTCTCCGATCGAGCCTGTCGCCCCCAGCACTGCAATGCGCCGCATGATCAGTAACCCACCAGCAAAAGGCCTAGCGCAAAGACGGGCGCGGCACCGCAGATACTGTCCAGACGATCCAGCACCCCACCATGGCCCGGCAGCAATGACCCGGAATCTTTCAAGCCCACCTCGCGTTTGAGCAGGCTGACGGTCAAATCACCCACTACCGACGCTCCGGCCGTGGCGAGACCCAGTGCCAATAAAGACCCAAACCCCAGATGCAAGTAGGCAGGTGGCAGGGCTTGCCAGATCACCGAAGTCAGGAGCACAACAGACAGCAATCCACCCCAGAAACCTTCCCAGGTTTTGCCCGGGCTGATGTCTTTCGCAAGTGCGTGGCGCCCGAAACGCCGCCCCACGAAGTAAGCGCCGATATCCGCAGTTGCCACGGTCAGAATCATCACGAACATCACAAAGGGACCATTGCTCATCGTCAGGCATACCGTCACTGCCAGCCAGGTGACCGACAAGATTGCCCAGCCCAGCACAGCGCGCACGGAGGTGCGTCGCCACACACCCTGGCCGGCGGGGTAATACTTCAGCCCCAACAACATCACAGACCAGAGTAAAGCGCTGGCCGCAAGCGCCGGTTGCGCACTCACGGCGCTGCCGGCTGTAGGCAAGTCAATTCCATGCCACATCGCTAAGCACAGAAGCGGTACACCGGCGGCGAAGGCACCGCGCTGCCATGCGGTACGGGCACCCACCAGCGCCGCCCACTCCCAGGCGCCCGCGGTGGCGACCAACGCAAACAGTGCAGCCTGCATGGCGTACGGCGCATAAATCAGCGTGCCAATGAGCGCGCCTGCAAGGATCAGTGCGGTAATGATTCTTTGCCGAAGCATTGCGCTCGCGTCCACCCGACTCAGTAGTGGTGCAACAGGGGCCGCACGCCAAATCGGCGCTCCCTCACCGCGTAATCTGCAAGGGCAAGGTCAAGCACCGTTTCGTCGAAATCGGGCCACAGTACCTCTGTAAACCAGAACTCAGCATAAGCGAACTGCCACAATAGAAAGTTGGAGATACGAGCCTCACCCGCAGTGCGAATACAGAGATCGGGGTCAGGTAACTGTGCGGTAGCGAGGCGCTGCGATACGGCCTCTTCATCAATGTCAGCGGGATTCAACTTCCCCTCCGCCACATCCTGAGCGATCGAGCGAGTGACTTCCGCAACATCCCAACGACCGCCGTAATCCAGCGCGAGTGTCAGCGTTGCGCGGTCGCCCGCCTCTGTGGCGGCCTCGGCCTCCGCAATTAATTTTTGCAGACGGGGGCTAAATCGGTCGCGACGACCAATTACTCGCAAGCGGACACCATCTCTTGCCAATTTCTCGACTTCATTGCGCAGGTAACGCGACAACAAGGCCAGCAAGGCTCGCACCTCGGCTCTGGGGCGGCCCCAGTTCTCACTCGAAAAGGCAAATAACGTCAGGTAGCGGATGCCGCGCGTCTCACAGGCCGAGACAATCTCTCTCACGACCTCGGCGCCAGCCCGGTGCCCGGCAACGCCCGGGTAGCCCTCGCGGCGCGCCCACCGGTTATTGCCATCCATGATAATGGCGACATGACGCGGGACGCTGCGAAGCTGAATGTCAGAGGCTTGCATAAAATGGAACCTAAGTCCGTCAAATCGCCATCAGGTCGGTTTCTTTCTCACCCAGGGCAGACTCCACCTTGGCAACGAAGTCGTCTGTGAGCTTCTGGATGACGTCCTGAGCCCGGCGCTCCTCGTCCTCGGAGATTTCCTTCTCCTTTAACAACTCCTTGAGCATGCCCAGGCCATCTCGTCTGGCGTTGCGCACCGACACTCGCGCTGATTCGGCCTCACCGCGGGCTTGCTTGATATAGCCCTTACGCGTCTCCTCGGTAAGCACCGGCATCGGTATCCGAATCACGTCGCCGGCTGTGGCGGGATTCAGGCCGAGATCAGATTTCATAATGGCCCGCTCAATATCGGGCGTGATGGCCTTATCAAACGCCACGACGCTCAGCGTTCTCGCGTCCTCGATATTAATGTTGGCAAGCTGATTGAGCGGCGTTTCAGCGCCGTAATACTCAATCCGAATGCTGTCTAGCAGACTGGGGTGGGCCCGTCCGGTGCGAATCTTATTGAAGTTATGTGCGAGGGCTTCCAGCGCCTTGCCCATTCGTTCTTCTGTGTCTTGTTTGATGTCATCAATCATGTCACCGATCCTACTTTCTGTTCACTTCAGGGTCTCAAGCCTGAATCAAGGTCCCCTCATCACCGCCCCGAACGATGCTGAGCAGGGCACCGCGCTGCGACATGTTGAAGACTCTTACCGGCATATCATGGTCTCGCACGAGACAGATTGCCGTGAGATCCATCACACCCAATTTTTTGTCGAGCACTTCGTCGTAAGTAAGCACGTCATACTTCACAGCATCGGGGTCGGTGACCGGGTCTGCACTGTACACACCGTCGACCTTGGTCGCCTTCAGCACAACATCCGCCTTGACCTCGATACCGCGGAGGCAAGCAGAGGAGTCAGTCGTGAAAAAGGGATTACCTGTTCCCGCGGCAAAAATCACCACGTCGCCGTTTGATAATGCGCGGATGGCCTTGCGCCGGTCGTAGTGCTCAACCACGCCGCTCATAGGAATCGAAGACATCGCCTGGGTGGCGATATTGGAGCGCTCGAGGGCATCGCGGAGCGCAAGCGCGTTCATCACCGTGGCCAGCATACCCATGTGGTCACCTGTCACGCGGTCCAGTCCGGCGGCGTTCAATGCGGCGCCTCTGAAAAGGTTGCCGCCTCCGACCACCAGTCCCACCTGAACACCGATACCCACCAGCTGACCGATCTCGAGCGCCAGCTGATCGAGTACTTTGGGGTCTATGCCAAAGGCTTCTTGGCCCGTGAGCGCCTCACCGCTCAGCTTGAGGAGGATGCGCTTATAAACTTTGTCTGCCGCCATCTTTGTCTCTCCCGCACAGCACCTCAATGAGGCACCATGCTACCGGACCGCAAGGCTCCCGTTCATACAGAAACCTTGGTGATTCTTCTTATCTCGATGTGGCGCCGCCGCGAGCCCCCGCAGCGGTATGCCTGCGGATCAGTTACCCAGCTGCGCCGCCACCTCAGCCGCAAAATCGACCTTCTCGACCTCGATCCCCTCACCGACTTCAAAGCGCGTGAAGCCCAGCACCTCGGCACCAGCCGCCGAGACCAGCTTACCCACTGTCATGTCGGAGTCTTTTACAAACGCCTGCTCTGTCAGGCTGTTCTCTGACAGGAATTTCCGGATACGCCCATCGATCATCTTTTCAACAATTTCCGGAGGCTTGCCAGAATCCTGTGCTTGAGCCGCATAGATTTCGCGCTCTTTGGCGACTTGTTCAGCGGGCATGTCATCAGGAGACACAACCTGCGGATTGACCGCAGCCACGTGCATCGCCACGTCGCGGGCCAGCTCGTCAGAGCCACCCTCCAATGACACCAACACTGCGATACGGTTATTACCGTGGACGTAACCACCCACGACACCGTCGCTTGCCTCATGCGTGACGACTCTCCGTACGCTAATGTTTTCACCAATTTTCTGGACGAGTGCCTGGCGGGCGTCTTCCGTATCACCTCCTGCCAGCGTCTCAACGTCCGCAATGCGCTCGCCGAAAGCTTTGCTCACTACCGACTGGACAAAGCCTAGGAAGTTCTCGTCACGCGCAACGAAATCGGTCTCACTGTTCACTTCAACCATCGCAGCGAAGCTACCGTCATCGGCGGTCTGTATCGCAACCACACCGTCAGCCGCGGTGCGGCCAGCTTTCTTAGCGGCCTTCATACCGCTGGACTTCCTTAGCGTCTCGATGGCCGCATCGATATCGCCATCCGCTTCAGAGAGCGCTTTTTTGCACTCCAGAAGGCCTAGGCCGGTCCGTTCACGCAGTTCTTTTACCAGTGCAGCAGACATGATTTTCCTCGCAATCCCGCATTCCAGCGGCAACACAACAATAAAATAAATAGAGGAACCGGTTAAGGTTCATGTTGAACAATTCCGGGCACCCCAGTGCCCGGAATTGGATCAAGAGGCAGGTGCCTCTGCGTCGTCGCCAGCGGCAATCTCAGCTTCAGCGGCCGTTGCCTCTTTAGACTCTTCCGCTGAAGTCGCTTCTTCTGCAGGCGCTTCCACTGCTTCAGCAGGAGGCGCAGGCTCCGCTTCTGACTCAGTCTCTTCAACAAACTCGTCGGCAGTCACGACTTCGCCCGCTGCCGCCTTGCCTGCAATCACGGCATCCGCCACGGCAGTAACATACAACTTGATTGCGCGAATGGCGTCGTCGTTCCCTGGGATGACGTAATCTACGCCATCGGGATCACTGTTGGTATCGACGATACCAATCACGGGGATACCGAGTTTGTTTGCTTCAGTTACGGCAATACGCTCGTGGTCAACGTCCACAACGAACAGCACGTCGGGCAAGCCTGACATTTCTTTGATTCCGCCGATAGAGCGCTCGAGCTTCTCCTTCATGCGAGAGCGCATCAGCGCCTCTTTCTTGGTCAGCTTGGCAAAGGTGCCATCGCGCTCCTGGTCTTCCAGCTCGCGCAGACGTTTGATAGAGGACCGAATGGTCTTGTAGTTGGTGAGCATGCCCCCCAACCACCGGTGGCTCACAAAGGGCATGCCGCAACGACGCGCATGCTCTTCAACGATCTTTCCTGCAGCGCGCTTGGTGCCGACGAACATCACCTGATTTTTGTTCTCGGCCAGACGCTTCACCGTCGCCAGCGCTTCATTGAAGGCGGGTACCGTGTGCTCAAGGTTGATAATGTGGATTTTGTTGCGAGCCCCAAAGATGTACTGATCCATCTTGGGATTCCAAAAACGGGTCTGATGCCCGAAGTGCGCGCCTGCTTGCAGCAAGTCACGCATGCTTACTTGCGTCATAATCAAAGTCTCTGTTTGGGTTCACCTTCCGTTTTCTCTGCGACTCCAACCGTAACCGGCACCCGGGTCCGCACATGGGAGAAAACGTGCTATTCGCCTAAAATGGCGTCGCCAGCCACTGCTAGCGGCGCGCTTTATACCACAGCTGCCCAAACAGTAAAAGCGCGACCCAAAAGCACCGCCGAGTCGGTTACACTCTCCCGCCGTTCAAATTCTGAAGCACCGAAAGGTTTTCATGAGCAATGTGACTCCAAAAACCGATTCTGAAATCGAGGGTATGCGCGAGGCAGGCCGACTGGCCGCCGAGGTATTGGACATGATTGGCCCGCAGGTTGAAGTCGGCATGACGACGGGAGAACTTGATCGCATCTGTCACGATCATATCGTCAACGTGCAGAAAGCCATCCCGGCACCCCTAAATTACAAGGGATTCCCAAAGTCGATCTGCACCTCCGTCAACGAGGTGATCTGCCATGGCATCCCCTCGGACAATAAAAGGCTCCGCAACGGCGACATCATTAACATCGACGTCACAGTGATCAAAGACGGCTGGCATGGCGATACCAGCATCATGGTGGGCGTTGGCGAGGTCGCACCACATGCCGAGCGACTCGTTCGCGTCACTCAGGAGTGTCTTTACCAAGCACTGGCATTGGTCAAGCCGGGCGCCACGCTAGGAGATCTTGGCCATGTGATTCAACAGCATGCCGAGGCCAATTATTATTCAGTAGTGAGAGAGTACTGTGGTCACGGTATCGGCCAAGTCTTCCACGAGGAGCCCCAAGTGCTCCACTACGGCAAACCGGGTACGGGTTTGCGCCTCGAGCCGGGCATGACCTTCACAGTGGAGCCCATGATCAACGCGGGCAAACGGTACACGAAGCTCAACGCACGAGACGGATGGACTGTCACAACCCGCGACGGCCGACTATCGGCTCAGTGGGAACACACCATCGCCGTCACGGAATCGGGCTGCGAAGTGCTTACCCGGAGGCAGGATGAAGTCCTCCCCTTCTGAGGCACCGCTGGACACCAGCCCAACCGTTTCTTTGCCACATTTTGGTGATTACGTCGCGGAGCACGGTTCTACCTCGGTCGCTGCACGACATTACTTACAAGATGCCCGAGAGGCGCTCGCCTCCGCCTTCGCTCCGGGCAACGCTATCAAGCCCTTGTTGCGCCAGGCCAGTGAGTGCGTGGACCAGGCTCTGTCTTTGCTCTGGACCGAGTACCTGGGTGAAACCCTGGAAGCAGCGCTCATTGCGGTGGGCGGCTACGGGCGCGGAGAGCTCTTCCCACAGTCAGATATCGATATTCTGATTCTAATTGAACGCGCGCCGGACGATGCGACTGCAAGCCAACTCGAGCGCTTCGTCACCAGCTTATGGGATATCGGCTTACAGATCGGCCACAGCGTGAGGACACTCTACGAATGCGAAACGCTGGCAGCCGAGGACCTGACCATCCTTACCACAATGATGGAGGCCCGCCACCTGAACGGTAATCAATCGCTACTCCCTGCGCTGGAGGCGCTGATTGCGCCATCCCGAATGTGGGGGCCCAATGACTTCATCCGGGGCAAGCTGAGCGAGCAGCAAAACCGCCACGATCGATACAGCAACACCGAGTACGCGCTCGAACCCAATATTAAAAGTTCACCAGGTGGACTCCGCGACTTGCAAGTGATCGAGTGGATTACGCTGAGGTGCTTTGGTACCAGCCTGACCGCCACGGGGCAGCCGGATTTCCTCAACAAAAACGAGCGTGAGCAACTTCGCAACGGCCAGGAGTTTCTCAGTCAAGTGCGCTTCGCATTGCACGTGATGATCGGGCGAGCAGATGACCGGATCCTGTTTGATCATCAGAAAAAACTCGCAGCGCTCTGGAGCATGACTGACGGTGATCGACTGGCGGTCGAACAGTTCATGCAGGTTTACTATCGGTGGATGCAAACCCTCAGCCAGTTGAACGAGCTGTTGATTGAGGTGTTTGAGCATCGCTTGGCCGACGCGGAGGCCTCCGATATTCGGGTGATCGATGACGACTTTGAGGTGAGCGACAGTCGGATTCGCGCGCGGCATGACGATGTCTTTTGTAGCCAACCCAGCAACCTGCTTCGGCTCTTCGTGCTGATTGGCAACGACCCACTCGTGGACCGAATAGAGCCCAACACCCAACGCTTACTGCGACGCGATGCCCCGCTGATTGACGAGGCATTCCGTGCAGATCAGACGAATCGGCAGCTATTCATGGACGTGATGGGCGTACCTCATAACATGACCAAGCAGCTGAGACGCATGTCTCGACATGGCGTTCTGGGCCGATACTTACCCGCCTTCGGCGCCATTATCGGGCAAATGCAGTTCGACCTTTTCCATGCCTACACCGTTGACGCGCACACCACCGAAGTCATCGCCAACACGCGGCGCTTCATGCGCGCTGATTACACCGATCGCTTTCCCGTCTCGACCCGAATTGCCCGGCGCCTGCGCGACCCCAAGCTACTCTATATTGCCGCGCTATTTCACGACATCGGTAAAGGCCGTGGTGGCGATCACTCGGAGTTGGGCGCGGTCGACGCAGAGCAGTTCTGCACAGACCATGGCTTATCTACGACTGACACCGCGCTGATCGTCTGGTTGGTACAGAACCACTTGCTGATGAGCCAAATCGCCCAACGACGCGATATTTCCGACCCCGAGGAAATTCAGCGATTCGCCGAGATTGTTACCACTCAGGAACGTCTGGACTATCTGTATACGCTCACTGTTGCCGACATCGCGGGCACTAACCCAGAGTTATGGAATGCGTGGCGCTCCTCGCTCATGCGCCAGCTATACACCGAGACGCGGCGCGCCCTAAGTCGGGGCCTTAAAAACCCGCTGGGTCGAGAGGACATTATCAAGTCGACCAAACATGCCGCAGCAGAGACACTGGAGTATCGCGGGTTCTTGAGTGAGGAACTTGATGACCTATGGGCCACTCTGGGCGATGACTACTTTCTCCGCGAGCGTGCAGATGACATCGCCTGGCACACGGAGGCGATCGCAGACCACAACCACATTAACGGTGCACTGGTCCTCGTCCGACAGGCCAGCGAATCCCCGATCAGCAACGCAACGCAAATATTCGTCCACACCCAGGACGAACCCAATACCTTCGCCCGTATCTGTGCCGCGATCGAGACACTAGACCTGAGCATTCACGATGCCCGCATCTACAGTGATACGAAGGGCGGCACGCTGGACACCTTCTTCGTGCTAAAAAGTGATGGTAGCTCTCTGCCTTCACATCCCGATACCTTTGCTGAGATCGAAGATAAAATTCGCCACAGTCTGGCGCTGGAGAGCCTTAAAACGGTTTCCCGGCATACGCCAAGAACCGTTCGGGCATTCACTATCCCGACCTCCGTGTCGTTTTCTGAAGACGAAGCAGGCGCGCACACCACCCTAGAAATTGCCACCGCTGACCGTCCCGGCCTTCTGGCGAGGCTGGGCTCAGTCTTATCCGAGCATCAAGTCTCTATTCAAGGCGCAAAAATTCAGACACTGGGAGAACGCGTGGAAGATGTGTTCTTCCTGACCGATGCCGCGGGTGGCCCGCTGCGCGACAGAGATTCTCTGGCGCGAATTGAACAACAGTTGATTACCCTCTTGGAGGCATCGCGAACTGAGGACGACTCACCCTCGGAGATCGCGATTTGAATGCTGGTTTTGAGGCGCTGCAGCCTTACCCGTTCGAGAAGTTGGCTCGATTGTTCGAGGATATCTCTACTGAACACAGCTCCGTCATCCCACTGACCATTGGCGAGCCGCAGCACCCACCTCCTGAGATGGTGTTGTCGCTACTACGACAACACGCCGGCTTGATTTCCTCCTACCCCGCTACAGTGGGGCGACAGGAGCTTCGTGCGGCGATTGCGAAGTGGCTGGAGCAACGATTCTCACTGTCTGCTGTCGATCCAGATCGACAGGTACTGCCTTTGAATGGCACCAGAGAGGGGCTGTTTGCGCTCGCTCAGGCCGCAGTGACCTATGGCAAACCCGGCGCAGTGATCTCACCCAACCCGTTTTACCAAATATACGAGGGCGCAGCGCTGCTCGCTGGAACGGAGCCGCTGTGGGTGAATTGCAACGAGAGCAATGGCTTTCTTCCCGATTTTGACACCGTCACGCCAGCACAATGGCAGACCTGCGAGTTGTTGTATATCTGCACGCCGGGCAACCCGGCTGGGGCCATCATGCCCAGCGGAATGCTGCAAAAACTCATTCGCTTGGCTGATGAGTACGATTTTCTGATTGCAAGTGACGAGTGCTACAGCGAGATCTACCCAGACGAAGGCATACCACCGCCCGGGCTACTACAGGCCGCTGCTGAGCTAGGAAGGCACGACTACCGACGGTGCCTTTGCTTTCACAGTCTCTCGAAGCGCTCTAACTTGCCGGGGCTCCGCTCCGGCTTCGTGGCCGGCGATGCGGCTTGGATAGAGCGCTTTAAACGCTACCGAACCTATCACGGTTGTGCGATGCCGCCGCACCACCAAATTGCCAGCGAGTGGGCTTGGGGGGATGAACAACACGTCGAAGAAAACCGGGCGCGATATCGGGAAAAATTTGCTGCCGTGACGCCAGTACTCGCTGACGTGATGACAGTGACGTCGCCCGAAGCGGGTTTCTATCTATGGCCCGAGACACCTATCAACGACGAGACGTTCGCACAGCACCTACTGGAGCGCGCGGCGGTTAAAGTGTTGCCGGGTCGATACCTCGCAAGGGACACCGAGCAAGGAAATCCCGGTGAGAATCGGGTCAGACTGGCGCTGGTCGCCGAGCTTGAGAACTGCGTCGAAGCAGCAGAGCGAATCGCCCATGCAATCAAAAAGGGTTGGTGAGATGGGTACAGCGGGCAACCTCAACAAGGCGGAGCGCATCGCCTATATCGATGACAGACTGCAGGCACTGTACCCTGAAACGCCGGTTCCCCTCGACCATACCGACCCGTACACGTTACTTATCGCCGTCTTACTCAGCGCGCAATGCACCGATGAGCGCGTCAATCAGGTGACACCCGGACTCTTCACCAAAGCAGATTGCCCTGAGGACATGGTTCAACTGAGCGTCGAGGAAATCCGCTCGATTGTCCGCCCCTGCGGTTTATCTCCGCAAAAATCGAAAGCGATCCATCGCCTGAGCGAACTTCTACTGGAGCACCATGCCGGTGAGGTTCCCGCAGATCTGGAAGCATTGGAGAAGTTGCCCGGCGTGGGACATAAAACTGCCAGCGTAGTCATGGCGCAAGCCTTTGGACTACCGACCTTCCCTGTCGATACGCACATTCACCGTCTGGCACAGCGCTGGGGTCTGACCCGGGGGCGCAACGTCGTCGAGACGGAGCGAGATTTGAAAAAAGCCTTCCCACAGGCGCGCTGGAATGCGCTTCACCTGCAGATCATTTATTACGGGCGCGAGTACTGCACCGCTCGCGGCTGCGATGGCCGCGTCTGCGAAATCTGCACCACCTGCTACCCCGCACGAAAGCATCCCAAGCGCTGCAATAAAGCCTGATCACAAGGCAGCCACATAGCAATTCTGCTACCCTGCGCGGCCGGTTCGGGATGCCGCACGATCCGTATCTCAGTGACAAACCGTAAGAGCATCATCACCAGCATGGGCATCGTCATGAGTCTGCCGACCTTATTTGGAATTCCAAATTGCGACACCGTACGCAAAGCGCGTAAATGGCTGGACAGCCAAGGCATTGCGCACGACTTTATCGATCTTCGCGACAATACGCCGCCTGTCAGCCGCATCGCGTCTTGGCTTGAGTCAGTTGGTGCGGAGCGACTGATTAACCGCCGTAGCACGACTTATAAACAGTTGGATGAGTCGCAACGCGACGCTCTGAGCGGCGGTGCTGCGGCTGAATTGCTCCGTGAACATCCAACACTGATCAAGCGACCAGTGTTGGTATGGCAGGACACGGTATCGGTTGGTTTCTCCGAGCAGGATTTTGCGTCGCGGTTTCATGTTTGAATGCATAGTTGAGGGTAAGACGGAATGAGCTCGCTACATGGTTTTGGTCTGGGCATCGCATCGGAGAACGCCGAGGGCGCTTCCCTGGATGTGTTTTATCCTCGCCCTCTCGCACAGGTAACAGGGGCGGTTGCCGATGCCTTGCAGGGTGTCGCGGGGCATCTCGACGCCGCTCAGTTGAGAGAACTGGCCAGCGCATTGGAGCAAACCGGCGAGACGGGGCTTGCCACTGTTGCCAAGCAACTCACGGACACCGATCAGCGGGTGGTCGCCACCCCGCTTGCCGACAACGCTGCCCCGGATTCCGTTGAGGCGGCTTACCTTAAGCTGCACCTGATCTCCCACCGGCTAGTCAAACCCCATGAGACAAACCTGACTGGCCTATTCGGCCTGCTAGCCAACGTGGCATGGACCGATCAGGGACCGATCGACCTCACTGAATTACCCCAGCGGCAACTCGACGCCAGATTGAGGGGCGCTGTGTTGGAAGTCTCCAGCGTCGATAAATTCCCAAAGATGACCAACTATGTGGTGCCGGCTGGCGTGCGCATTGCTCACACCGCCCGGGTACGACTGGGGGCTTACCTCGGTGAAGGCACAACGGTCATGCATGAAGGTTTTATCAACTTCAACGCGGGAACCGAAGGGCCCGGCATGATTGAAGGCCGCATCTCGGCAGGCGTATGGGTAGGCGAAGGTTCTGATTTAGGTGGCGGCTGCTCTACCATGGGGACGCTCTCAGGCGGGGGCAATATTGTGATCTCGGTGGGCAAAGAATGCCTGATTGGTGCCAATGCAGGCCTCGGTATTCCGCTGGGCGATCGGTGCACCATCGAGGCGGGATTGTTCGTCACCGCAGGCACCAAAGTCAGCGTGCTGGATGACCGCGGCGAGACCATCGAAACCGTATCGGCCAGAACGCTGGCGGGACGCTCCGAGCTGCTATTCAGACGGCACTCATCCACGGGCGCGGTGCAGTGCCTAACCAACAAAAGCGCCATCGAACTCAACGAGATGCTGCATGCCAACAATTGATGATCAGGACGCCACGCTGGCGCTGACACGGGAGCTAATCGCGCGCCGCTCCGTGACTCCCGATGATGCCGGGTGCCAGGACAGCATGATGGCTCGCCTTGAGCAGGTCGGCTTTTCAGTTGAGCCCATGCGCTTTGGCGAGGTGGATAACTTCTGGGCGACCCGAGGGACGTCGGGCCCCTTGTTAGTCTTTGCCGGGCATACCGATGTCGTCCCCCCCGGTGATGACGCCCGCTGGGATTCCGACCCCTTCACCGCCACCGTAGATGGGGAGGATCTCGTCGGACGTGGCGCGGCGGATATGAAAGCGAGCCTCGCTGCCATGGTGGTAGCCTGCGAGCAGTTCGTGA
>Ga0163111_10001171_pt1 | contig 15987 bp, 10 predicted proteins | sample CRUFie1St18metaG_FD_109645 | JGI IMG/M metagenome (GOLD analysis project Ga0163111, IMG submission 109645) | Marine microbial communities from the Costa Rica Dome - CRUD Field 142mm St18 metaG | ecosystem: Environmental > Aquatic > Marine > Oceanic > Photic zone | place: Costa Rica: the Eastern...
ATCCTTACTTCCTTTCTTGACTTTACCAGTTACGGCAGTCTTCAGATTAGAACCTGGATTCTCACGCTTGTAAGCATCAACAGATTTCTGACTCATACCATCAACACCGTCTTTGCGGTTTGACTTCTGCCAGTCTTCACCCATTACTTCTTTTTCAGTTTTAGGTCTCAGTTCAGCAGCTGCTTTTAATGCGTCAATTTTCTTTCTTCCTGTAAGTTTTTTTGCTGCCGCTACAGCAGCATTATACTTTTCATATCCAGGAATTGCTTCTTGGATTTCAACTTCTTCCTTTTTAATTTTTTCGCAACGGTTGTAAGTCTTACCGAAAAGTTTTTGGGTTCCTACTTTTTTGTAACCCTTCCAGCACTTTTTTGCTTCATCAAGCATTCTGCTACCAATACCATCAGTTGGTTTCAGTGGTTCTGCTTTGATGATATCTACAGACTCAAACTCCATTGCCTGAAAGTCATCTCTCCAGTTGGAGAACTCATAACCTTCTTTCTTGGTCTTGTTGCCCCAGTTTTTAGCGCCAACTTTACGACACTTGACTAATGCACCAGATGCATAAGCACTTGGCCAGACAGAATAGCGAGACTTGACCTTATGGTAACAAGCATCTTTCTTGCCTTCATCAACCAATTCAACTTCTTCTTTTTTAGTTTTCTTATCTAATTTGGATTCAAGATCTTTCAAATCTTTAAAATTTCTAAGTTTGCCATCTCCCATTCTAATTTTATCAGTTGATCTAATTACATCACCACTATCATCATATCCCTCAACAACCTCACCTTCTGGTTGATATGAATTACGCATATTTTCAATCGCAGATTTTTGCTGCATACGAACATCGCCCGTCTGAGCACCAACTCTTTGAATTAAACCACCACCCTGAGCATTTGGTAGAACAGGTTTTTTAATTTGTTTTTTGGCGAGAGGATTTTTAATGTCCAAGTTGGGATGTCCAATAAATCCATCACCAGGTCTACCACCTAAAAACTCATCAAGTTGAACATCTTGTCTCCAGTTTGAATAAGATTCTTGAGTCACGTTCTTTGCCTTCCCTGTTCTGTTTGGATTTGGATCTTCTCTACGCTTTTTAGCAGCTCTCTTGTTTCTCTCTTCCTTACTCATAGCAGCACGGTCGTCTGCATCACGGCAATATGGTTTGGTCTTTTGACCGGGTTGTTTAGCACAAGGTTTACCATCATATTTACCACCAGTCTGTTTCCAACCGCCACCTTTGAACCAGTCGCGGAGAGAATACCCTTTGTCTTTAGAAGACTTACCATCACGTTTTTCAGTGATAACACCTTCCAAACATTGGCAAGGATCGTGTCCGCAGATAGGACAAGTTTCCTCATTAGTTACATAATCTGCTGCAGTATCAATATAGTCTGCTGCCTTGGTAATTTTAGATTGAACCCATGCTTTGAGTTCACCTTCACCAGTTTTACCCATCTTCTTTTGAAGACGAGAAGCGGCATTCTTAATAGTTTTCAATTCTGAACGAGCCATAGAATACTCGTGATCTTTCTTCTTTTCTTCGTTCATTTTTTTCTTACGACCTTGGCAGTGTGCTTTTTGAGAAAATCCTTTTGGATTATCACAATCAATAGACTTCTTATATTTATCTGACCACCCTTCGTTCATTTTCTCAGTCTTCTTTTTCATAGAATTGATGAACTTACGATAGACTGCTGCTTCAGAAGTTTTACCCATTTCCCTTGCTCTCTGTTCCATAGCAACTGCTGCCTGGATTTTATGGGCATGAGAACGACTTGATTTCTTTATCTTAGCAACACTTGCTTTTGCAGTTGCTACATCTTTGAAACCTAAACCATGAATGGTTCCTTTTGGGTTTTCATCTGTATAAAGGTCGGAGTGTTTTTTAGAATTGGCAGGTTGACCTTTTTTTCTAGGAATACGAGGATTTGACTCCTCTTGCATCGCCTGCTTACGAATTGTAGCAAAGTAAATCTTAGTGCCCTCTTCTTTACCATACTGATCAACCATATTCTGTTTCATATCAGACTTATCATACTTTTTCTTAAGCATGGTGTCTTTTCTCTTTTGAGCAGGACTCATTACTGCTTCACTTACACCACCGCCGCCATTTCCACCACCGTTTCCACCATTACCATTACCGCCGTTTCCACCATTACCATTACCACCGTTTCCACCATTACCATTTCCGTTACCATTTTTCTTGGTTTCGGTTTCGCTACTATCTTCAGATCTCTCTTCTTCTCTCTCCCTACGGAGATACCCGCCCAGACCTACACGATATCCACCAGGGATTCGCTTACACTTTTTATCTTTATAGCAGTAGTAATACCCCTGCTTACACTTCTTCATTTATCTTTTTCTGGGTTATTATTATTTAGAAATCCTTGTTTCAGAAGTTTCTGCAGTTCTGATGTAGAACCTACAAACACTGCATTATTGGTAACACTATTAGGACCCTTTGCTCCGTCTTCTTCAAGGTCCTTAAGTTTCTTTTGTAAATCTGCTAACTTGTCTGTGGTGTCTGCCACACTTTTGATAAGTTGTCCAGCAACTTCATACGCTCTAGGACTAGCACTTTCTCCTGCCAGTTCCATTATTCCATTTATTGCCTCTTGTCCCTTTTCAATCAACGAATATAAATTTGCTCTTGTATATTCGTAGTCTTTTTTGATATCGTTACTTTCTACCGGTCTCTTTATAGGAGATGGTTTTTCTGTTTCAACAATACTACTTTCCACGTTAAGTGCCTCATCAATCGCATCAAAATCAGACATAAGTATCAAATATCAGACTGTTTTGTAGGACTATACGACTTAGAATCTGTAAATGTCTCCCAAGTTTCGGTGAAACCAAAATCATCACCTGGATTAGCAGTGATTGGATCGGGCACAGCAGTGTACCTTACCTCTCTCTTCGCTGTCTGAGTGTTGGTGTCAGCATACATATCAACTTGAACCTTACGGATAAGACCTTCGGAATTCTCAGCAACAGGACCAAAGAGGTAAGTTTTTGCTGTAAATCGTAAAGTATATATTAAAGCTCTACGTGTAGAGAAGTCTCCTTCGTAGTCATCCTGAAAATTGACTGAATTTAATACTACAGGAATATCTCTTTTTTCTCCAATTGATTCAACCAAATCCACAGTGATGTTGAAAGATGGTTGGAAATATGGGAGTATTTGCTCTACAATTTGAAGAGCATCATCATTTAATTTTGCGAAGATACTCAGTTCAAATCCAATATTATATGGGACAGGCATGAAGACTTTCTTCATCTTATCATTGTCATCAACCGCTCTGAAAGTCTGAGTAATTCCAGACTTCCTAGTTGAGTCATATGCAATAGATGTCATCTCAAATGACATTCTAGGCATCGTGATCTGAACTGGTTTATCAAGATTTGCCTGCTGTTCTAATCTTGCCAGAAACTTTTGTGTTGGACCATATGCCAAGGGAACTTTCAGTTGACTTACAACACCACCACTTGAGTCTTTGTGCTTGATATTTAAATCATTAAACAAAGTACCGAAAGATATGATAGTCTTTCTGATAATTTCGTGGTAGTAGTAAGATCCTAACATTAGTATGTTCCGAAGGGATTAGTTTCGCTGAAGTCAATTAGACTATCTGCTTGTGTCTCAAACTCATCATTGTCTCTGTATTTATCCGTCTCAGTGTTTGCTACACCAGGATTCTTAATGACATAGGCAGCACCAGACTTAGCACCAGTAAGGGTTTCGCCAGCAAAGAAGTAACCAGATGTAAGACCTACACGAAGAATATTGGTGTCTGCATCCCATCTCTTGACTCTACCGGACATACCAGATCTAGATCCAGTGATGACCTCGTTGAACCAGAAAGTTCCAATACCAGTTGTTGCGGCAGATCCGACTGTAACTGTTGGAGCAGATCCTAAGAATCCGGCACCAGCATTAACAATTCTAATTTCGCTGATGGTTCCTGCAGCAGATACAACTGCTCTAGCACTAGCATTAATTGTAGGAGATAGTGGAGGAACAGAAACTGTTACTGGAGGTGTTGTAGTAAATCCACTACCACCGTCCGTAATTGTAAATGATATGACACCTCTATGAGCAGTAATAATTCCACAAGTAGCAGCAGCACCAGTTCCACCACCACCACTAATCGTAATTGTCGGTGCTACAGTATATCCTGTGCCTGCATTAGTCAGCAAGATTTCTGATATGGAGGTAATATTATTTCTGGTTGTTGTGATTGCCACTGCTGTAGCGTCAGTTCCACCAGAAGGTGCTGTTGTGATCGCAACAGTTGGTGTGCTAGTAAATCCAGAACCATCATTATCAAGGAATATCTTCTGAATATATCCTGTGCCTACAGATGCTGTTGCAGAGGCACCAGAACCCGTTGAGAACATCGTAAGGTCAAGAATGTAACCCTGGTCCTCAAGAACTGTATCAATAGAGTCAATAGAGGTATCAAAGACTTCATCCTCATACTCAAAGAGTTCACACTTGAGTTCATAGACATAATTCTTACCCAGTTGATAAAATGGGTTCTCATGTTCTACAAACTTGACTTCAAACAAACGTTTGCCAAGTGGGAAATAAATTAAATCACCTTCTCTAGGTCTTCCTGCAACTTCAACCTCTTGATCACTTTCATCATCCAAGAAAGGTGAAATAAAATCTTCAAATCTCTCTCTAGATACTGTGACTGTCAATTCATCTCTGAGACTGACGCCAAATTTGGTCATAAGGTCACCGGCACCACTATAACCATCATATGTGTTTACATACGCTTCTAATAAGAAGTTATCGTCAAACTTGGAAGATTGCACTTCCTTAATGATGGTCTGTTTGCGAACATACTTTCTGGGAATGTACGTTACTTCAATACCATATATCTTGAGTTGTTCGTTGATCAACTCCTGTACTAATCTTTGTTCCCCAAAGGAACCTTGTAGGAAAAAGGGATTAAGTGCCATCAGCCAATAAAGTCAAGAGGTGGTAATTCATATTCCATTGCCATACGACTACGAATATCAGCAATTTCTCTTTCACCGTCATCGTAATACTGTCTGCCGTTGAGTTCAATTCCTCCTGGTAATTTGGTTCCACCAAACTTCATCATATTTGCTCCCCACTGTCTTTTAATTAATGCAGTAAGATATCTCTTTACAAAACTATCATTGTAGATTTGTGTGAAACTTTGTGGATCTAATGCACGATGACAGTCAATAACGATATAATCATCCTCAGTTACACTGCCCCAATCAATGTCAAGATACATTCTATCCTGACGCTTGTTAAATCTAATTTGCCTATCAGGAGTCAGTAAGAAGTCAATATCCTCAAGATAAGTCTTAGTCATCGCATATTGCAACAACTCTACTGAGTTGAAGTAATATAAGTCATTTAAGAACAACTGATACTTGATACTGAACATTCCTCCAGAAATGCTACTAGTATCAAATTTAAAAATCTTTTCAATACCAATAACTGAGTCTGGTACTTGAATAAAGTTAGATGTCTCGTAAAAATTATTAGTTGTTGTTCCATATCCACTAATGGATGTGGATGTTGCACTGGTAGTTACAATACCTGCAGTGTTTGTGCTTGAAGCATTATTAGTTGCTTTTCCTCTATCAATATCTGCCTGCGTAAACTTATACTTGAGGTACATCCTCTCAACACCATCATAGTGACGCTCTTGAAAATACTGAATAGCATCATCAACCAAATCGTCAATTTGGTCGTCATCAACATTGATCTCCAACACAGGAGCACCAAGTTGTCTTTTACAGTAATCAATCAGCCCTTGGCGTGTTGACGGTTTTGCCATTAGAATGCCTCAGAATCTATATTTTTGGTAATTCTTTTGGGTTTTCTCAACTTCACCAACTCATTCTCTTGATCAGTAATTTTTGATGTTAAAGATTCTACTTGTTGAGTTAAAGTTAGAACCTTTGCTTCCATAGCAATTGATTGCGATAAAAAATCATTTACTTTCTTTTGATAGGTTACTATCAAATTTTTAATCTCATTTTCATTCATAATTGATATAAAAAAAGGTGGGACTCGCCCACCTGTATTTATAAGTTGTGTTTAACCTTAGAACGAGCCACCATCTACAGTTATATTTTCCAGACTTCTCGTAGATCCACTACAAGAAATAACTGCTTGACTGTTTCCTTGACAATCACTGACGGTCAGTGCTCCAATCTCAAGAGTAGCGTAAGAGATACTTCCCATTACACTATTGCTTTCGGTTACCTCATCAGCAACGACAATTCTTCCAGCACTATCATCCCAGAATATAGAAGCAGTCTTTGCAGAACCACTGTAATAGTGCATTACAACACCAACGTCAATGTTGGCATCAGAAGAAGGTGCTACGAGAGAACCACCACTATTAACAAGACCAACTTCAATCAGAGAGTCTTCAACTTTTAAGGTCTCAGTATTGATAATGGACTGAGAACCTAAAACTGTAAATGTACCGTTGACAGTCAAATCATCAGCAACTGTGGTTGTGCCACTAGCAGAATCAAGAGTTAATCCACCGGAACTAGTTGTAAGTGTATTGGCATCAAGACTTAAGTTGTCAACTGTTGCAGCACCAGTAACGGCAAGAGTGGTACCATCAAAAGTAAGATTACCACTATCCTCAAGAGCACCGGAAGTACCTGCAATTACAACTCTGTTATCTGTAAGATCACTAACTGTTGCGGACGAAAGAACTGTTTCTCCACCAGAAATGTTAGCACCACCATTACCATCAATCTGACCGGTAAAGGTAGAAACACCAGTTACAGAAATACCTTCCAGGAAAGTTGCTTGGAAGTTGTTATGAACTACGTTAGACTGTGTGGCAACAGCATTACCCATCAAACCGTGGGCAGAACACTGATAGTGAAGAACCTGAGGGGTTGTATCAGTTACTGTAATCTCAGTGTAAGCACCAGCACTACCAGCAGTACCGTTGGTTGTAACGTTTGTGGTGTACTGTGTAGTTTTTTGTGCCTCTAGATAGAAGCGAAGTGGGTGACCGCTGTTAGAAGCTGCTGCTTGGTCAAAGCGATAGGTTACACCAGGAACAAGAGTGATAAATGGAGACTCAGATCCATCAATAAAATATCCAGAACCAGAACCACTGCCGTTATATCTGTGATTAGCAGTCTTAGAAGCAACAGTAACAGTGTATGTAACTGTAGTATTAGCAGCTTCGGTGCTTACTAGACTTTCATATCCATAAACAGAACCACCTGCGTAGATATCTCTCCACTGCTTATCAAACTCACCCAAGTCAACAGATTTATCTGCATTAGGGACAAGACTTGAGATGAACTCACCACCGACGTTGATATCGTCAGTATCAGCATCACCAAGGTTAATTGTTCCACCTTTGAATGTTGCTACACCGACGAATTCAGCATATCCCTGAACGTTTAAGTTTCCACCAACAGTTACGTTCTTGTTAACGCCAAGACCGCCGTCAATTTGAACGGCACCAGTATCGGCATTACCAAGAGTATTGTCAGTGGTGTTAGAGAAGGTTGTGAAACCTGAGATATTTGTGCTACTATTAATATCTACAAGAGATGTATTAAATGTAGCAATACCTGTGAAGATTGGGTCAGCAGAACCACTGCCCCAACTAAGGTTTCCACTTCCATCGTTGGTAAGAACACTACTTGCCCCACCTTGAGTTCCGGGGAAATAGTAAGTAACGATACCAGCAAGAGATGCTGGAGATGCAAGTGTAATATAACTTGTACCGTTATTTGTACCTTCTACGAGGTTAACACCAGATCCACTGGTGGCACCCTCAATAGTCCAGAATCTCCCTGAACCTACGAATTGATTGTTTGAAGTCGTCGAGTCAATACCGACGTAGAGGTCATATTTGTCGGTTGTAAAACCTGGCTCACCTGCCCTCAATGCTGGCAAATTACTAAAGATACCTCTCTTGAACTGTAATACAGGAGCAGCCATCTTGTAAAATTCTTACCTTTTTATATATTTAGTTAAAAAATTACCTACTATTAAAAAGTTCCAGCATCATATGCTTCATCATCACTACCATCAGCAAGGTCAACAATTTGATGTGCAGGAACATGAATATATTCGGTGCCATTAAACATTATAAAAGTATTATTTGCTCTAGCATCAGTGTTTATATCACCAACATTCTGCAACTTATCAACTGTTCCTGTAGTAGCTGATTGGTTTGATGCTACTACTTTTACAGCGTTTGTTTGTCCGACTCTTACAGTCGTGGTATTGTTATTAGTTTTGACTCTAATATTCGCCATTAGAATTTCGTTGCTCCAGCGCGTACTAGGACCATACCTTCAATTACTCTACTCATTATACCAGTATTATCAGTCATCACAACATCATAGACATATCTACCATCTTTCAGGTTAGCAGTCTGGGATGTCGTCAAACCAAGTTTGACTTGACCGTTTGTTGCGGCACCGTAAACAGTTGAAGTAAACGTAGTAACACCTGTGGTAGCACCTGGGTGCTTCCTCATCTGGGATTTAAATGTATAGTTAGTCAGATTTAAGACAGAGTTAGATGTCCCGTCTTCAAGTGTGAAAACTTGACTAAAATCTGTGCTTTGATCAATTTGAATATTACTGACGTATACTGCCATCTTTCAAAGGTATTTTAAGTATTTAGGAAGGCAGTCCTATTACACTGACAACTTCCTGTTGCTTGAAATATAATTTTGCGTAAGATTTACAAATGTTTTGAAGTTCACCAATATTATCGCACTCGTCAATTAGTCTTGCTTGTTGCTCATAAGCAAACATTTTAGACATTGTTTCAAGTTTGATTTGATCGGGATTCATTGATAAACTCCGTGAGAAGGGACTTAATTTCATCTATATCTTTCCGCATTTCATCAAGTTCTTGTTTTTGACGATCGCGGTTAGATCTCATCTTAACATACTCATTATAACCAGTTGTATCATTATTGACAACAGCACCTGTATCTGTGCGGTACAGGTGCTTATGATCTTTGACCTTTTTCATCATGCGAGAGCAATAACTCTAAAGTCCTTGAACTTCGGTGCTTTTGCTTCATTAGTTCCACTCATAACAATCTTGATTCTAAATCCATTAAACTGAGCAAGATTATCAGCACTAAACTGATAGTCTATATATTCACCATCTGCACTCGCACGAGTGAAAGCGTCTGGTCTGCCATTGTTAAGAACAGAATCAACTACTTCATCGCCAAATCCATCACCATTTGTATCTGTCAGATTATCAAATCCAGGGAACAATTCAAATGCTTGTTCAATACCATTAGAATCAACTCTAAAAAGTTCATAAAGAACTCTAAAGTCTGCTGAAGAATGACGGTATGCAGAAACAAGGACTTTGAGAGATGTTGCTGGTTGTGCAAGATCAGTCTTTTTAGAAATATAATACGCAGTATGTGGATCTTCTGTAAGAGAATTTACTCTTCCATCATTTGCATAATCAGAAATTGGATTGTTTAACCTATTTCTACCAAACAGAATTCCAGATCCCTGAACATCAATAACTGGAGATAGATTTGGATCGGTCGTGTTCATACTGACGGCAAGAGTCAGGGACTTACTATTAGGAAGATCTGATAGTCTTGTGATTTCGTTGATTCTAGAAGCAACCATTCTTGGAGTACTCATCCGATTCTCATTGTTAAGAGAAATATTTTCATATCCCTGGTCAAGGAATGATACTTCAGAACCACCAGAACTAGTTCCTGTAACAGTTCTAATTTGAGAAGTTGCGGTGGTGCTCTCTGTTGGCGTGAATACGTTCAACCTTGGAGTAATTTCATCAAACTGAATATTACTTGAAGAGAACACAACTGGACCGCCAACACTATTTTCATCAGTAAAACTAAGTTGATTATCTCCAGTTGTTCTTGATCCACGATCAATCTGCAGATGATAAGTATCAAAGTCTCTAGCATTCTTCAAAGTAGCATCACTAGGCATATTATGTTGCTTATTGATTCTGTGAAGAGAGATTCCGTTCAACTCATAAGTAAAGATTTGATCATTAAGATCATGAGATCTCTTGAGAGAATTATCAATACCTCTTGTGCCAATTCCAAGTGTTCCAGCACCACCAGCACCGGCAATAATAGAGTTGTAGTAAATGATTTCGTTATTGACCTTGGCATAACCAGTAGAAGTGGAAATGCCCTCAAATGTCGCAAAGAGTGATGTATTAGCAACCGAAATAGTTGTATCACTCAATCCAAGTGCTGCATTTAGAGTAGTTGGAGTTGTATTGGGTTCAATATCTGCAAGAACAACAACATTGTTGTCTGCATGAAGACTATGATTGGTTTGTTGAACCTCAAGAACTCTACCATCATAGAGATTACTGATTACACTAGAATTTCTAATTGTTGTATTAGCATATGCAACCGCAACATTAGGGGAACTATAAACGACAAGATTCTGTCCTTCAGTAAACTCTTCACCCTGAACATCAGTCAGATATAAGGTATCTTTTCCTGTGATATTCTTAACTGAGAATTGTGCACCACGACCTCTGGTAACATCAGAAGTTGTAATTCCAAGTACATCGCCAACAACGTATCCATTGCCAGCAGTCGTCACATGTGGATTTCCATCAAGTCTATTGCTTGAGAACGTGACAATGCCAATAGCTCCAGTTCCAGATCCGGTGACAGAGTAGAAATTGACTCCATTATAGGTTCCATTACTATATCCTGCACCAACTAAATTGCTAGTTGTGTTAGCAATGTTTCCACCAACCTGCTCAATATTGCCGGTAATAGCAGCAGAAGATGTATTATCACTTACCTTTTTACCAATGGTCAGAATACTATCCATTACAGAAGTTGTTGTGATACCAACTTTTAGTTTTCTTGGAAGAGTTTTAACTGGATTATTAATAAGTTTTTCAGTTAAATCACTTCCAATCTGCAGAGATGGGTTGTAGAAGTAACCAATACCAGGTTCTGTAATGAAGTTTGCTTTGTACAACGTGAACTTCGCATCTTCAAACTGACTTGCAGTCCAGATAGTCCCGTTTTGAGACTTGAACAAACTACCTCCAATATATTGCTTTGTTACGATGACACTTTCAGCGTCAGGTAGAGTAGACAGATTTACAGTCCTCTCTCCCATTCTTGCCACCCAAACTTCATATTCGTTAGTTGTTGGTGCAAGAAGAACAAAGCAATACTCAGTGTCTGGTTCAAGATATACTGGAGAAGGGAAAGTAACTTTAGTTGGAACTGTACCGTCACTTGAAACATTAATTTGAGATGGTTCAAGAGTTACCTGTGCATAATCAGCAACCAATATATCTGTTGGTGTGCCCAACTCCATGGTTCTAATTTCACATCTTATTTTTTCATTTTCATCTTTGTTAGCAAAGAATACGTCAAGACTTGTCAGGAATGCCCCAGTTTCGTCAACCGTAAATGATTGTGCTAAAGGATCTTCCCTTCGTACAGGAGGTCTTGGTCTGCGGAAGAATTCCGTGACATTTCTGGTTCTGCGAACAGTTTCTACAGTTCCTCTGGCAGTATAAGTACCTTCACCAACACTAAATCTCAAACTTCCAGGTAGAGGTTCAGCATTAGAAGAGCTTGATGTAAGTTTGAAAGTCTTTTCTCCTGTAGTAAATGTAACTGCTGGTGTTGGAGAAGCAAGGGGATCTCTGAAGAAGAATGATCCTGTTACATCACCAAAAGTATCAGTTATTAATCTGATGTCTGATACTTTTGCTTGTGCCCCACTTGTTACACCAAGAAGGACCATATCCTTCACGATACGCCCATTAAACGCTCCAAGAACATCTTCCATCAAAGAGTTAATATCAATATTCAGAACTGTGGAAGACGCAGAATATACTTCAGGTAAAGTTAAACTTCTATTGTATGGATTTAAAGTGTATTTTGTAGAAGGATTCGTTATTGAACCAGACTTATGATTAGGATTACAAATTCTTGCAGAGAAAATTTGTCTAGCTCCAATAAAACCTCTAACAGTCTCTCCTGCCTGGAAGACCCCAGATGTCATGGAAATTTCAGTTAATTTTGGAATAATATCCAAATCTGTACTACTTTCAAAGAAATTGTAATGTCTTGTTAGAGGTCTTAAACCAGTTGCTTCAAACTGTACGTTCCTAGATCTGATATGTGTATCAGCAGTTCTACTCTCTACGCTAGTGCTAATACTAGATAGTTCTCTCCCTCGTCTGCCATTTCTCCAATCAGTAGAAACTCTAGTAACTCTTTCGCCACCGTCAATTGTAACTGTTCGTGTCCAACTATCTTGAGCAGGAGAAATGTTGATCGCACCTGTGAATGCGACCATGTTGAATGGGTTTACATTTTCAACTCTAGATGCGAGAGGTTGTTTAATCCACTCTTTATTGTCATACTTAAGTGTAATCAGATCACCAGTCTTCTGAGTATTTGGATCAAGAAGGTCAAAGTTTAAGTCAAAACCACCAACAGTGGGAAGACCGGAAGCAATCTCTGGTTTAAGAGTAAAGTAATCAACTGGTGCTCCGAGTTCATTATTTTTAATTCCAGACTCGGACTTGTCCTCCATTCTTTGATTGTCAGCAAAATCATCAACAAAGAATCCAGACTTAAATCTATCTAAACCGTCAGTATCCCTAACTTGAAGTGTTTTTGTATCAAGTTCAAGGAGAGATAGCGATGTGAGAGTTTCTAAAGTTTCAACTCTATCCTCGATCCTACCAATATCTCTCATCGTATATCTTCTATTATCAGTAAAGGTTAATACTGCATCAGAAGTATCATATAAGTATGCTGGCAACTGAATTCTTGCCAATTCCATCATGTCACCACCAATTTCAGGATCTTTTGGATCCTCAGCACTAGTTCCTCTTACAACAGCAACATTTCCTTTAGTGGTAAACACCACTTTATCAATTCTTGGGAGATAGTAACTAATTCCAACTAAAGAACTTTCATCTGGAGCAACTAAAAGAGTCGGATTAGTTCCTGTTGTAGCGAAAGTTCTTGCAGTGTAATCAAAAGGAGAAAGTGTAGTGGAAGTAAAATCAGAAACTCTAGGTCTAAAGTCTAAGACATCTGATGCTCTAAGTTCTCCTGCTAGTGGGATGTCAGATTTAAACCTGGCAGCATCGTAAGAATTAACTGTATATACGTCACCCGTATCATTAGTTGGAATTGTATAATGATTGTAAATTATTAACAGTTTTCTTGATGGTGTATAATTTAAATTTTCTCTACGTACAATTCTTGAGTAATCATAGAACTGTTCTTTAACACCTTTGTCAAGAGTGTAGTTATTTGTAACATCTTGATAGTTTCCAAGTCCAATAACTTGTAATGGTGCAGTAATACCAGATTCTTCAAATTTTACGTTTTCGCCAACAGTAAATTTATCATCATTTAAGTAAACAATTTCAACTTTAGTTGCTGAAGATCTTGTGACTACTTGAGCGATGGCATTACTTGTGGATCCAACAACTCTTTCTCCTAAAATTGATGCTGTGTTGAGTGCTAATCCAGCAGGGAACTCAAGGGAATCTAAGGTTGGAATAGATGTTCCTAATGATTCATAAACAGCGACAACTTCTGCAACATCAGGAACATTCAGAGAAATTTCTCTATCCTGAATTCTAGTTCCATAAAAATCACTTTTAGAAGTTTGAGAAATGGATGTAGATACTCCGGTAGCAGACTTGGTTACTTCTACTTTTGTGCTTCTCGTATATACTTTGTCTTTGTTGGTGATTCCTATTTTTTTGACAGTAGTATTTACTGTCACATTGCTTGATTGAGATGCAGTGAGACCAGTAAACGTAATAACTTGACCTGCAGAACTGAGAGAAACTTGATCGCTTGTTAAAGTTTCAATAGATCCGTCATTATAATGAATGCTATATCTTTCTTGATCAAATGTCTCAAAGAGGGAACTACTAATACCAGTTGTAGTAACGTTTATTGAAAGAGATCCTGTAGAGCTGGTTGACTGCTCTCTAATTTGACTGGAAACTAAAAGATTAGAAGATCCTAAATCAACTGAAGAAACATTTTGTTCTTCAAGAGGTGCAAACAATCCACCACGCTCTCTAACAATAGGTACACCTAATGTAAATGTTCCTGTAAAAGTAGAACCCGGAAGACTACCATCACAAACATTAGTTCTATCCTGCTCAGCAACTAAAGTAACTTGAGTTTTGGCAGAATTAATTGCAGAAACTCTATTAAACGTTTCATCACTAGTTCCAGCGATCTGATATCTAACAATATCTCCAACTTTAATGTTGTTGAAGAACTTGCCAGGGCAAGTCATAGCACCAGTAGTACTAATTTGAACTGTGTCTGCTATACCAAATCCGGTAGGAAGTTTTCTTTCAAGAATAGTATCGGCAATAAAATCTCTCTTGAGTTCAGAATTCAGTGCTGTTGAATCCTGATAAATTGACTTGACATCTTCAATAGTGTGAGTTGTGAGACTCGTGATGGAGCGAGAAATTTCTTTGCTCTCATTAATTAAAAGCTGCTCACCGACGATGAAGGTTCCTGATGTTTGCATCAGGGTAATATCAGTCGTTCCAGCAGGAGCACTCTGTACATAACCAGAGGCACCACTACTTACACCTCTAATGTAAGAACTGACAGGCATGTCAGCAGTCAAAGTATTTTCGTTCAAACTAATAGTAGTATATGTCTGAACATCAAAAAGATATAAATCCCAAGAAGTAGAAAGGTCTACTTGAGCAGAATCTGTAAGACTAAAATTATATACTCTTGCTTGACCAATTTCAGTTCCAGTGGCAGCAGTTGTAGATGTTCCTCTTCTTTGACCCTGAAGTCTTACAATATTACTATTATTATTTACACCAAATAATGGAGTTCCCTGAACATTATTAACACGAATCAGAGTTCCCATTTCAAAAGGAACCAAAGAATTAGATATTGTTCTGGTATCCCTTGGTTTCTCTACATCAATAATTTTAGTGGCAGTATTTTCAACGTCATATCCTTTTACATATGCTTTTCCTGCAGAAACAGAAATTGCCATCATGTTTTCAGATGGAACATTTCCATCATCTGTAGATTGATTTGAGAAAAATACTCCTTCATTACCAAGTCTGTCATTCAAAGACTCTTTGACCTCAACATCAAAGTTATCAAGGGAATAATTTCCAGATTCTTCAAAAGTTCTCTTAGCAAAATAGTCCCTAATTAAGTTGTAATTAGATTTATTTTGAAGTTTCTTTAATTCACCATCCTGAATTCTAACAAGTTCTACAAAAGTCTTATCATCATTATCTGTTAAGAGTTTCTTAGATAATGTTAGACTTATTTTTAATCTATCTGCCCCAGGAGCAGCATAGTTAGAGAACCCTTTAGCATTGTCATATAAAGAATCATCATCTTTCGCTGTGATGATCTCTTCATTAATAGTTAAACCAACCCTATAAGATGATGTGTTGGAATATGGATCTAAAAATATCTTATCAGATGAAACATCTACAAAAGTTCCTCTGATAAAATACACTCCAGAACCAATTGATACGGAACTGGAGACAGACGTAGCATCTTCACTAATCAGCGATGCTACAGTTTCACCTGAATTTACAGAAGTATTTCCGTAAGTGAAGGAATCTTCTGTAATTAAAACTTCTCCGTCCTGGAACGGTTCAACCTGGTTATTATCTCCAGATTCAATATACTTTACAAATATGGTTGGATTCGTTATACCAGTTAAGTCTGATACATTTTCATATCGGTCAACCTTTGCAACGATGCCAGATGTTTGACCCTTTAATCTCTTTCCTACAAGATTTTTACCGTATACTGAAATGTCAATACCTAGATGATCAGCATTTAACTTAACAGCAGGATATTCAGAATCATACGCAACATTTCCTGGGATCACCATTGATCCCTCTTTGAACATATGACTTCCAAACGATTCTATTTGATTCTGCAGAATTGTCTG
>Ga0163111_10001172_pt1 | contig 15986 bp, 17 predicted proteins | sample CRUFie1St18metaG_FD_109645 | JGI IMG/M metagenome (GOLD analysis project Ga0163111, IMG submission 109645) | Marine microbial communities from the Costa Rica Dome - CRUD Field 142mm St18 metaG | ecosystem: Environmental > Aquatic > Marine > Oceanic > Photic zone | place: Costa Rica: the Eastern...
ACCACAAGGATGGAGTAAGGCAGTATCTATTGCCGTGGCTTATCCACAAATATTAGGTAAAGATGTAACGGCTAATATCGATAAAGACATAATAAAATTTAGTGGCAAAATTAAAGGGTTTGAAACCTACCAGCGTATGGAGCAGGAGATAAAATCACACCTGCCATCAGGCTTTATGGTGGAGTATCAATTAGACATAAAGAATAACAGTTAAATAAAGAAAGGTTAAACAATGACTTATCTAGTTTTAGAAATCATCGCATTAATAGCACTAGCGTTTGCTATAGGGGCTTTTATTGGGTGGCTATGGCGCGGGCTTAGTGTTAATAGCCAGGTAGAATCTACAAAGATAGAGCTAGAGCAGGCTAGTAATAAAAAACTAACTGAAATTGATACCCAACTAGATAATGCAAAGGCAAAATCTGCCGAGTATGAGGCCAGCCTTGCTGAGGCTAATATAAAGCTAGAGCAGGTAGCTAAGCAAGCTCAGCAGTTTCAACTACAAGGGGATCAATTTAGCACTCAGATAGTAAATTTAACCAATACTAATAACGCCTATAAGCAGCAAATTGCGCAACTTCAAAGTAATTTAAGCACTATTGATACTAAACATAGTGGTGAGGTTGTAGCTCTTAAAAACCGCTTACAACAAGCTGAAGAAGAGGCATCTAAATCTAAGCAAGAGACGGAGGCCATAAAAGCTCAAGCCCAAAAAGAGGTAGATAAAGTAGTTAAACAAATACAGCAAGATGCCCAAAAAGAGGTTGAGCAAGCCCAGTTAGAAGCTAAAAAAGCTGCAGACAGGGCTGCAAAACAGGCAAGAGATAAAGCTGCTAAATTAGCACAAGAGGCACAAGACGAGGCTGAAAAGGCAGCTAAAGAGGCTAGGGCTAGGGCAGAGCAAAGCGCCCGCGATGCCCAGGCCAAAGCCCAGCAAATAGCACAAGCTGCTCAGGCACAAGCCGAGCAAGCCGCTAAGCAAGCACAAGAGGCTGTGCAAAAAGCTAAACTACAGCCGGTAAAAAGGGTTAGTAACGCGTATCGTGTGGATGAGATTGAAGGTATAGGTAAAACTTATCGCAAAAAACTAGAAGAGGTGGGGGTAAAAACCACTGATGATTTGCTTAATAAGGCAGGTAAAAACATTGATGAGCGTATTAAGATATCAGAGCATCTTAATACCAAGTTAACCGTTGTAACTAGTTGGGTTGCAATGGCTGACTTATTGCGCATAGAGGGACTAGATGGGCAATCAGCAGAGATCTTAAATGCAGCAGGTGTAAAGACTGTGCAAGAGCTATCTAACCGTAATACAGATGCATTATTTAATGATATATTGCGTATTAATGATGAGCAGCGTTTAGTACCCGAATTAGCAAGCAAGCAAGATTTTGCAGGTTGGGTAACTAAAGCCAGAGAGATGGAAGCTGTATTGGCCTAGAGATTAAACTATTTAAGTAGTGATCTATTTAAAGACATCCATGATTCACAAATAAAAAAGCCCCCTAGATAGGAGGCTTAATTATAGTTATAACTGGCTTATATTTAGGCTGCAGCTTCTACTAAGCCGTCATCTGTATCTTCTTTCTTCTTGCCGTGTGCTTTTATTAACGTGTCTACAATTTTGGTTGTAGCTTTTTCACGCTCTATATTAAATACAAAAGCGTACTCACTAGCTAGTCTATCAAAGGCAGATTCGTATATCATACGCTCACTATAGCTACGATCCGGATCATCCACATTTTTATGTAAATCACGCACTACCTCTGCCACTAGGCTAATCTCACCAGAGTTAATTTTAGCAGTATATTCAGCAGCTCTGCGGCTCCACATGCCTCTACCAGCTTTTGCTTTGCTTTTTAATACGCCAAACATTGCATCTAGCTCATCTTTACTGCATAGTCTACGTAAACCAGCCTCAGTTGCTTTTTGAACAGGTACAGATACTTTTAATTTATCTTTTTTAAATTCTAACACATAAAAACTCATTTTCATGCCGGCAATCTCTTGGGTTTTAACCTCAAGCACTTCGCCTACTCCATGGGTTGGGTATACTAATATTTCACCGGTTTTAAAAACTTCATTCAAAGTGGTTTTTTTTGACATATCTGTAACTTCCTTATCTAATTATTAATGTTTGCTATTTTTTCAACAGCAATCAGTATAACATAAAATAGGCCCTAAAAAAACCATTAAATTATAGTATGATGGATGGAGTATAAAGGACATCTCTGCCCTTTATTTTTTAACCCTCAAAGTCGTTAGATACTTCTTGCATCTCAGGTTTTGAGTCAGAGTTATCATTATTTTTCTTACGCGGGCGGCGTCTGCGGTTTTGCCTCTTTTTAGGTTTATCATCTGCACTACCTTCAGCCGGTTTATCATTAGCAGGTTTATCCTCACCCTTTGGTTTATCGCCTTTATCTACATTATCGTTATTAGGCTTAGTATTTTTATTTTGTTTGGCTTTACTGCCCTTCTTTTTAGTGCGACGACGTTTTTTACGTTTATTGTTTATAACGTCTTCTTGTATTGAGTTTGGCTTAGAGATCACCTCGTATTTCTCACCACTATCAGCGTCTATAGATATAATCTTATATTCTGATGGGCTAAGGGTGGCATCTTCTAATACATTTATCTCAATATTATACTTAGCCTCTAGCTCATTAATACGTTGGCGCTTTTTATTTAAAAAGTAAATTGCCACTTGCGGAGTAGTTATAACATCGAGCTTTTTAAGATCATGCTGGGTAAGCTCATTTTCAATCGCGCGGGTTAGCTGTACTGCGCAGCTTTCAGTACTGCGTAATATACCTAAACCATTACAGCTTGGGCAAACATGCATGTTTACCTCGGTAAAGCTAGGGCGTAGGCGCTGACGCGACATCTCCAGCAAGCCAAAGCCACTAATTTTGCCTACTTTTATTTTGGCTCTATCACTACGTAGGGCATTTTTAAGCTCACGCTCCACCACGCGACGGTTGGAGTATTGATACATATCAATAAAATCAATCACCACCAAACCAGCTAAATCACGCAGGCGTAGTTGGCGGGCTAGCTCATGTGCGGCCTCTATATTTGTGGTTAGGGCTGTATCCTCTACATTATGCTCACTTGTAGCTTTACCAGAGTTTACATCTACTGCTATTAAAGCCTCGGTAGAGTTGATTACTAAATAACCGCCCGATGGCAATACTGCTACACTATCATGTAGGGTTAATAGCTCTTTTTCTACCTCATAGTGGTAAAAAATAGGTACATCGCCTTTGTGTTTTTTAACGCGCTTAGCATGGCTTGGTAGCATCATTTTTAGCACGTCTTTGGCGGCTTTATATGCTGTATCGCCCTCTACTATTACCTCTTCAATATCTTTATTGTATAAATCGCGCATGGAGCGTTTTACAATATCGCCCTCACTGTAAACTTCTGCCGGAGCGTTGGAGTTAAGTGCATTGTCTCTTATTGAGTTCCAGGTGCGTACTAAATACTGGTAATCGCGCTTGATATCCATAGCACTATGGCCTTGCCCATTAGTGCGGATAATCATGCTCATGCCTGGGTTAAGCTCTAGCCCGGCTAATGCTTTTTTAAGCTTATTGCGCTCTTTTCTATCGCGTATTTTACGTGATACCCCACCTGCATTAGCTGTATTAGGCATTAATACACAATAACGGCCAGGTAACGATACATAGCTAGTAAGGGCAGCGCCTTTATTACCGCGCTCCTCTTTTACTACTTGTACTAGCAGTACTTGGCCCTTTTTGATTACCTCTTGTATTTTGTAGCGCTTTTGGCGAGGCTTCTTTTTGCGGGTGGCTTCTTCAAAAGGTTCATCATCGCCAAACTCCTCTAGCTCGGCATTGTCTGCATCACTAGTGTTTGCTTCATCATCGTCGTCATCGTCGTCTTGTGCGGCCTCGGCCTCGGCCTGTTCTTCTTCCTCTAGTACAGCTTTATCTTCTGCTGGGATCTGGTAATAATCACGGTGGATCTCCCCAAATGGTAAAAAGCCCATGCGTTCACTACCATAATCTACAAATGCGGCCTGCAAGCTAGGCTCTACCCTTGTAACTTTGGCTAAATATACATTACCTTTATTTTGAGACTTGGTAGAGGTCTCTATGTCGAACTCCTCTATCTTTTCGTTGTTGCAAAGCACTACACGGGTCTCCTCCGGGTGGTGCGCATCGATTAGCATTTTTAATGTCATTGTAAACTCGTAAAATTATATGCAACCACTCTGTGCTTTGTTGTGATATGTGCTTAAGTAGTTGCATTATTGTTAGGTTAATTTTGTTAAATTGTTGTCACTTGTTTTATTTTTTATTGTCACTATCTACCACTTACAGTGGTAAAGTTAATATTTAGTAAATGGCAAAAATTAGCAAGTGATTTTTGTGTATTTTAATAACTTAAATAATTGCCATTGCAGCAATTAATACACCGCCCAAACCTACCAAACCAATATACATTTTAGCTATTATATCACTTTTAGTAGCTTCAATTTTTGTGTCCATTGCATCTATTTTAGTGTCCATAGCTTGCAGTTTTAGGTAGTGTCTTAGTTTGAATCTACCTATTTACTGGTGTAAAATAAATAAGAATCCAGTTTTTGATAAAATATTTCTGGTGTAAAACTGTCATTATCAGCAATGCAAGTATTAGAAAAATATCTTGTTACTTGTGTCTGCTAGTGTTACTACATTTTGTATGAAACTTACAGAAATACTTGATGCAGCTTATACTTCTAATACTAAAAATTATTTAATTTGTTATGATTTATCAAATGCTAAGTCTAAAGATTATGATGAATTAGAAGGTCTAATATCAGATGAGATAAAGTTAATTAAAAAACCAGCAGATAGTACATGGCTTGTGGGGACAAACAAAAGCTCAGGTGAGATTAGAGAAATTTTAGAAGTTTTAGTAACAAAGAAAAGTGGTAAACTTTTTATAGCTGAAATAAACAAATCAAATTATAGTTCTATTCCTTAAAGATTAAGATCTGCCATCTCTTCTGCTGTAGAAATAGGTAAATACTCAGGATAACCTAAGCAACTTTTAAATATTTGTATTGGTATGCCTAAAGACTTCGCAACTATTTTAACAATTGAACATCTTAGATTTGTATGAAACCCTTTGAAAGGAGACATTTTTTTATTTCTTCTCATTATAAATATCCTTTTATTTTAAGATATTTATATATTTAGTTTCCAGAGGATATTAACAATCTCCTTGATTACATTAATATCACTATGACATATCCAACCACTTACATTATGGCAGTTGTCATCAGTAAAATCAGAGTAAATAGTATACTTATTACTCAGTGATTTAAATATTTTTAGATGACCAGAAATATAAACCATTACTTCTGCTTCACACATTCTTTCAAATAATCCCTCTTGAGATAAAATATCTACCAACTGTTGTAAATCTTCTTTACTGATATGTAATACCTCCATACTATCACATTCTGGCATATCTGTTTCAATTATATATACAGGCAGTTCATCTGCCCTATCTATTGATATGTATGGATTGCAGTATCTTACTTTAATTGTCCCTGCATTTTTGATTTCAGCTATGTACTTATCTTTAAATTTAATCATTGTTGTTCCTTTTAAGTAATGGGACACCAGCTTAAAAACTGGTGGACAGGAATCTGCAATGACCTAAACTACAAGTAAAATAGGTGTGCTTATTTTGGGTGTATTGCTACACTCATTATTCACACACTCCTGTCCAAGATTGAACAGGGTTTATTGTTTGCCATAAATGGCACTTGTAGTTTGGGAGGATTGCAGTCCTCACATCTCACCCATTATTGAGATGCATTCAGCAAAATAAGAGTATTATGAATTAATGCAAGGATCAAAATGGTAAATTTGCCACTAAGTTAAAAAATCAACTTTAGTGTTGATGAAAGTCATTAATATCTGCTGCATAGTATACAATTACAAACTTTATGTTGCAATTTTACAACAATTAGGCATAAGCTGTCTATGAACAGATTAAGTAGAGACACAAGAAGACTAGTCTTGAACTTGTTAGTTGAAGGTAGTTCAATGAGATCTATCTCCAGAACTGTTGGTATATCTATAAACACTGTTACTAAATTATTGATTGATGCTGGCAGTGCTTGTGCAAAATATCATGATAATATGGTAAGAAATCTCAATACTACTAATGTACAATGTGATGAGATATGGGCATTTTGTTACTCAAAGCAGAAAAATGTAGCTAATGCAAAGTCTGCACCAGATGAAGCAGGTGATTTATGGACATGGACTGCTATAGACTCTGATAGTAAGTTAGTCATATCTTATTTAGTTGGTGGCAGAAGTGCTGAATATGCCAATATTTTTATGAGTGATGTAGCATCAAGATTAAATAACAAGGTGCAACTAACAACTGATGGTTTACATGCATATCTTGAAGCTGTAGAGGGAGCTTTTGGTAATAATGTTGATTATAAGAAATTAGTTAAGGTGTATGATAAAGATAAAAATCCAAATAAGTTAGATAATGACACTATTATTAGCACCTCTTTTGTTGAGAGGTTAAACTTAACTATCAGGATGGCTATTAGGAGGATGACTAGGTCTACAAATGCTTTTTCAAAAAAAGGGCAAAACCATGTTCACATGAAATCATTATATTTTGTGTATTATAATTTTTGTAGGATACATAAAACTTTAAGAGTTACTCCAGCTATGGAGGTGGGTTTAACTAATACATTGTATGATATGGACTTTATCATTGATTTGATAGAGCAAGAACAAACTGCACCAGTAAGACCAAAAACTTATAAAAAATTAGGCTAACAGACTAGCTTTTGTTGTTATTCTTTAGGCTTTTTTCCTACTGCAATAGTTGTTTTATTATCAAGAATTATCCCTTCAAAATTATCTCCTAAAAGTCTATTTTCTTCCTTTACTATGATGCCATTCTCTATAAACGAGCCTTTAATCTGTTCTTTCATAAAGTCTGAATTGTCATTATTGGCAAGATAGTTAATTGATACTGTTTTTGAATTTTTATAAAAACTAATTATTTTCTCAGATAATTGTTCAGATAACAGCCATTTTTTAGGCATCTCCTCTTTCAATTTTTTTAATTCTTTTTTTAAAATGCTACTAGAGTCCTGTAACGCTTTGTTTTCAATAGACAATCTTGCTATTGTGTCTTTGTTTTCATTGTTTAATTTAGATAGTTGGACTATTTTGCTTTCATTTTCATGATTTGAGTCAGTTAATTCTTGTATGACTTGTTTTTGTTCACTATCTAATTTTAACTCATGACCTTTTTCCAATAAATACCCTAGAACTCCTGTAACAGTAAAGATAGCAAGAGCTACTATTGAAACTAAGTTGATAACATGAGGTAGCCATTCAGGGCCAAATTGAAAATGAGAGTATATCCAATTCATATACCTTGTTAATAACGATTTCTTAAATGGCTTCAATGATTCATTTAACATAACAACTCCTAGTTGTTATTTATAAACTATCTTTAGGGAAGTGAGTTAATGTATTAGCTTGGTTAACTATAAAAATTAATGTTTTGAGAACATCAAGAAGACCATTTAGTATCTATTTGACTGCTTTGTTCAAAGACTATATCTATACAACAGAACAAAACACCATTACAGACCTAAAAAAGCAAAATTATTTTTCAAACTGAGACACTACCCAGTTTTAATTCTACAGTAGTTTCTAACTTATCAAATTTATGGTCAAAACGTTGTTCTAAATTTTCCAGCTCACGGCGTAAAAAAGGCTTAGTAACAAGCTCTGATTGGTCAATCGCAACTGTGTTTACAATAAGCTCAGCTTGCTCATTAGTAAAAGCCGAATTGGCAGTTAGGTTTTTGACCGTTTGTAGTGTATTTAACGTATACGCCATACCACCATAATAATGTACAACAAATTAAGGTGCAAGTATAAAGTACAACTTTGTGGGGTTTTTATTTAGCTAACCAATTACGTTTGCCAATACTATCTTTAACTGTAATTACCCTACCATCAACATAATAATGGTGTGCGCCTTTATTAGCATCAAAGTTTAGGGTGTTAATATCAATGTGCTTATCTTTACTCAGCCTGGCTTTGTATTGTATACCTAAACTGGTTTGGGCATCTTGTACAAAACGGCGGTTTTTATAGCTGTTAAAATAATATTTGCCTTCTACTAACTTAACATAATTACCCTTAGCACTTACTATTAGATGAGGTTGTGGGTTGCTCCATAGCCATGTATATCCGGCTATTAATATTGGTATACCTACTAGCCTAATTTTACTGCGCCATAGGCATAACCATAAAAAGCCAAATGCAAATATACATAAAAATATATGGCTCATTTGTGGCACTAGTTGTTTGGCACCCTCTAGCCCCGCTACATATTGGCTGATATCTATAATATGGCTTATACCCCAACCCATTATGTTTAAAAATACCTGCTCGCCTCCAAATAGCATAGTTATTAATACCATTACCCCAGCAGGCATTATTATAAAACTGGCTAGCGGTACTGATACCAAATTAGCAATTAGCCCATATGGGGCGTAGCTATTAAAATTATACATGGCAAATATGCTAGTAGCACCACCTGCTACAATAGTAGTTAAAGCTATGGAAAGCGGGTATATTATAACAATATTTTTAAGCAGTTTTTGCCATAACGGCTCCTCCAATTTTTGGATGCGGATAAAATACTTACTGGCAAAATCATACACAGCTAATAAAGCAATTACCGCACTAAAAGACATCTGCATGGAGGGCTCCATTATTGCCTCGGGCTTGGTGATTAATATAAATAATGCGGCAATGGCTACTGAGCGCAATGGCTGTGCGGCCCTATCGGTTAATATAGCCAGTAATATTAAGCCTATCATTATAAATGCTCGTGTGGCCGATACCGGAAACCCCGCAATTAGCAAATAAGCAAAACTAGCTAATATAGAGGTTACCGCAGCTAGTTTTTTAGTGTTAACATGGTTAGCAAGTGCGGGTACTAAGCTTAGCCCAAAGCGCATTACAAAAAATATAAACCCAGCCACTAACGATATATGCAAACCAGAGATAGCTAATAAATGTGCTACTCCGCTAATGCGTAGATTGTTATATAAGTTTTTATCTATAAAGCTTTTATCGGCAGTTAACATGGCATTTGCTATAGCGCCATGGTTAGGTGATAGCTGGCCCAATATGTTTTGCTTAATATTATGGCGCATAGTGGCTATATGGGTTTGATCTGGCGCTGTACGCAGTACTTTTACCCTACTCATTGCATGGCCAGTGGCACCTATTTGCCTAAAATATAACCACTTAGCATAATTAAACCCGCCTACCACATTTGGGTTAGGTGGGGGGTATAGTTTGGCGGTTAACAGCACCCTAGCATTAGGGGCTAACTCACCTTTTATTTTAGTACGTATATTAAGGCGGATTTTTTTAGGTAACTGCTCTGGCGGTAAATCATCTATACGTAAATTATTTAGTACTACCCGGGCAAACCCTTTACTGTTATCGATATTTTCAACATCACCACTTAATAATAAGGGAGGTGTTTGCTCAGTAATTTTAGGGGCATCTACCATATAAATACGCAATGATGCACTACTAAAGCCAGCGATTATAAATAGTAAAAAATAGGTGGCATATGCATATGGGTTAGATTTTAATTTTGTATATAGGGCTATTATTAGTGCTGCTGTACTAGCTGCTAGGCAGTAGGTTAAGTTGGGCTCAAACTTTAGGCTAAAATTAACAATAACCCCCGTGCCAAAAGCCACAACTAACCATATGAACCACTTTTCATACTCAGCAAATAGGGCAGATTTTATATTGGTTAGCACATATGTAACTTTACTAAAGTTATGTAACAATAACAAATCCCACAGCGTAATCATCTTCATCACTTAAGGATATACTAAATTGTTTGTCAGCATGCCCCTTTACCCTTACCACTGGTTGGCCATTAGGTAGGTTGCTGATCTCAATATCAGTAAATGCTAGATGCTCACCTATACCTGTGCCTATGGCTTTAGCTACGGCCTCTTTAGCGGCAAAACGTTTAGCATAGTAAGATATACGCTTATGCTCATCACCATATTTATTGGCAGCTTCTATCTCGGCCCTAGTAAATATACGTTGTAAAAACCTATCTCCTTGCTTTGCTATTAGCTCCGCAATGCGGGAGATTTTTACTATGTCTACACCAATCATAGTTGATAGTTGAGTGTTGATAGTGGATAGGTCTATCAACTATCCACATTCCACTATCAACTTATTAGACTAATTTTGTGTGGTATCAACCAGCTTGTTTTTAGCTATCCATGGCATCATGGCACGTAGTTTAGCGCCTGTCTCCTCACATTTATGGGCAGATTGTGCCTTTCTAAAGGCGTTCATCTTTTTGTAGCCATCTTTACTATCAGCGATAAAATCATTAGTAAATTTACCGGCTTGGATATCATTTAAAACAGCTTTCATTTCTTTCTTAGTAGCATCTGTTACTACACGGCTACCAGTTACATAATCACCATATTCAGCCGTGTTAGAGATAGAATATCTCATATTCTCTAAACCGCCTTCATAGATTAAATCTACAATTAGCTTCATCTCATGGAAGCACTCAAAATATGCCATTTCTGGTGCGTATCCGGCCTCTACTAATGTTTCAAAACCCGCTTGCATTAGGGCAGTTACGCCACCGCATAATACAGCTTGTTCACCAAATAAATCGGTTTCGCACTCTTCTTTAAAGGTGGTTTCAATAATGCCGCTTCTGCCGCCGCCAACGCCAGATGCGTAAGATAGTGCTAACTCTAACGCATTACCGCTTGCATCTTGTGCTACTGCAACTAGGCATGGTACTCCGCCGCCTTTTTGGTACTCACCACGTACAGTATGGCCTGGGCCTTTTGGTGCGCACATAAATACATCTAAGTCGGCACGTGGCTTGATAAGATCAAAATGTACATTTAAACCATGGGCAAAAACTAGGCTTGCACCTTGCTTTAGGTTTGGCTCAATCTCATCTTTATATAAATCTGCTTGTAGCTCATCTGGTACTAGTATCATTACTACATCGGCCGCTGCTGCCGCATCTGCTGGGGCTTTTACAGTAAAACCGGCATTTTCAGCTTTTGGTTTGCTGCCAGAGCTATCACGCAGGCCAATAATTACATTTTCAGCGCCACTATCACGCAAATTTTGTGCATGGGCATGGCCTTGGCTACCATAACCGATAATCGCTACGGTTTTTTGTTTAATTAAATCTTGGTTAGCGTCTTTATCGTAATAAACTTTCATATTTCTCCATCAATTTGAGCTAAGGTTTATAGATTACATGGCGATAGAGTCAAGATTTGGGAAAAATATGATTAATGGTAACTACCTCATCAGAGTTAGCATAAGTGCCATGGCGCCAATAACTATACTTGTAGAGGCTGCTTGTATAGTCCACATTCTGGCAGTTAAATCACTTTTTAGGCCTCTTGCTTCACGGTCAATCTTTTTATCCAAAGCATCTATTTTTGTATCTACTTTTAGCTCCAGTGCATCAAATTTGATATCAAATTTCTGTTCCATAGAGTCTACTCTTGCTTCAAGTCTATCAAATTTGCGTTCAAACTTATGGTCTAGCTTTTGTAAATCATTTTTAGTGGCTAAATTTTGAGCTAAGTCCAAATTAGCATCTACAATTTTTTCTGCCTGTGTGGGTGTAAAATCATTGTTTGCACTAAGTTTTTTAATAGTGCTGTGGGTGGTAATTGTTGGTTCCATATCACCACTATAGCGTACAACAAAACAAGGTGCAAGCAGAAAACACCAATTAGGAGGCCTTTTGTTTTTAGGCCGCCTCTACCTTAATGCCTTGTGCCTCTAACGCCTTAGCAATATATTTACCAGTAACACTTTGCCGCACTGCTGCTACCTCTTCTGGTCTACCTTGTGCTACTATAATACCACCTTTAGCACCACCTTGTGGGCCTACATCTATAATGTAATCTGCGGTTTTAATTACGTCTATATTATGCTCAATTACTAATACTGTGTTGCCGTGATCCACTAGCTTATGCAGTACTTTTAGTAGCTTGCTTATATCATGGCTGTGCAAGCCGGTTGTTGGCTCATCCAATATATATAAAGTACGACCGGTAGATTTACGGCTAAGCTCTTTAGCTAGTTTAACACGTTGTGCCTCACCGCCTGATAGCGTAGTAGCACTTTGCCCAATTTGTATATAACTCAAACCTACCTCGTTTAAGGCATCCAGCTTTTCACGTATCATTGGGATGGCTTTAAAAAACTTGGCGGCCTCTTCTACCGTCATGCGTAATACATCGCTGATAGTTTTGCCTTTATATTTTATCTCTAATGTTTCACGGTTATAGCGCTCCCCATGGCAGGCATCACATTGTACATATACATCGGGTAAAAAGTGCATCTCAATTTTTATAACGCCATCACCTTGGCATGCCTCACAACGCCCGCCTTTAACGTTAAAGCTAAAGCGGCCAGATTTATAACCACGTGCTTTAGCCTCTGGCAGGCCTGCAAATAAATCACGTATATGGCTAAATGCGCCTGTATAAGTAGCTGGGTTACTACGTGGCGTACGGCCAATTGGGCTTTGGTCAATCTCAATAATTTTATCGATATACTCAGTGCCCTCAATACGATCATGCGCACCTACAGCTTTACGGCTATTATTCATTAAACGTGCTAGGCCTTTATAAAGTGTATGTATAATAAGGCTAGATTTACCACCGCCAGATACACCTGTTACTGCGGTAAAAGTACCTAAAGGTATCTCAGCATCTACATTTTTAAGGTTGTTTGCGCGCGCACCAAAAATTTGTAGTTTGCGGTTTTTACTTAAACGGCGGCGCTCTGATGGTACATCAATTTTTAGCTTACCGCTTAAATATTGCGCGGTGATGCTATCATCTTGTTTTGCCACCTCAGCTGGCGTACCTTTAGCTATAATATTACCACCATGCACACCTGCACCTGGGCCTACATCTATTAGGTAATCGGCAGCATGCATTGTTTCCTCATCATGCTCTACTACTAGTACTGTATTACCTAAATCACGTAGAGTTTGTAGAGTGCGGAGCAAGCGCTCATTATCGCATTGGTGCAAGCCTATGCTGGGCTCATCTAATACATATAATACGCCCGATAGCCCGCTACCAATTTGGCTGGCAAGCCTAATACGCTGGCTTTCGCCACCACTTAGCGTGCCGCTTTCACGGGCTAGGGTTAAATAGCCTAGGCCTACATCATTTAAAAAGCTGATTCTATCTATCAGCTCTTTAAGTACGCGGGCTGCAATTTGGTTTTCTTGCGGGGTTAGATGGGTGTGCAACTCTTTAAACCAGGCGATGCTCTCCTCAATTGGCATTTGGCAAACCTCGCCTATGTGCAGGCCGTTTATCTTTACACACAATGTCTCTTTTTTTAACCTATGCCCATCACAAGATGAACATTTAGTTAGGTTATGATAACGCGATAAATCCTCACGTACCCATTGTGATTCACTCTCCTTCCACCTACGCTCTAGGCTAGGGATAACACCTTCAAATGGTTGTACTACTTTTTTGGTGCGGATATTATCGTTGTAAACAATAGTTATCTCCTCATCACCACTACCGTATAGCACTATATTTTGATGCTCCTGGCTTAGCTCATTAAATGGGGTGTATAAATCAAAATCATAATGCTTTGCCAGGCACTCTAGCGTTTGCATGTAAAACTTACCGCTACTATTGGCCCATGGTACAATTGCGCCCTCACTTAGGGTTTTGCTGTGGTCGGGTAATACTAGTTCTGGGTCAAAAAATACTTCGGTACCTAGGCCGTCACATTTTGGGCATGCGCCAAATGGGCTGTTAAAGCTAAATAGGCGCGGCTCAATCTCTGGTAAGCTAAAGCCGCTTTCGGGGCAGCTTAGATGTTCACTAAATAATTGGCGTGCGCCTTTTTTGTAATCGCCTGAATCAGCTGCCACCTCCACTATAAGTAGGCCATTACTTGGCTTTAGGGCAGTTTCAATGCTATCGGCTAGGCGTTGTTTAATATCCTCTTTTACTACTAGCCTATCTACTACTATTTCAATATCATGTTTTTTGGTTTTTTCTATTTCTGGCAAATCATCGCTATCGTAAATTGTGCCATCTATATATATGCGCTCAAAACCTGCTTTGATAGCTTGAGCTAGCTCTTTACGGTGCTCACCTTTTTGTTGCCTAGCAATTGGCGCAAGTAGGTAAATTTTTGCACCTTCTGGGTATTGCATTACCTGATCCACCATCTGGCTAACAGTTTGCTTTTTAATAGGCAAGCCAGTAGCTGGGCTATATGCTACGCCAATACGGGCAAATAATAAGCGCATGTAATCATAAATTTCGGTAACTGTACCAACGGTAGAGCGCGGGTTGCGGTTAACGGTTTTTTGATCAATCGCAATAGCTGGGGATAGGCCGGTTATATACTCCACATCTGGCTTATTCTGCAGCTGTAAGAATTGACGCGCATATGCAGATAGGCTCTCCACATATCTACGCTGCCCTTCCGCATATACAGTATCAAACGCAAGGCTGGATTTACCACTGCCCGATAACCCAGTTACCACCACAAATTGATTGCGGGGGATATCAATATTTACATTTTTTAGGTTATGCTCTTTAGCGCCATGTACGCTTATGTATTCGTTAGATAGGTTATCTTTAGTCATTAGTGTTTTAAGTGTAGCGTTGAATTTTAAATCAGCTAACTACTATACAGCCAATTTTGCTAAAAGATAGGGGTTTGTTGTTGGGGTTATATGGTTCAGGTTTTATAATTTAGATAAATAGTTAATAATTTTAGCTAGTTTTTCTGTAAACACTCATACAAAAACTCTGGTGCTAAGTCTGCACCATTTGGCCAACTTATTGTATCTAATTCTGGGTTAAATTTTACCTTTTTAAAATTTTGTAGATCCATGATATTTCTAAAAATGCCTTTTGGCTTTAATTTGTCTTTTAAATCAACTACGCCCTCATCGCCATTATTAAAGCTTACAAATATTTTGTAATCTTTTAAATATTCAGCGCTGGTAAGATATTTATACATTAATCTAATGGGTTAATTTTATCTGGCAGGGTAGAGCTTTTAGCTTTATCCCAGCTTTGTAATAACTCATTATAGTATAATTTACGCCATTGTTCAATTAGCTTGGTGGCGGTTTTAGGCATATCACCGCTTAACAGTTTACCTGTGGTGATTTCAAAAGATGCACGATACTCACCATATTTAGCATGGAAATGCGGTGGATTATGATCTGCAAAATACATGCGTATTAGTATTCCGTAAAATTCACTTATGGTTGGCATAGTTAAATTTATACAACAAACTCCAGTAAATGATAGATAAATTGTCCATAGACAACCAGTCTTACCCACTATATCCTAACCTAAGTGCTTAGTTACATAATTCGTCGGCTGTTATTAATGATACCTACTTTACTAGGTATTATGCTGCTTAATTTTGTAATTATTCAGTTTGCACCAGGTGGGCCGATAGAGCGTACAATCGCCCAAATTAAAGGGTTTGATACTAGCGGCACCCAAAATATTACTGGTGATAGTGGGGATGAGGCTGTGGCGGCCCAAAAAATAACTACTCAAAATAATGCTAAATATCAGGGCAGTAAAGGTATTGAGCCAGAGCTTATAAAACAGCTAGAGGAGTTTTACGGTTTTGATAAACCACCCACTGAGCGTTTTGTACAAATGATGTTAAACTATCTAAGTTTTGATTTTGGTAATAGTTTTTATCAAGATCGCAGCGTGATTGGTTTAATAGTTGATAAGATGCCCGTATCAATATCATTAGGGCTATGGAGTACTTTAATAATTTACCTGATCTCCATACCGCTTGGTATAAAAAAGGCCGTACGTAATGGCACTAAATTTGATGTATATACTA
>Ga0163111_10001173_pt1 | contig 15986 bp, 12 predicted proteins | sample CRUFie1St18metaG_FD_109645 | JGI IMG/M metagenome (GOLD analysis project Ga0163111, IMG submission 109645) | Marine microbial communities from the Costa Rica Dome - CRUD Field 142mm St18 metaG | ecosystem: Environmental > Aquatic > Marine > Oceanic > Photic zone | place: Costa Rica: the Eastern...
AAATCTTCTTCTTCACGACTATCGTCTATACTTTCTAGCTTACCATTGCCTACTTTTACTTCAGTACCATCATCTGTAGCAAGGGCATCCATCATATCTACGTATTCTTCCTCAATATTAGCTGCTGCTGTTCCTGTTTCAATAGCTAAAGTTTCTAACTCATCAATTTTCTCTTTACTTACATCTAAATCTGCCTCAAATTCGGCTAATTCTTTTTCATATTCATCTTTATTTTCTTCTAGCCTTAGTTTGAATTCTTTCTCTTTATCTTTTAATTTCTTATCTCTGACATCTAATAATTTTTCATATTGCTCTTTGGTCTTTTCCAATGTTTCCTTAAACCTAGCACGTTCAACATCAAATTGCTGCTCAAGAGAAATTTGCTTTGAAACAAACTCCTCTTCCAAGTCCATCCTTTTAGTTTGTAACCTATAATCTATTTCTTCTTCTCTTTTCTTAAGATCTTCTTCGCGAAGAAGAAGCTGAGCAACCGTTCTAGGTGCTGCTAATGGACTGCCTTCAACTCTTTCCCTCAGAACTGCGGTTTCAATTACTTCAACTCGAATTGTTGTAGAGAACTCTCCACCTAAAAATTTCATTTTAACCTCTGATGTGTGGTTTCCCAGCTCGAGTGGGTAGCCAGATATCACTCCGGTATTAGGGTCAAAGTCAAGACCTAAGTCTAATTCAGGATATACTACATATCTTACATTAACAAAATCTTTAGGCTTAATTAATCCCAGGGCTGTTATTAGAGGGTCAATTTGAGGTTTCATGGTAACCAATGAATCATTCCTATCCTTAACAAATAACACGTACCTTGGGTAGTAAGAAAGTGGATTGTTGTACTTTACAAATACGATTAGTGAGAACAAAAGGATAATGCCTGTTATTGTAAGATATAACATTTCATTATCTCTTTCGAAATAGTTAAAATAATCTATAACATTTACTGTAAGCACTATGGATAGTAAACCAATAAAATTACTGCGGACAAATCTCAACAAAATATCTTTACTTAATGAGTATCTAAGATATAACTGTAAATCACGAACTTTCATCCTCATCGTCCTCAGACTGCATGCCTTCTTTCAATCCCTCGTCGAAGGCAGCTTTAGATTGGCCCATACTTTTAGCGAGTTCAGGTAATTTCTTTGCTCCAAAAAGAAGTAAAACTACTCCGCCAATAATTATAGCCTCAGTGGTACCAATCATATTATTCTATCAATAGAGAGGTACATTAACCTTACGGGGGAATAAACAAAACCCCCTTCCGAATAAAGTATTGTGGAAAACAAACCTGCTTATGATGAAATCGTTGCTAATTTACGAAGACGAGCAGGAGTGTATATTTTCATTACACTAGCTGTTTTTATTGCTGTATTTAATTTTTCTGAAGACTTAACCGAATGGCTTGGTGATAAATTATTACCAAACGATGCTACACTTGTATATCTTTCTCCTGCCGAGTTCTTAATTTTAAAAATGAGAATTGCAGCTTACGCTGCTTTATCAGTTTCTTTCATTTTAGTCATGGTTGATTGCTGGACGACAATGAAAAAACGTTCTGCTTTACCTGAAATCGGATTTACTAGAGTTTTGTTAACAGTGCTAATTGCTTTGGGACTATTTGCTTCGGGAACGTTATATTCTCTTGAACTAATGCTTCCTCTTGTACTTGAATTCTTGCAAAATGATGCCGCTAATGCGGGTTTAGAAACGACTTATAGACTCACGTCATTCTTCCACTTTGTATTCTTGCTTACGTTTGCACTAGGAATTAGTTTTCAATTGCCATTGATAATAATGCTGCTCCTCAAATTAGAATTGGCTACGACTGAACAATTGACTGAATTTAGAAGCTATTTCATTGTAATATTTTTTGTTTTGTCAGCCTTAATAACTCCACCTGATGTAATTTCTCAATTTTTATTGGCTGTCCCCTTGATAATTCTGTACGAAGTTTCAATAATCATGGGCAAAATATACTAGTATGAAATTACAGCCATTGTTGATTTTTGGACTTGGAGCGACGCTCCTATTTTCAGGAATGGCCTCTGCTGACGGGGGTGGCCACAAAGAAGTATTGCCTGATGAAACTGTCATAGGAATCAGTGTACTATTATCAATAATAACTTACTTATTAATTCCAAAAATTAGTAAATTTGAATTAGATAATGAACAGAGGATAGTTTCATCTCTTATTATGTTTACAATCGTAGTACATGCAATTCTAGGAATTGATGATTTGAAGCTATTAGCTGGAGCTGTAGGATTCTTAGCGTTTGGAATTGTATTTTTTGTGATAAAAATTCCAGTTGTTGAAAATAATAAGACAAATCTTTCGTATTTACTAGTAATATACACGCTGTCGATAGTTGCTTTCTATATTTACTTACATCCTGATTTAATGAAAGACGGAAAATATGATTTAGTAGGAATACTTACTAAAATATCGGAAATAGGAATTATTGGACTTACATTAAGGAAATAGATATGGAACTTGGAATACACACTTTTGCGTCTGCAAATTTTAAAGACAAAAATGGCAAACAGATTGCTGGAAATCAAGCAATTAACGAGCTTATAGATCGTATCGAGCATGCCGATAAAATTGGTATTGACGAAGTAGGCATAGGCGAACACCACAGAAAAGAATACTTGGATTCTGCTGCCCATATTACTCTAGCTGCAGCTGCCGCTAGAACTAAAAATATCAAGCTGACAAGTTCAGTTACTGTTTTGAGTGCTGCTGATCCTGTCAGAGTTTTTCAAAATTTTGCAACTTTAGATCTTGTATCTAATGGGAGAGCTGAAATTGTAGCCGGAAGAGGATCTTTCACTGAGGCTTATCCATTATTTGGTTTGAAAATGGAAGATTACAACGATCTTTATGCTGAAAAGCTTGAATTATTATTAAAAATTAGAGATAATGAAATAGTTAACTGGTCTGGTAAATTTAGACCCGATTTAGTGAACCAAGCAATTTATCCAAGGCCGATTCAAAATCCTCTCCCAATATGGGTTGGTGTAGGAGGGACTCCTCAATCATTCATTAGAGCTGGCGTTCTTGGATTGCCATTAATGATCGCAATTATTGGTGGAGAAACTCACCGCTTCGCTCCCCTAGTTGAACTTTACAAAAGTGCTGGAATCAAAGCTGGACATGATCCCAACAAACTAAAGGTTGGAGTTCACGCATTAGGATATGTCGCAGAAACTAGAGAAAAAGCCGTTGAAGACTTTTTCCCTGGCTATGCTGCATCATTCACTAAGATAGGAAGGGAAAGAGGATGGCCTCCAGTTACTAGAGACCATTTTGAATCTCAGATAGGACCTACTGGAGCCTTGGTTATCGGAGATGTTGAAGAGGTAGCCGACAAGGTGATTAGGCATAGTAACGCTCTAGGCGGACTTTCAAGATTTAGCTTTCAACTGGACGTAGCAGGATTAACTCATGAACAATTGATGAATGCAATTGATCTGCTGGGAAGAAAAGTATCTCCGCTTGTCAAAGAGGGCTTATCGGAAGTATCTGGAAACTAATATTACTGCAATTAATGTTGGGATAACCAAGAAACCAAACAAGGAATTTGATTCCTCATTCATTGTTTTCATTTGAGGACCGGTTTGGTTTGTGTCTTGATACATCGTTTCGTTTGCAGCAGGATTAACAACTATTGTACCGACCATGTTCAAAGCTTCATGAGGCTCACAGATGAAACTGTAAGTATTGTTTGTTCCTTTATCGAAAGTAAAAGAATAATCTACCTCTGTTTCGGGCGATCCTGTATTGAAAAAGCCGTTACTATCAATTGCGTTATGTTCCAAAAACTCTCCACTCCAGAAGAATCTTATGGTTTGACCTTCATTAATCACAACTTCGGCAGGTGAAAATTGGAGATTGGTACTGTCTACGGTTATGACTACCACATCATCATGTGATTCTTCCACTTCAATTGCGATCGAAGTATGCTGTAAATTTATTAGGCAAATACCTAGAAATGTTGCAACTAAAACTTTTCTGATTAGTGTGCTGTTCATATTTTTATGTGGATTGGTTTGCATATAAAGGTTCATAACTAGTGCCAACTTTTGCTTACTAGTGCCGAATTAATAATTCAGCTGTTCTTTTAATTCTTTATCGTCGGTAACTGGCTTTTGGCAAGCGTAATTTTTACAAATGTAGGCAGTAGATTTACCCCCTAGTGGCACTTTATCCTTCATTAAAGGGATATCTAATTTTGAGGATGATTCAGCTATTATTTTACAAGGTAAATACTTTTCGCGAATAACCTTCAACAACGAATTATCGCCATTGACAATAGTTAAAGCAATCTCATGAGGCCCCTCCGTTAAATATCTATTAACAAAAAGAGCCGTAGCATGAGCGTGAGGATATTTGTTGATATAAACTCCAGCTTTATCCATCGATGCTTCGACTATTTCTCGGTAATTCTCATTTCCGTAGTAATAATGAAGTCTTATGAGTAACAAACTACTGGTGAAATTGTAAGAAGGTGTAGCATTATCCATAGTATTGATACTGTTAATGACCATATTCTTTGATAATGATTGCTTGAAGTATCCCTCATTGAAAAACTTTTCAACGAGAATATCTGCATACTTCTTAGCTAACTTCAGATACTTTGAATCAAAACTTGCCTCATACATGTCGATTAGGGCATTACCAAAATAAGAATAATCTTCGGCAAATGCATCTATGTGGCTCAAATTATCTCTGTAAACTCTGTGTAATGAACCGTCCTCTTTCGACATCTTATCAACAATAAAGCTTACTGCATTGTCTGCAATATCGAAATACTCTTTGTCATCCAAAAAAGCAGATACTTTGGCCAGTGAACTGATCATTAAACCATTCCATGAAACTATAATCTTATCATCTGTATCTGGTGCAATTCTAGAATTCCTATGTTCCTTGACAGCCAGCCTAGACTTTTCTAGAGATATTGCAATTTCACTTTCGGGAATTTTAAGCAAAGTTGAAAGCGAAGCTTTTTTCATGATAACATTAGGGATAGAATTTCCTTCCCAATTTCCGCTCCTACTAATATCATAATATTGATTGAAAATCTTAGCGTCATTTTCTGACAAGATATCTTCTATTTCTTCAGGTTTCCAAACATAGTACTTTCCCTCTACACCTTCTGAATCTGCATCCATGGATGAATAAAAGCCACCACCTTTATCGATCATTTCATCTTTTAGCCATTCTAATATCTGTGATATGACCGTCAAATAGTCTTCATTATCTGTTAATTGATATCCAACAAGATAAGCTTCCATAAGCTGCGCATTATCATAAAGCATCTTTTCAAAGTGTGGAACTAACCATTTTTCATCCACTGCATATCTTGCAAAACCTCCACCTATATGATCGTAAATCCCACCTTGAAACATAGAGTCTAACGTCTTAACTGCGGAATAAAGAGAGGTTTGATTTTTGTTAATATTGTAGTCGTTAAGCAAATGCAAAATAGCTCCAGTATTTGGAAATTTAGGAGCCGGTCCGAAACCACCCCACTTTTTATCAAAACTTGAATTCCAATGAGACAACGCATTAGCCAAAAAATTACTATTGACTTTGGAAATTTCATTGTTAGATGAATTTAGGTGATTAACTATAGTTTCAGCTTGAGATATCAACTTTTCTTGATCTTTATGCCACATCTCAGAAAGGCTAGAAAGTAAAGTTGGAAACCCTGGCCTTCCGTATGCATCTTTTGGAGGAAAGTAGGTTCCAGCAAAGAAAGGTTTCAAGTCTGGAGTTAAGAAAACGGTCATCGGCCAACCTCCCTGCCCTTGATTCATTACTTGGGTTGCAGACATGTAAGCCTCGTCAACATCAGGTCTTTCTTCTCTATCAACTTTAATATTCACATAAAATTCATTCATTAGTTTAGCTATTTCTTCATTTTCGAACGACTCTTTCTCCATTACGTGGCACCAATGGCATGCTGAATATCCTACACTCAGAAGAATCGGCTTATTTTCTTTTTTAGCTAGATCCAAAGCTTCTTGAGACCAAGGATACCAATCTACAGGATTGTGTGCATGCTGTAGAAGGTAAGGGCTCGTAGAATTAACCAGAGAATTGGTATACTTCTTTGAAGCTGACATAATCAAAACGCATCGAAGTGTTTAATTAAATTATTCCCGAAACTTAGCAAAACGTCTAAAACAACCATGCTATTCCTTACTTCTTGTCAACTCCCATGATGCGTCAGTATCACGCCATAAAACGAGAAAATCCAGACTCAATTCTATTATTCAGAATGGGAGATTTTTATGAGACCTTTGGTGATGATGCTAAAATTGTCGCAAAAGACGTCGGGATTTCTCTTACTGCACGTGATAAAAATTCAGATAATCCAATTCCATTAGCTGGAGTGCCTTATCATGCGCTAGACACTTATCTAAGTAAATTAATCAAAAAGGGACATCGTGTTGCAATATGCGAACAATTAGAAGACCCAAAAAGTACTAAAGGATTAGTTAGAAGAGGAGTAACTAGAGTTGTTAGCCCTGGAACTATTGTTGAAGGCTCGATGCTGAGTAAATCTAACAATTTTTTAGCTGCAATTAATGAGACTAATGATGGACTAGGATTTTCCATAATGGATATATCTACTGGCGAATTCTCAACGGCCCAATTCAAAGACAGAGAGTCTTTGGAATCTGAAATGGCTCGTTATTCTCCAACCGAGGTCATCATTCCTAGCGAAAATGAAAATATTTCAAATTGGATGCTAGCAATGGGTGTGAATACCACACCGAGAGAATCCGATTCCTGGACTTATCCTGTAGCCAAAAAGATACTAGAAGAAAGATTTGGAAGCGTATCTGAATTGAATACTTATCCAATGGCAATAACCTCTGCTGGAGCCATTCTATCATACGTTAAAGATACACAATTTAGTGAACTGCCACATCTCAGACCTCCTTCCCTATTGGTTAAAGCAAAAACAATGACTATGGATGCAGTCACGCTAAGAAATCTAGAGATTGTAAAAACAATCGGAGATTCCTCAAAAGATACTTTATTCGCCGTTCTAAACAAAACTTCGACTGCTGGAGGATCAAGAAAATTGAAAGATTGGTTGCTTAGACCTTTACATGATTTAGACCGACTAAACCAAAGGCATGATGCAGTTCAGGAATTATTTGAAAATACTTTGAGCCGTCGTGAGATTAAAGATATACTGAAAGGATTTCAAGATGTTGAAAGATTATTATCTCGTCTAGGTCACGGATCTATTTCACCGAGAGATTTAGACAGTCTGAAAACCAGCTTGAATACGCTAAAAGAATTAAAACAATTCCTAAGTGAAGAACCTCTGAACTCAAAATTAATGAAAAGGCTTGTAAAATCAATAGACCCTCATAAGCAAGTTTCAAAAAAGTTAGATGAAGCTCTTGTTGAAGAGCCTCCTCTAGTTTTAAGAGATGGCGGAATTTTCAAGAAAGGATATTCCAAGGAATTAGATGATTTAAGAGCAAGGGCAAGTAGCGGTCGCGAGTGGGTCGTAGCTCTAGAGACTGAAGAAAAGGCTAAAACCGGAATTCCTAAAATAAAAGTAGGATACAATCGTGTATTTGGATATTATTTGGAAGTTCCAAAAGCATATTCAAAAAAAGTTCCAGATCACTATCATCGGAAACAAACCGTTGCTGCAGGTGACAGATACATTACTCCAGAATTAAAAGAAAAAGAAACCTCCATTTTAAGGGCTGATGAGAGGTCCCAAGCACTGGAAACTGAGTTGTTCAAAGAGCTAAGAGAATGGATAATGGATTTCTTAGGATCTTTGCAAGCTACTACTATTGCAGTATCTAAAATTGACAGTATCTGCTCGATGGCAGAAGTTAGTCAATCGAATAATTATGTAAGGCCTGAAATGTCTGATGATGGCGCCCTATCTATCTCAGACGGAAGGCATCCTGTCATAGAAGTACTGAGAGAAGGAAGTTACATACCAAACAGCCTGCAATTAGACAATAAACAGAGACAATTGATGATTCTTACTGGGCCGAATATGGGAGGTAAATCTACCTACATGCGCCAAACCGCATTACTTTCCGTAATGGCTCAGTCTGGTTGTTTTGTACCTGCATCTTCTGCAAGACTGGGAATGGTTGATCGCGTGTTTACTAGAGTAGGAGCTCACGATGATTTGGTCCACGGACATTCTACGTTTATGGTTGAAATGTTGGAACTAGCCAATATTTTACGAAATGCTACTCCGAATAGTTTGGTTTTACTAGATGAAATCGGAAGAGGTACCTCCACATTTGACGGTTTAGCACTTGCATGGGCTGTGGCCGAACAGTTACATGCAGGAAAAGGTGTGAAAACTTTGTTTGCAACACACTATCATCAACTTACAGACGTCTCCAAAATCTTGGATAAATCTGTAAATTGCCATATGCAAGCTAAAGAAGATGGTCACGAATTAACGCTCATGCATCGCGTTGCTGAAGGGCCTACTGACGCCTCATTTGGTATTCATGTAGCAAAAATGGCTGGAGTGCCTGAGGAAGTCCTTGAGAGAGCTCGAAAAGTTCTTAACAATTTAGAAGAGGGATCCACTATTGAGGTATCTAAAGCTGGACCTGTTCAGTCTGTATTTTCAACTGATTTCGGAGGGAGAACTGAAACAAAACAAAATCCAGTTATTGATGAAATAAAGAAAATGGATTTAATGAATTTGACTCCGCTGCAAGCTTTAGAAAAGTTGCACGAAATACAACAGAAATTACTTTAAATTATAGAAATGCTAGTTTTTCTTTCTGTACTATTTCCTTCTTCATCTTCTGCTGTAAATGTAAAAGTGTAAACCTCAGCATCTAAACCTTGCTCAAAATAGTAGTAATATCTATGCTCTTTTGTAATATTGAACGAATTACCAGACTCTAATTTGCCCATAGGTGTTGATGACATAAAGCCGTTGCCACCTTTGTTAGCGCTCATTACAACATTGTCAATTTTCCAGTTATCTTCTACAGAAACTACCAAAACAAAAGGTGTATCTGAGCTAATTTCCGTTGTTAAGTTCCATTTTCCGTCCTCTTCGATGTAAACTTCATTAGCTCCAAATTCTGGATTTGATATGTCGTTAAACGGTGGATTTGAAAATAGAATAAACAAACCTAACCAAGCTAAGAAAGACATAAACATCGGCCCAAACCAATTTTTTCTCTCAAACTCGCTAGTATCCACAATTAAAGGTAGAATTTTAATCAATCCAAAAGGAGCAATAAAGCCGAGTATCATAACCGATCTTTCTAAACTTGTCATTCTAACAAGAGAATAGGATATAACTGCAATGACTAATGCGTAAAATACTGCGAACAAAATGACCTTTGAATCTCTTAATTCTTTCTGACGAAATTCCTCTTTATCGAATTCTGGAAATGTGAAGCCTTCTTCACGTTTACCTTTCTTCTTGGCCATTGTGCTCCATAATGGAGGTTAAATAAAGCCCCGTGTGGAGTACAATACGTGGCTGAGGAAGAAGAAAAGATTGAGTCTACACTAACTGGAACACCAGCCGAAGTTTTCATTCGTAGACACAGTCAGTTTTTAATTGTGCTAACTTTTTGTTTTTTATTAGGCTGGTATACTTTCGCTTTATTTCTTATTGCATGGATAACCGGAGCAAGATGGGCTGATAATGAGGGTTATTTAGAAAGAAACAATATGGAATTAGTTTGGGGACGTTCTTTCTTAATGTGGAGAACTGACTGGGGTAAAGATTTCATCGAAAAAATATCTCAAAATAAGCCTTTCTGGAGAAGAGTAGGTGATGTATGGGTTGTAACTGTATTTTTTATTATGATTTTCATGTTTCTGTTGTTATTATGGCAAGCCACGCTAGCTTGGCAGATTCCAAAGAGTGCTTCTGTATCTCCTAAAATGATGATTGGATTGCCTGGATTAAATCCTGTAATTCCTCTGTGGTACGGTATTTTGGCTTTAGTCATTGCTATGGTGGTGCATGAATTTAGTCACGGAATTTTAAGCAGGGTCGCTAATGTGAAAGTTAAAGCATTGGGATTGCTTATGTTTTTCTTTCCTGTAGGTGCATTTGTAGAACCTGATGAGGAGGAAATGAAAAGTATGAAAAAATGGGAGCGCATGCGTCTTTACGCTGCAGGACCTGGTAGTAACATGGTTATTGCTATAATTTTCTCTTTCCTATTTTCTTCGGTAATGGTAGCTTCTTTAGAACCTTCAAGTGACGGTGTACTTTCGGCCAGTGTCGTTCTAGACTATGGTGGTGAAGAGGCAGGACTTGAACCATGGATGTTAATCACTGAAGTAAATGACCAAGAAATTTCAAGCTCGGAAGACTTCTCCACCGTAATGAATGAAACTTACGCGGGGCAGATTGTTAATGTATCTGTGCTGAATAAAGGAAATCCTGAAACATACCAAGTAACTTTATCTGATAAAGGAAGTTATTACCTAAAATATTATCCTTCTTCATACGAAACTTGGATGTCTGGAAAAGGCTTCATGGGAATTTCTGTCGTTAACCCTGGTGTTGTAGCTGATAGTCTTGCAAATCCAAGTAGTTCCGGAGGTAGTATGCTACAATACATCACATTACCTTTCCAAAAACTACAACCGTTCCCTGAACACTTTACTGCCCTTTTTTCACCTACTGGAATAGTGGGTGTTATTCCTGATAGTGCCTTTTGGGTTTTAGCTAACTCATTCTATTGGATATTCTGGCTAAATTTAATGGTTGGACTAACAAACGCACTACCTGCTGTTCCTCTTGATGGAGGGTTCATTTTTGCCGACGGAGTTACAGGAATGCTTGGCAAAGTTAAAAGCAGTATGACTGCTCAGAGAAAAGAGGAAATAGTTGACAGATTGGTTAGCGTATTAGCAATAACTGTTGTATTCCTAATTGTCTGGCAAATCGTAGGTCCAAGACTAGTGGGGACCGAACCTGTAACTTTGAACGCTGATATCAATGCTTCAGTAACCAAAGAGTGGAGTGATTATTCATTTGAATTTGACGCTTCTGGATCTGAAGGCGCTTTCGTTACATACGAATGGGACTTTGGTGACGGGAATACTGCGGTCGGTGAGAAAGTGCAACATAATTGGTCCCAAGGTGGACTCTTCTTCGTTGTTTTAACTGCAAAAGATGCTGAAGGTAGGCAAAGTGTAGCTTTCCAAGAGATAAGCGTAGATCATAGAGAGAGTGGAGATGGTGATGTAAGTGGTGGCAATGAAGATACTGTAGTTTCGTCGATAAACCCTTATGTTGAGAATGTAAACATATACATCAACTTAACAGGAGAAAGTGCACTTCCTCTACAAGAAGATGTGACCGTGACTATAATTTCACCTTCTGGAGTTGTTTTCGAAGAAAACTACCTCTTGGGTGCTCAACCTCAGTATGTTGAGTACAAAACCGATTCAGGAGAAATGGTAGGTGATTGGGAAATAAATTTGGAATCAAATGACCCAACATCTGACTTTTCTTACACTTACAATTGGGAAACTTATTTCCAGAATAATTCTTGAAGAAGACTTTAATAATGCGCACTTTTTTTGGATGTCGTTAACAAAGGGAATTTGTCCCTAAGATGTGAAAATAATGAGTAAAGACCCAGTTCCACTTAAAGCAGTTCACCACGTTGAGTTTTATGTGGGCAATGCAAAGCAAGCTGCATACTACTACAGAAAGGCATTTGGATACGATCAGATAGCTTATTCTGGTTTGGAAACTGGAGATAGAGAGAAAGCTAGCTATGTTCTAGCCCAAGGCAGAATCAGAATGGTATTTTCTACTCCGCTAAATGGAGATAATGATTTAGCAGAACACATTCGAAAGCATGGTGACGGTGTAAAAGATATTGCATTTCATGTAGATGATGCCGAGAAATGCTACGAGGCCTGTATAGCTCGTGGAGCTAAAAGTGCTAAAGAACCTGAAACTATAAGTGATGAAAATGGTAGCATTACTAAAGCTTCCATTTTTACCTACGGAGAAACGGTACACTCTTTTATTTCACACAATGATTACAACGGGCCTTTCCTCCCTGGATTTGTGGAGAGTAAAATTGAAGGAAATAATGTTGGATTAAAATTCATTGATCATATTGTAGGCAACGTAGAATTAGGTAAAATGGAACATTGGGTTAATTTTTATGCAGACACAATGGGGTTCTCACAGATTCAAGAATTTAGCGATGATGATATCTCCACTGAATACTCTGCACTAATGTCAAAGGTAATGGAAAGTGATAACGGTAGAATTAAATTTCCAATTAACGAGCCTGCTGAAGGTAAGAGAAAATCTCAAATTGATGAATATTTAGAATTTTACGAAGGCGCTGGAGTTCAGCACCTTGCACTTCTAACAAGCGATATCATAAAAACTATTGGTAAACTAAAAGAAAATGGAGTAGAATTTTTAGAAGTTCCGGACACTTACTATGAAGATTTGACGGATAGGGTAGGCGCAATTGATGAAGATATTGAAGTTTTGCGTAAGCTGAAAATTTTAGTTGACAGAGATGACGAAGGATACCTATTGCAATTATTTACTAAACCCGTAGAGGACAGGCCTACTGTATTTTACGAAGTTATACAAAGAAAAGGATCAAAAGGCTTTGGAGTTGGAAACTTTAAAGCACTGTTTGAAGCAATTGAAAGACACCAAGCTGAGAGAGGAAATCTGTAATGCATAGATATCACAAACTAGGAAAAGTAGCTAAGAAAAGACACACTGTTTTTAGAGATGACAATGGAAATATTTACCATGAGGAACTAAAAGGAAACAAAGGATTTGTAGGGCCTTCATCGCTTCTTTACCATATTTACCCTCCCACTGAGGTCTTGTCTACTAAGGAAATCGGACATTTCACCCTCGAAGAAGACGACGATAAAAGTTTGAGAATGAGGCATTTTTACACTAATCGAGCCGATAAAGGCGGAAGCGCAATTATGGATCGTAAGCCTTTCTTGTTCAACAATGATGTTGTAATGATGATGTGTTATCCAGATAAAAATGATGATTATTACTACCGAAATGCCCAAGGTGATGAAATAATATACGTCAGCCAGGGAAGCGGAACTTTGGAAACTGCCTTTGGTAACATGAAATATAATGCCGGAGATTATTTAGTCATTCCGAGAGGAATTTTACACAGATATGTGATGAATGACGAAGAACATTCTCTTCTAATTGTCGAATCACCTGGTGAAGTTAGAACGCCTAGAAGATATCGAAATGAATATGGACAAATAATCGAAAGAAGTCCATATTCTGAGCGTGACTTTAGGGGTCCTGATGAACTAGTTCCTCATGATGAAAAAGGAGAATTCAAAATTATTGTTAAACAACGAAACCGATTTACGGAAGTCACTCTAGGACATCATCCATGTGATGTTGTTGGATGGGACGGATATTACTATCCTTTTGCTTTCAGTATTCATGATTTTGAACCTATTGTAGGAAGAATACATGAGCCTCCACCTGTCCACCAAACATTCGCAAGCGATAGATTTGTGGTTTGCTCATTCTGTCCAAGACCTTTCGACTTTGATAAAAATGCAATACCTGCGCCTTACAATCACGCTAACATTATGTCAGACGAAGTTATCTACTATGATTCGAAAGAGTTTATGTCTAGAAAGGGTGTTGAATTTGGATCAATGACACTGCACCCAGATGGCTTGACTCACGGGCCACATCCTGGAAAATATGAGGCTTCAATCGGCGCCAAATGGACTGATGAACTAGCTGTCATGGTTGATACCCATTATCCTCTCAAAGTTGCCAAATATGCAATTAGTGTTGAAGACCCTAATTATTCAAAATCTTGGCTAGATGGCGACGGTTACAAAGACGCCCTAGGCGAATAATTTAATGAAAAGTAGCCTACAACGAATTATGAATGGATTGATAGACTATGCAGGTCTATTTCCCCCGGCAAAACTACCTCTTGACCAAGCTATTACAGAATATATCTCCCACATTAAAGACGAAAGAAAATGGATGCTCGGTAGATTTATCATACCTGTTTCACAATTAAACGAATTAGAGAAATTTATTCCTAAATTTAACGATATTGGAATACTAAGATTATCTGTTTTAGGTAGCCAAAGTAATTCAGACGAAGAATTTATTCAGCAAACAAGAAACGAAATCAATTTGATTAATGACTACAGGCAAAAACACAAGGGGAAAATTTCCATTGAAGTCATAGAAACTAAATTACCCTCGAACTCACCTTCAAAAAAAACTATGAGTAACATAGCTGAACTATTAAATTCAAACAACCTTGAACACTACCACGAGTTCCCTGAATTGCCTTACGTTGGAATTAATTATGCTACAAACGAGGACGAAGGAGATTGGGACAACGAAATTACGCCTACAATTGAAATGATCTCTACACTAGATAATACTGGAGTTAAGTTAAGGTGTGGAGGAATCGTGAAAGATGCTTTTCCTTCGGTAGAACAAGTTGCTGCAATGATACAAAATTGTAGCATAAATGAAGTATCACTGAAGTTTACTGCTGGACTACATCATCCAATAAGACACCATTCTAATGAGTATAATACCGAAATGCATGGATTCATAAATATGTTTTGTGCGAGTGCATTTGCTTCAACGTTTCCAACTCCCGAAAATAAACAGGAAAAATTTCGAATGTTCATCTTATTATCTCATATGATTGATTGTCAAAATGAGACTGATTTTGAATTCTTAGAGGACAAAATGATATGGAAAGTAGGCGACGATCGAGATTCAAGATTTGAAATATCAAATGAAAATATCGAAAAAAGTCGTCAGAATATGGGAATTTCTTTTGGCAGTTGCTCTTTTCAAGAGCCTATGGATGACTTAAAACAATTAGGATGGATGTAATGGACAAAACACACGATTCAAATCTAAAATCTTGGATAAATGTAGACGAAAATTCTGATTTCCCAATACAGAATATACCTTTTGGAGTTTGCAGTCCGAAGGGTGGAGGTGATCTGCACGTTGTAACTGCAATTGGAGATTTCATAGTAGATCTTGCCCATTTAGATGATGCTGGAATTTTTGAAGGTACGGAGATTGAAGGTGCTGAAATTTTCCATGAACCTACACTAAATGCGTTCATGTCTATGGGACGAGAGGCGTGGAAAGAAACTAGAATGAAAATAAGTGAGGTATTGAGCGAAGATAATCCGACTCTACGTGACAACGAAGACTTAAGGAAAATAGCTATCTTGCCGAAAGAAGACGTCAGAATGGAATTACCTGTAGACATTGGAGATTACACTGATTTTTACTCATCTAGAGAACATGCAACAAATGTAGGAACTATGTTCAGGGGACCTGATGCTGCACTTATGCCAAATTGGCTTCACCTGCCAGTGGGTTATCATGGGCGTGCATCATCTGTTGTACTCAGCGGAACAGACATTGTTAGGCCTAAGGGCCAAACTAAACCTCCTAATTCCGATGACCCAATTTTCGGAGACTGTAAAAGATTGGATTTTGAACTTGAAATGGGTGTTTTAATCGGTTCGGGTAACTATCTTAGCGAGCCTGTATCAGTTGACGATGCCGAAGATCATGTTTTTGGATTGGCGCTAATCAACGATTGGTCTGCTAGAGATGTACAAACATGGGAATACGTGCCACTTGGTCCTTTCCTAGCAAAGAATTTTGCAACATCTATCTCTCCGTGGATTATTACACTAGAAGCATTAGAACCATTTAGGTGTAGTAGCCCTAAGCAAGATCCTGAACCATTTGATTATCTAAAAAACAAAGAGAATCATAATTTTGATATAGAATTAGAAATACACTTGCAAACTAAGAAAATGAATGAACCACATATAATTTCCAAAACCAATTATAATTATTTGTATTGGAATATGGCTCAACAAATTGCTCACCACACAGTTACTGGATGTAATCTTCGAACTGGAGATT
>Ga0163111_10001174_pt1 | contig 15982 bp, 13 predicted proteins | sample CRUFie1St18metaG_FD_109645 | JGI IMG/M metagenome (GOLD analysis project Ga0163111, IMG submission 109645) | Marine microbial communities from the Costa Rica Dome - CRUD Field 142mm St18 metaG | ecosystem: Environmental > Aquatic > Marine > Oceanic > Photic zone | place: Costa Rica: the Eastern...
AACCAAATGCAAGATTGGGCGCGTGAAACCCGGATTACGCACGGGAGAGTCACAGTCCTCGCGGCGCTAATGGCCCTGGTCATGATGGGCCTGTTGTACCGCTACTTTTCTCTCCAGGTCATCCAGAACGAAGAATTCCGAGCGCAGTCAGACCGAAACCGAATTGCGGTGCGAACCGTATCGCCCACTCGCGGTGTCATTGTAGATCGGTCAGGTAATCTACTCGCGATTAATCAGCCGTCGTTTACTTTGGCGATTACGCCTGAGCGCGCGGATGATCTCGGTAATGTGTTGACTACTCTCAGCGACTTGTTAAGTCTGACGGAGACCGATATCGAGCTGTTTACACAAGCGCGCAAGCGACGGCGTCCCCTGAGTCCAGTGCCTTTGAAGTATCGACTGACCGATGAAGAATTAGCCGTCATCGCGGTCAACAAGCACGTGCTTTCTGGTGTATCCGTACTGTCTGAATTAACGCGTCATTATCCTGAGGGTGATCTGCTGGGACATGCGTTAGGGTACGTCGGTCGTATTGGCATTGATGATGTCGATGAGTCCGAGAAAGAGGCCTATCGTGGCATTAGTCACATAGGAAAGGTAGGGCTAGAAGCCTACTACGAGGATGTACTCAAAGGTGGGCTAGGGGTAAGCCGTCTGGAGACCAATGCACGCGGTGTCGAGTTAGATGTGATTGATCGGATAGAGCCTGTGCCCGGTGCTGAGCTGACCTTACATCTGGATGTTGAGCTTCAGCGCGTGGCCGCATCTGCCATGGGGGACATGCGGGGTGCCGTGGTGGCGTTGGATCCAAGAACCGGAGGGGTATTATCTGCGGTTTCGAGCCCGCGTTATGACCCAAACAAGTTTGTGAATGGGATTAGCTTTTCTGATTATGCGGAACTGCGGGACTCGCGAGATGCGCCACTACTAAATCGCGTTATTCAGGGGCAGTATCCGCCGGCCTCAACGATCAAGCCCATGTTGGGGCTTGCCGGGTTAAATCGCGACGTGATAACCATCGACACCATGATTCCTGACCCCGGTTATTACCAGCTACCCGGTGACCCTCGTCGGTACAGGGACTGGATCCTTCGTATACGCGGAACGGGACATGCCGACGAAATGAGTCTTCGAGACTCGATAGCGCAGTCATGTGATGTCTTCTTCTACGAGCTTGCAAATCGCCTCGGGATCGAAGCCCTAGCCGAGTCGCTGGATGAATTTGGTATTGGCAGTCTAACGGGTATCGATTTGCCCAGTGAAAAGCCTGGAATTTTGCCGAGTTCTGATTGGAAGCGTCGGGTCATTGGAAGTAGCTGGTACGGAGGTGAAACACTCATTGTAGGTATTGGCCAGGGTTACATGCTGGCTACGCCAATGCAGCTAGCGGTAGCGACGATGGCCCTTGCCACACGCGGTACCGCCCTCAGGCCCACGTTTGTTGCAGCCGTGGACGGTACGCCTGTTGAACCCGAGCCACTACTTAATGTCTCAGCAGCGACAGCATATTGGGATGAGGTATTTGCAGGTATGGTTGATACCGTATCGTCGGTCAGAGGTACAGCCTTCGGTATGCGATCGGGTTTGACCTACAGTGTCGCGGGGAAAACAGGAACGGCCCAGGTTGTGGGTATTGCCCAAGATGAAACCTATGATGAAGAGGCCTTATCCGAGTATCAGCGCAACCATGGCTGGTTTATTGCCTTCGCCCCCGTCGATAACCCCGAGATTGTTATAGCCGTTTTAACTGAGAACAGTGGCGGTGGAAGTTCTGCATACCCGGTTGCCCGGGCCATGCTTGATTACTGGATGAGCCCAGATGAGTAACGATTTTGCAAGAGTTGCCGAGGTCTCTTCCCGAGAGCTAGGTGCTCGTGTCCGGTTATTGCGGTTGCTTCACATTGATCTTTGGCTTGCTGTGCCACTTCTGATGCTCAGTGTTGGTGGGTTATTTGTCCTTTACAGTGCCAGCGGTCAATCCGATGCCATGCTGAATGCGCAAATGCGCAACATCGTGGTGGCCATGGCAGTCTTGTTGACTACGGCTCAATTCAGAGTTGAGACATTGCGTGGCGCATCGCCCTATATTTTTGCGCTAGCCACGCTCCTGCTCGTTGCTGTGGCGTTCTTTGGTGTGGGTGCTAAAGGCGCACAGCGTTGGCTGAGTTTGGGCTTTATTCGCTTTCAGCCCTCGGAGGTTATGAAGGTTGCCATGCCCTTGGCGCTAGCGTGGTGGTTGTCCAAAAAGGCACTTCCACCTGATTTGCGTTCGCTCGCAGTAGCCTTCGCGATGGTGGCAGTGCCTTCAGGATTAATATTGCAGCAGCCTGATCTCGGGACGTCGCTATTGGTTGCCACCAGTGGTCTTACTGTCATCTACATGGCCGGGATTCAGTGGCGGTATATTCTTTCAATGATAGCACTAGCCCTCGTCTCCATTTGGCCGGCGTGGGTCTTTGTGTTGAAGGACTATCAGAAGCAGCGCGTGCTTACCCTGTTCAATCCCGAATCTGATCGGCTGGGCGCTGGATGGAACATTATTCAGTCCAAAACAGCTATTGGATCCGGTGGTTGGGAAGGTCTCGGTTGGACTCAAGGCAGTCAAGCGCAGTTGGATTTTCTGCCAGAAGGTCACACTGACTTCATCATTGCCGTGTTGGCTGAGGAGTTCGGTTTTCGCGGCGTCTTACTGCTGTTCCTGATTTACGCTGTGATTCTCGGTAGGGGTCTGTTAATTACATGGCGGGCGCAGTCGAGTTTCGCGCGAATGCTCGGGGGTGCACTGGTTGCAACTTTCTTTTTTGGTTTGGTGGTGAACCTTGGAATGGTTTCAGGACTCTTACCGGTTGTCGGAGTGCCATTGCCTATGTTGAGCTATGGTGGAACAGCGATGGTGTCGATGATGATTGCGTTTGGCATGCTAATGGCGATCTCGACCGAGAGGCCTGTCACACGAGCCATGCGGTGAGCATACGATTTAGGGGATACCAACCCAGATAAACTAACTGAGGGGAGCGAGCACACTATGGGTGGCTTTATGCGATTTCAAATGATCCTATTATCACTGACCTCAGGCTGGCTGCCCCTGACAGCCGCCGCTGATTACAGTGATCACCCCAGCGCGGACGCACTGATCACCCGCGTTGCGGAACGCGGTATCGACCGCGACTGGTTGGAGTCTGCTCTATCAGAGGCGACGCGGCAGGAAAGTATCTTAAAAGCCATTTCGCGTCCTGCGGAGAAAAGTAAACCATGGTCCGAATATCAAGACATTTTTCTCACCGATCGCAGGGCAAAAGAGGGTATTGAGTTCTGGCGGGAGAATAGGGAAACGCTTGATCGAGTGTCGCAGGATACCGGTGTGCCACCCGAAGTCATCGTAGCGATTATTGGTGTCGAGACCTATTACGGACGCATCACCGGCGGGTATCGTGTCATTGATGCGCTGTCGACGCTGGCCTTTGATTACCCTCGTCGTTCACCCTTTTTCACCAAAGAACTCGAAGTTTTTCTTGAGCTTGCCTATCAGTCTGGCTTGCCGCTAACGGAGTTAAAGGGCTCCTATGCGGGTGCGATGGGCTTAGGGCAGTTCATGCCCTCCAGTTATCGTGCTTACGCCAAGGACTATGAGGGCGACGGTGTCATCGATATCTGGACTAATCCGAACGATGCCATCATGAGTGTGGCTAATTATTTTGTAGCACATGGCTGGAGACCGGGTGGTGAGGTGATTACCCGTGCTGAGTTCTCCGGAGATCCAACGGTGTTTGATTTGGGCCTAAGGCCCAAGCTCAGCATCGACGCGTTGGCAGACAAAGGGTTGAAGCCAGTGACTGAGCAGTCGTCTGATCAGTTGGCGACACCCATCAAGTTTGACGGTAAATCCGGCGAGGAGCATTGGTTAGGGCTTCATAATTTTTATGTCATTACTCGCTATAACCACAGTGCCATGTATGCCATGTCGGTTCATCAGTTGAGTCAAACCCTGCGGGCCCAAATGCTGTGATGCGTGTATTCACTTCGCTAGCGCTGTTGGCGCTAGTGAGTTGCGTCGTAAGCCCGCCGGTGACAAAAGATTATCAGCCGCCCCCAATCTCAGCTGAGGCTGTTGTCGAGGCCACGCCCACGGCAGACCCTGTATCCAAGATGGGGAATAAAAGCCCCTACGAAGTCTTTGGGCAGCAATATACGGTCATGCCGTCTGCCGATGGATACACTGAAGAGGGCGTTGCCTCGTGGTATGGCATGAAGTTTCAGGGGCGTCGGACCTCTAACGGCGAGATATTTGATGTTTACAAAGCGACCGCAGCGCACAAATCACTGCCACTCCCGTCTTATGTGCGCGTTACTAACCTTGAAAATAACGCCTCGATGGTCGTTCGTGTCAATGATCGAGGGCCCTTCGTCAGTAATAGGTTGATCGATGTGTCTTATGGCGTTGCGGTGAAACTGGGATTTGCCGAGCAGGGAACAGCTCGCGTGCGGTTAGAGCATATCCCCGTCGATGGAAGGGATGATTGGAGAGGGGCTGAGACGTCGAATTACCGTCAGCTGCAGGTGGGGGCCTATCAACTCAGGTCTTCCGCAGAGCAGGTCGCAGCAAACATTCAAAACATTCTTGGAGGGGGTTTCGACGTCAATATTAGCAGTGTTCAGCATGAGGCAGGCACAATTTTTCGGGTGCGCGTAGGACCCGTGGACAGTTCTGAAAAACTTTCCGAGCTTCAGGAACTTCTTGTAAAAAATGGCCTCTTAACAGGACAGCCATTACCCTGAGCGATTAGGCCCTCGAGTTGTTACACTAGCGCCGCATTAAATCCGCGCCAAGGTAAAAAAATGATGCGATTGACCTCCTTTCATCGGCTTTTGATGTGCATATTGGCCTTTGTGGTGAACCAAGCAACAGCGGCAGTTCCACCCGCGCCTAAGTTGCCCGCCGATGCTTATTTGCTCATGGATGCGACGACGGGTCAGGTACTGGTCGATTACAATGGTGACTTGTCATTACCGCCCGCAAGTTTGACCAAAATAATGACGTCATATGTTTTGGCTGAAGAGGTCGACGCTGGCCGAGCATCGCTCGATGACATGATCAAAGTCAGCCGGAACGCCTGGTCACAAAACCCCACCTTTGAAGGCTCTTCACTGATGTGGATTGAACCGGGTAAGCCAGTCAGTCTCGCAGATCTTGAGCGTGGTGTTGTCATCTCCTCGGGAAATGATGCGTCCGTCGCAGTGGCTGAGCACCTTGCAGGCACAGAGTCGAGTTTTGTCGATGTGATGAACCAGCTGGCTGTAGAGTTGGGCCTGGATAATACCGTTTACCGAAATCCCCACGGATTGCCGCATCCTGAGCACCGTACGACGGCGCGTGATCTTGCAGCTTTGTCAGTGGCCCTGATCAATGGTCATCCTGAGCATTATAAAATCTATAAAGAGCAAAGCTTTACCTACAACGGAATTAAGCAATACAACCGAAACAGCTTATTGCGATCAGACTTCACAGTTGACGGTTTGAAGACGGGGTACACTAGTGAAGCGGGTTACGGGCTAGTTGCTTCCGCACAACGTGAGGATATGCGCTTGGTGTCTGTTGTGCTCGGTAGTGCGAGCAAGCGGAGCCGAGCCTCTGAAAACAGCAGTCTTCTCAATTACGGGTTTCGTTTTTTTCAGAATTTAAGACCCCTCTCGGCAGAAGTCACACTGGTCGAGCCTCGCGTGTGGAAGGGCGCCGCTGAATCGTTACACGCGGGTGTGCTGGAATCTGTGGTTTTGACAGTGCCACGAGAGCGAACCGCTGCTGATATCAAATTGACCGTCGACGAGCAGCTTGAGGCCCCATTCAGCCGAGGTGATGCTATTGGCAGTGTGCAAGTTGTTCGAGGCGGTGAGGTGTTGTTTGAAACACCGCTGCTCGTTTTGGAGGATGTTCCAAGTGGTGGATTCTTTAAGCGTTTGATGGATGCGCTAATTCTTTGGTTCCAAAATCTGGTTGCTTAGGCTATGACAGAGCAAGAAGCACCTAAAATTGAATTCCCGTGTCGCTATCCCATTAAGGTAGTGGGCCGCGCAACATCTGATTACGCTGAGGCGATACGTGCCATTTTTGACCGCCATACGACCGGGCTGACCGACGCAGATATCGAGACCAAAAGCAGTCGCTCTGGGACGTTCGATTCAATCACGTTTACGATAATGGCAACCGGCCCTGATCAGCTCGATGCGCTCCACAAGGAGTTGGTGGCATCGGGACGCGTATCCATGGTGATTTAAGTCATGATTGTCCGAGATCTGGGTCATGTCGATTACCGCCCTACGATCGATGCTATGAAGGCATTCACCCAGACACGCGACGCTGAAACTCCAGACGAGCTTTGGGTACTAGAGCATCCCCCCGTGTTTACGCAGGGTATAGCTGGGAAAGAGGAGCACTTGTTGGCACCGGGCGAGATCGAAGTCATCAGGACAGATCGTGGTGGTCAGGTGACGTATCACGGACCTGGACAGATTGTTGTTTACGTTTTGTGTGATATCCGCAGGGCAAAGCTGGGTGTTCGTGATTTGGTCACCGGACTCGAGCAAGCCATCATCACTTTTTTGTCTGAGTTCGGCCTGATTGCAGAGGCGGATCCAAAGGCCCCGGGCGTTTATGTATCGGGCGAAAAGATCGCTTCACTGGGCTTGAAAATTAGTCGAGGATCTAGCTATCACGGTCTCGCGCTTAACGTGAACCCAGATCTTGAGCACTTTGGGAGAATTAATCCCTGTGGCTATGCCGGTTTGCGAGTGACCTCCTTAGCAAAGCTTCTCGATGAGCAGTGTCCGTCGCAAGCGGATGCGGCCGAGTGGTTAGTGGAGCATTTACTAACAAAACTCCCGCTTCAATAAGCGACTGGACTCGTTAACTGGCATAATCCGCGGCGTCATCGGAGGACTCATGTCAGAAAACGACAGCGCCATCAACGCGCGCCGCACATTTGCCATCATCTCTCACCCTGATGCGGGTAAAACCACCATTACAGAGAAGCTTCTGTTGCTAGGATCGGCCATTCAGGTTGCGGGTTCTGTCAAGGGAAAGCGTGGCCCGCACGCGACATCTGACTGGATGGCAATGGAGCAGGAGCGTGGCATTTCAGTGACATCCTCGGTGATGCAATTTCCGTATCACGATCGTATGGTCAACCTTTTGGATACCCCCGGTCACGAAGACTTCTCGGAGGACACCTACCGCACGCTGACTGCGGTGGATTCCGCCTTAATGGTTGTCGATGGTGCGAAAGGGGTAGAGGACAGAACCATCAAGTTGATGAGTGTCTGTCGACTGCGAGACACCCCAATCATAGGGTTTGTGAACAAGTTAGATCGCGATATTCGCGATGCCATTGAGTTGCTCGATGAAATCGAGGAAGTATTAAAAATTGAGGCGGCACCGATTAATTGGCCCATTGGCATGGGTAAATTTTTCAAGGGTGTTTACAACCTTTATACGGACACAATTTACTGTTACGAGCAAGGTCACGGACAGGTGCTGCCCCCTGATTGTCGCATTTCCGGGCTTGAGTCGGATGAGGCGCGTGCCCTGCTGGGGGATGAATACGGCGACTTTTGCGACGAGATTGAACTTGTCCGCGGTGCAAGTCACACTTTTGACAAATCTCTTTTTCTTGAGGGGAGACAGACCCCCGTATTCTTTGGAACCGCGCTCGGTAATTTTGGTGTTAGGGAAATGCTGGATTATTTTGTTGAGTGGGCACCCGAGCCACAATTGAGAACTACGCAATCGCGGGATGTTGTACCCACTGAAGCAGAATTTTCCGGCTTCGTGTTTAAAATTCAGGCCAATATGGATCCCAAGCACCGCGACCGCATCGCGTTTGTGCGCGTTTGTTCAGGGCGCTACGAAAAAGGCATGAAAATGCGCCATGTTCGGATCGATAAAGACATCAGAATTGCCGACGCGGTATCATTTAAAGCGGGTGAGCGCGAATTGGTAGAGTACGCCGTAGCTGGCGACATCATTGGGCTTCACAATCACGGCACGATCCAGATCGGGGATACATTTACGTCTGGAGAAGCGCTGCGATTCACGGGTATCCCTCATTTTGCGCCCGAACTATTCCGCAAGATTCGATTATCGGATCCCATGAAAATGAAGGCCTTACAAAAGGGCTTACAACAGTTGTCCGAAGAGGGGTCGACGCAGGTGTTTTCACCGCTCAATACAACGGATTTAATTGTTGGTGCGGTTGGGCAGCTGCAATTTGATGTCGTTGCTCACCGGTTGAAGGATGAATATAAGGTGGATGCCATCTATGAGCCGGTCAGTATCTACACCGCTCGATGGTTGGACGCTGAAGACCCGAGAAAGTTAGAAGAATTCCGAAAGAAGGCTGCCGATCACCTTTCTGAGGATGGTGGAGGCTATTTAACCTACCTCGCGCCAACTCGAGTCAATCTATCGCTAATGCAGGAGCGCTGGCCCGAAATCCGCTTTAGAGAGACTCGAGAGCATTGATTGCGCGTTACGCGTTATAGAAGTGCTTTAACTTCTCGCGCTATGTCAGCGGGCTTCTTTTGAGACCCGAATCGAGCGACAACCTCACCCTGGCGATTGACGAGAAATTTTGTGAAGTTCCATTTGATGCGCTCGGTTCCCATGATGCCTTTCACGGAGGACTTCAGATGCTTGTATAGCGGATGAGTCCCATCACCGTTGACTTCAATCTTCTCGAATAACGGGAAGCTGGTCTTGAAGCGTGTCTCACAAAATTCGACAATTTCTTCAGTGCTACCAGGCTCCTGAGCGCCGAACTGGTTACATGGGAAAGCCAGCACCGAAAAACCTGCGTCTTTGTGATCTTGGTAAAGCTTCTCAAGCCCCTCGTATTGGGGAGTGAAGCCGCACTTTGACGCTGTATTCACCACTAGAAGGACTTGTCCTTTGAAATCCGATAACGAGGCTTGGGTGCCGTTAGCGAGCGTGGCTGAATAATCATAAACGTTGGGCATGGCGAGCTTCCTTGAGACAACGGGCTGCAAAGGAAACTACATTCTTAGGTAAGTTTCCAGTTCGAATTCGGTGACGCGCTTGGCGAACTCGTTCCACTCTTGCAATTTTGTTGCTAAAAAAAGTGTCTTGAATTCGGCCGTCAGATAGCTTGATAAAACATCCGACTTGTCAAAGACCGAGATGGCTTCATCCATGGTGGTAGGTAGGGGAGGCGCGTCTATCTCCTGACCCCAAGCATTTCCCTCGATAGGGTTTGGCGGTGACAGGGTGTTCTCAATGCCGAACCAAATACCGGCAAGCACTGCGGCTAACACCAGATACGGGTTAGCGTCGGCCCCTGCCACTCGATGCTCAATGCGGCGTGCCGCAGCTGGGCTCTCGGGGATACGAATGGCCGTGGTTCTGTTGTCGTAACCCCAAGCAGATTCGGTAGGTGCATGATTGCCCGGTTGGAATCTCCGGTAGGCATTGAAACTGGGGGCGAACAGGAGCATGGAAGCTGGCAATAATTCCAAACATCCAGCGACTGCATAACGTAATAGGTCAGAGCCTTCCTCACCGCCATCATCGAAGATATTGGTTCCGTTTTCATCAAGCAGACTGCAGTGCACATGCAAGCCGTTACCGGCCTCATCATCAATGGGCTTGGGCATGAAGCTTGCGACAAAGCCGTGGCGTGCCGAAACGGATCTAATGGTGCGCTGCATTCTGATGACTTGATCTGCGAGAAGCATGACGTCATCGCTGTGCGCCACATTGATTTCGAACTGGCTGGGAGCCGATTCTTTGATAATGCCCTCGTACGGGAGGTCTTGAGTATCAAAGGCTTGTCGCAATGCTTCGAGAAGCGGGCTGTGGTAATCGAGTTCGCTGAGGGCGTATAAGTTACCGCCTACGGCGTTTTGATCTCGCAGTGCCGTGCCTATCGCTTCGTTAGTTTCGGGCTTGGGAAGCAAGCTGAACTCGAGCTCAACGGCCATGCATGGTTTAAGTTCTTTTTCGGTGAATCGGGTCACCAGTGCCTGAAGTACCTGTCGAGGGTCTCCCATGTAGGGACTTCCGTCCTTATCAAACATGCTCAGCAACACCTGCGCCTGGTCCACACCGCGCTCGGTAAGCAGGGGTCGAAGCGAATCCTCTACCGGATGGCAGTATCCGTCGATATCACCATTAGCGTGGGCAAGCGCAGGAATATCGCGCCCCCACACGTCGAGTCCCAGCGCCGACTTGGGGAGCTTGAGGCCCTGCCTTTCGATCGTGTCGAGTTTCTGCACAGGTAGCCATTTTCCGCGCGCAATCCCGTTGCAGTCGGTGATCAGCGCTTCCACCATGGTGATGTCCGGATAGTCGTTAAGGAATTGTCGTGTCGACTGCACAAGTTAGGCTCGTGTAGGGTAAGCGCAAATGGTGGGTCGTCGCGCGCGCGCACTCAATGACCAAGCTGGGGCAATCGATACCTTAGTTGGGTCAGTGTCGCTAACTCATGTAGATCTTTAGTGGATCCTCGCCCTTCGCTTGTGCGACGTAGGGGATGGCGTTGATAAAGAGCGCAAAGAGATCGGCCTGACTATTAACATCCAGTTTCTTGTAGATCGACTTTCTGTGGCGACGAACCGTTTCCAGCGAAATGTCGAGCTTCTCGGCACTGGTATCCGCGCCATAACCGCGGAGTAGTAACTCCAAGACTTGTTGCTCTCTATCGCTCACGTAACTCGAACCGAAAGACTCAAAGCCCTTTTGAATATGATGGTCAACCCCGGGTTGCAGCAGATTGCTTTCTACAAATTCTTCACGCCGCGTGTGAACGTCAATCAGTTCCGCGATGACCTGACTGATACTGTAAAGCCAGTTGTATTCGTCCTCACTGAACTCGCCTTGGCTTTCGAGGCGCATGAGGCTGATATTCACCACGCTGCCGTCGCCCAGACGGGTCACGATGATGGCCTCATCAACGGTGCCTGTGCTGGCGTAATAATTTTGATGGTAACTACTGTCCTCAAAATCACCGGTGACCAGGCGTGAAAGGCGATAGCAGTTATTTCGAGGGGAGTTCAGTGAGATCTTGAAAAAAGGATCCTCGCGATAGGGCCCCTCTAAGTATTCTTCAACTTGAGAGCCGTAGGCTTCTTTTGGGATTTTATGATCCAGCAGCTTTGGCGGAAGGTCCCTGTGATAGAGCCAAGCCTGTGGGAAAGCCACGGGCACTTGTGCCTCGATGGCAGCGAACGCCTGCTGGAAAAAAATTGGCTCACCAACATGCGCAATGATAGAGGCGAGATCTGTATTCCAACGTTGAAAGGCGGTTGTATTCACGCGTTTTGACGCTCCATTTCCCATCTGGCTTGACCCAGGGTGTAGCGTTTCTTGCCGGAGGTCAATCGACCCTAAAGGTAAGCTGCTTCTGGGCTTAACGGCTCGCGCTAACCACCCACTCGCGCTGCCAGGTACTTGGCTGCGTCCCCAATGGCAACCCGCGTTGCCTCGGCCTCTCTTCGGCCTTGTATCTCAACGACGCCATCGGCCAGAGATCGCTCTCCCACTGTGACTCGCAACGGAATACCGATGAGCTCGCAATCGGCGAACTTCACACCAGGCCTTTCCTTACGATCATCAATTGCGACGTTGACACCGTGATCCTTGAAGTCTGCATACAGTGCCTCCGTAGCCTCCGCAACAGCCTCAGATTTATCCATACCCAGCGGGATAAGAACGACTGAAAAGGGCGCCATGGCTTCGGGCCAGATAATGCCACTCCCATCATTATTTTGCTCGATGGCGGCCGCCACAATGCGCGTGATACCTATTCCGTAGCACCCCATGCTCATGGGAACTGATTTACCATTTTGGTCGAGCACCTCTGCACCCATAGCCTTGGAGTACTTGGTGCCCAGTTGGAAGATATGTCCGACCTCGATGCCACGCTTAATTTCAACCCGACCCTTACCACAAGGGCTGGGGTCGCCTGGGGCTACTGTTCGTAAGTCAGCGACTTCAAATGTAGCGATATCCCGGTGCCAGTTCACGCCCTTCAAGTGCTTATCGTCCTCGTTGGCGCCACACACGAAGTTGGTGAGCACCGATGCGGCCCGGTCAACGACGATGCGTGCATCGAGGCCCACAGGACCCAGTGACCCAAAGGATGCCCCGGTCGCTGCTTTTACCGCTTCTTCCTGAGCCATCCTGAGTGGTTGGCTCATGCCAGGAAGTTTCTCTACTTTGATTTGATTGAGCTGATGATCACCACGCAAGACAAGCGCAACCAACTCGCCATCCTCGCCTTCGATAAACAGTGTCTTGATGGATGCGCTGGCGGCAACGCCATGTTTCTTCTCGAGTGCGTCAATGGTCTTCGTATTGGGCGTATCGAATACCGTCATTGGCTGAGGCTCTGCTGGAACTGCATCGGGTGTCAGCGCCTCGGCTAGCTCAACATTGGCAGCGAAATCACTCTTTGTGGAGAAGGCTATGTCATCTTCTCCTGAATCAGCTAGGACATGGAACTCGTGAGAGTGACTTCCGCCAATTGAGCCTGTGTCAGCCTCGACGGAGCGAAAGTCTAACCCGAGCCTGTCAAAAATAGTCGAGTAAGCCTCGTGCATTCGCCAGTAGGTTTTTTCAAGCGAGGCATGATTTTCGTGGAATGAATAGGCATCTTTCATCACGAACTCGCGCGAGCGCAAAACACCAAAACGCGGACGAATTTCGTCTCTGAACTTCGTTTGAATTTGGAAATAGTTAATGGGCAAGCGCTTGTAACTTTTGATTTCCGACTTGGCCAATTCCGTAATGACCTCCTCGTGGGTCGGCCCCAGGCAGAAATCGCGTTCATGCCTATCCTTCAAACGCGCCAGTTCGGGACCATACTGCTCCCAACGACCCGATTTCTGCCACAGCTCGGCGGGTTGAACGACAGGCATAGCTACTTCGACGGCGCCGGCATTTTCCATTTCTTCCCGAACCACACGCTCGACCTTTCGGACAATCTTCAATCCCAATGGCATCCAGGTGTAGATGCCTGCAGCAACGCGCTTGATAAGGCCTGCGCGAAGCATGAGCTGGTGGCTGATTACCTCTGCATCTGAGGGCGTTTCCTTGGTGGTCGAGATGGGGAAATTTGAAAATCGCATCAACGTTTCCTATAAGTACATGAAGCGTAAAAGTTGCTAGAAGGCGCAGCAAAACATTGTATCAAAACTGGGTTTTGCGGTCGCTAGGTAACAATTTATCCATCTCTCACGTATCTCGACGGTGGAAAAGTGGTTGGGTGGGTATCGAGACGGTTGTCAGTCATTGGATCGCTCTCTATTCTAGCCACGCCATGGAGCTACAGCGAACGCGGAGAGATCCCTAAGCGAATTCGGAGAAAAAAGTGTGCAAGTCGAAAAAATGAAGACCAAAAAAGGTAAAAAAAAGAAGCAAACAGCTGGGCTTTCAAGGCGAGATTTGCATCGGGCGATTTCAGATAGAACCGGTCTTAGCAAGAAGCGTGTGACCATGGTTTTTGCCGCCCTCGAGGACGTGCTTGCAGATCAAATGAAAACCGACGGCCCGGGAGAATTTACGTTGCCGGGACTGGCCAAGTTCACGACAGCAACGCGTCCTGCCGTAAAAGCCCGGAAAGGCATAAATCCCTTTACCGGTGAAGAGACGGTATTTGCGGCCCGGCCAGAGTCAAGAACGGTAAAAATTCGCGCTCTTAAAAAACTGAAAGGCTTCGCTAACTCGTAATAAACGCCATTGAGCGAGTAATGCCATTAACCTCGCGCTTTGATTAGTGTAAAGTCCGGCGACCGCGCGATAGTGTGCGGGCTTCGGTTTGTTCTTTGAGAATGTTCGCATGCCAATTTACGAATACGTATGTGATGCCTGCGGTAATGCGCATGAGGCACTGCAGAAAATATCAGATGCCCCGCTGACGGATTGTCCGGCATGCGGCCAATCGTCCTTGAAGAAAAAAGTATCAGCGCCTGCGTTTAGGCTCGCGGGATCAGGTTGGTACGAAACCGATTTTAAAACGGGTGCGAAGAAAAACTTAGCTAATGACTCGAAATCCGATTCGAGCGGCGCTTCAGCATCTGCAACACCTGCCGCCTCAACGACATCGTCAGATTAGTGCTGGGGAAGGCAGGAAGAGGATAGATAAAGAGTACTGATGCGGACACATTATTGTGGTGCTACAAAGGACGTCGCTGTCGGCGAAACGGTCACTATCTGCGGTTGGGTGGACCGGCGACGCGATCACGGTGGAGTGATCTTTCTCGATATGCGCGACCGCGAAGGCATTGTGCAGGTCGTTTTTGATCCGGACACCAAAGAGCACTTCGATTTGGCGGATAGTGTGCGCAGCGAGTACGTGCTCCAGATTACGGGACGCATCCGTAATCGCGCTACCGAAACAATCAATCCCGCAATGGCCACCGGCCACATTGAGATCCTGGGAAAAGAGCTAGTGATTTTGAACGAGGCGGCACCGCCTCCCTTCCCCCTAGATGCCTACCAATCTGTGGGTGAAGACGTGCGTCTTCGGTACCGATTCATGGATCTTCGTCGCGACTCCATGCAGCGAAATCTCATCAGCCGCTCACGGATTACGTCTACGATTCGGACTTACCTCGAGTCTGCAGGCTTCCTCGATATTGAGACACCTGTTCTGACGCGTGCGACACCCGAGGGCGCCAGGGACTATTTGGTGCCAAGCAGAACCAACGCATCGAAATTTTTTGCGCTGCCCCAATCCCCACAGCTGTTCAAACAGCTCCTCATGGTTTCGGGCTTTGATCGCTATTATCAAATTGCACGTTGTTTCAGAGATGAAGATCTGCGCGCTGACCGACAGCCAGAATTTACGCAGATCGATATCGAATTGTCGTTCACCGATGAGTCAGAGGTGATGAGCCTAACCGAAGGTATGGTCAAGGCGTTATTTACTCAGCATTTGAATGTTGACCTCGGTGATTTCCCTCGCATGACGTGGCATGAGGCTATGGAGCGTTTCGGCTCGGATAAGCCAGATTTGCGCATCGATCTTGAGCTTGTCTCTGTTGACGATCTCATGGCCGACGTAGAGTTCAAGGTCTTCTCAGGTGCTGCAAATGACGAGAAAGGGCGCGTTGCCGGTTTGCGTGTCCCCGGCGGCGCTAAGATTAGCCGCAAAGAAATCGACGATCTGACGAAGTACGTCAGTAACTACGGTGCGCGCGGTCTGGCGTGGATTAAAGTGAACGATAAAGCATTGGGCGTTGAAGGTTTACAGTCTCCCATACTTAAGTTCATGCCTGAGGCAAAGGTTGCTGCCTTGGTGAAGCGTATGCAATTGGAGGATGGGGATATCGTCTTCTTTGGTGCTGACAAGCGGCAGGTTGTGAATGATTCGTTAGGCGCTCTGCGCTTGAAAGTAGCCGAGATGATGGACATGGTCGGTGAGGGTTGGGCGCCTTTGTGGGTGGTCGACTTCCCCATGTTCGAGGAGACCACAGATGGCAATCTCACCGCATTGCATCACCCGTTCACTGCGCCCTCGTGCTCTGTCGACCAGCTGACAGCGACGCCTGAAGCAGCGCTGTCGCGTGCCTACGATATGGTGCTGAATGGCAGCGAGATTGGTGGTGGTTCAATCCGTATTCACCGCCAAGACATGCAAAGGGCCGTCTTTGAGGTTCTTGGTATCTCTGAAGAAGAAGCAGATGCTAAGTTTGGCTTCCTGCTGTCGGCTCTCAAGCACGGTGCGCCACCCCATGGCGGTCTAGCGTTCGGTCTCGACCGATTGGTTATGCTGATGGTCGATGGGCAGTCGATTCGCGATGTCATCGCTTTCCCCAAAACACAGTCCGCGCAGTGTGTCATGACCGACGCACCCGGCGAGGTGTCGGAGCAGCAACTGCGCGACCTCAATATTCGATTGCGAACGCCTGAGAAGTAATTTCTGCGCTGACATGACGTCAGCGCTTCTTTCCCGCACAATCAGACCATGGG
>Ga0163111_10001175_pt1 | contig 15979 bp, 17 predicted proteins | sample CRUFie1St18metaG_FD_109645 | JGI IMG/M metagenome (GOLD analysis project Ga0163111, IMG submission 109645) | Marine microbial communities from the Costa Rica Dome - CRUD Field 142mm St18 metaG | ecosystem: Environmental > Aquatic > Marine > Oceanic > Photic zone | place: Costa Rica: the Eastern...
ACGGGGAAGGACATTGCCGGGATGATCATCGATTTCATCGAGAAGAGCGCCAAGGACGGCAAGACCAAGACCAAGGGGCAAGGATGACGCGCGGGCAATTCCTTGCGGCTTTGACTCTGGCAATGACGGCGTCACCGGTGCTTGCGCAGTCTGCGTCTCCAATGCCGGTTGTCCTGCCGAATGAGACCATCCTGCGCGTAAGCGGCGAAGGCAGCGTAAGGACCACGCCGGAGATTGCGGAAGTTTCGGTCGGCGTAAGCACAACCGGACCAACTGCGCTCGAGGCTCTTTCAGAAAACAACCGGAAAACCGCAGCTCTGGTCGACGCACTTCGAAAGGCGGGGATTACCGGCGAACATATTCAGACGACCGATCTGTCGGTCGCACCGGAATATGCCGAAAATGCGAAGGTTGATCGCATAACCGGATGGCGTGCGACGAATTCGCTGACGATCCGCACGATCGATCTCGAGAATCTCGGTGCCTTGATGACGGTGCTGTTCGAAGCGGGCGGCAACACTATCAACACGCCGCAATTCGATCTCACCGAAACGTCACGATTGCGCGCGGTCCGGGAAGCCGAGAGCAAGGCTCTTGCGGAGGCGCAAGATCAGGCGGAGGCTACCGCGCAGTCGATGGGGATGCGAATAGCGCGCACATTGCTGGTCTCGGACAGCACGGTCAATTTCACGGGCGGTGGCGGCCATATCGTCGTAACGGGCAGCCGTAGCGGCAGGCCCGCGGTGCCGATCGAGCCCGGGCAGATCGAAATCAGGGCCAAGTATTCGATCGAGTACGCCCTCGTGCCGCGCTAACGTCGGGCACCTCACGCATTGCGCGCCATCAGGCCGCCGTCGACCGGCATCACCGTGCCGGTAATATAGCTGGCCGCGGGAAGTACCAGCGACAACGTCATATGCGCGACCTCTTCGGGATCGCCATAGCGTTTGAGCGCGGTCCGCCGCTTGGCATAGATAATCTTGTGCTCATCGGGCACAGCCTCGGTCATCGCCGTGCGGATCGGGCCGGGACAGATGCAATTCACTGTGATGCCTTCGGGGCCGAGATCGACCGCCAGCCCTCGGGTAAGGCCGGTGACACCGGTCTTGGCGGCGACATAGGGCGTATCGCCCGGAGTCGCGCCCAATCCCTCGGTGCTGGCGATGTTAACGATACGCGGTGCGTCGCTCGCGCGCAGGTAGGGCAGTGCCGCGCGCACCATGCGCTGATGCGCGGTCAGCATCACCGCGAGCGCACGGTGCCAGATCTCCTCGTAGCCATCGTTGTCGAGGGCGCAGAAGCTCGATATGCCGGCATTGTTGACGAGAATGTCGACGCCGCCAAAATCTTCGGCAATTTGTGCCACGACTCGGGTGATCGCGTCCTTGTCGGCGACGTCGAGGGCATAGGCGCGCGCTTCCGACCCGCATTCGCGCGCCACCTCCTCGCAGGCGCCGAGATCAAGATCGGTGACCGCGACGCGTGCGCCTTCGGACGCGAAAAGCCGGGCGGTTGCGCGTCCCATGCCGCTGGCGGCACCGGTGACGATGGCAACACGCCCGGCGATGGACCGCGAGCGGTCGGGCTGATCGTTCATGGCTCTCTCCCTTGTCGGGAGAGAGCTTACCTGAACGGCGGCTCGTTGAAAGCGCGCAGCTTGCGGCTGTGCAGGCGCGGGCCTTCCTCCTTGAGCAGCTTGCAGGCCGTCACCCCGATCTGGAGGTGCGCCGCAATCGCTTCCTCGTAGAAGGCATTGGCCTGGCCCGGCAGCTTGATCTCGCCGTGCAGCGGCTTGTCCGACACGCACAGCAGCGTGCCGTAAGGCACGCGGAAGCGATACCCCTGGCCCGCGATCGTGGCGCTTTCCATATCGACGCCGACCGCGCGGCTAAGGCTCATGCGCTTGGCCGATTGCGTGAAGCGCAGTTCCCAATTGCGATCGTCGGTGGTGACGACGGTGCCGGTACGCATGCGCTTCTTGAGGTCCGCGCCGTGTTCGCCCGAAACCTGCTCCGCCGCGCCCGCCAGCGCCTGCTGCACTTCGGCGATCGCTGGCAGCGGGATTTCCGGCGGCAGCACCGGGTCGAGCACGTGATCGTCGCGCAGATAGGCGTGCGCGAGTACGTAATCGCCGATCTTCTGGCTGGGGCGCAGGCCCCCGCAGTGGCCGATCATCAGCCACGCTTCGGGACGCAGCACGGCGAGGTGATCGCAGATCGTCTTGGCGTTGGAGGGCCCGACGCCGATATTGACCAGCGTGATGCCTTCGCGATTGGGCCCGACCAGGTGGTAGGCGGGCATCTGGTGACGCCGCCACGCAGTGTCAGACAGTTGCGCGCGCGCATTGTCGGTCTTCTCGGTCAGCATCAGCCCGCCTGCGCCGGCCAGCGCGGTATAGCCGTTCGATCCCAACTGCGCGCCTGCCCAGTCAACGAATTCATCGACATAGCGGTGATAGTTGGTGAAAAGAATGAAGCGCTGGAAGTGATCGGTGCTGGTGCCGGTGTAATGGGCCAGCCGCGCGAGGCTGAAGTCGGTGCGCAGCCCGTCGAACAGCGACAGCGGGATGGGGTCCTCGTCATTCTCGAGCACGATGCCATCGGCCAGTTCGTCGCCGATATCGGCCAGTTCGGTCGAGGGAAAGTGGCGTGCAATCAGATTGGGATCGACACCGACCAGTTCCGCACCGGCTTCGCCGTCGAGCACGTAGGGGAAGGGAATCTCCTGCTTGGAAGATCCCACTTCGAGTTCGACCTCGTAATTCTCGTCGATCAGTTCGAGCTGTTCGCGCAGGTAATCGCGGAACAGGACGGGGCGTGTCACCGTGGTCGTGTACAGACCCGGTGCATTGAGCCGACCGAAGGCGCGATTGCGATCCTCGGGCTGGTCGCCGCCGCGAAACCGCAGGCGCAGCTCGGGATAGGCATAACTGCCGTCGCTGCGGCGCTCAGGCGCGGGGAGGATGCGTTCGCGACCGAAGGCGATGACATCTTCGCGCAACCGCGCGACGGCGGCGTCGTAGATCTTCTCGAGTCGGTCGAGCGTTTGTTCGATTGATTCCATGGGCGTTTCTCCTGCCTCTTGTTGTTTTCGGATTTGCGTCGCCGCCCACCATAGGGTGCGTTCGCGGTTCTTACAAAAAGGGCGCGGCGACCGAAGCCACCGCGCCCTGTTTGTCTGTCGTACGAAACGAAGATCAGCCCTCGGCGGTCTCTTCGCCAGCGTCTGCTTCGTCGCCTTCGCCTTCGAGCATGTCGGCGGGGATTTCGCCGGGCTCGAGCGTCGAATCGATGCGGTTGGCTTCGGCCTGCTCTTCGATCTCGCGCTGCTCGTCTTCGAACATCTGCGCCATCACGTCGATGCCCTGGCTCTGCAGTTCGGCTTCGTCGTCCGAACGAGCGACATTGGCCTTGATCGTGACCGAGACTTCGGGGTGCAGGTCGATGCGGACTTCATGCATGCCGATCGACTTGATCGGGTCACCCATGATGACCTGCTTCTTGTCGATCTCGTGGCCCTTTTCGCCAAGCGAAGCAGCGATGTCGCGGACGTTGACCGAACCGTAAAGCTGGCCGGTGTTCGACGCGGCGCGGATCAGGATGATTTCCTCGCCGGCGACCTTTTCGCCTGACTTTTCGGCTTCGGTACGACGCTCGGCGTTTTCCTTTTCCAGGCGGTCGCGGTTCGCCTCGAAGACCTTCTTGTTGGCTTCGTTGGCGCGCAGTGCCTTCTTCTGCGGGAGCAGGAAGTTGCGGGCATAGCCGTCCTTCACGGTGACGACGTCACCGATCGAGCCGAGCTTTTCGATCCTCTGAAGGAGAATGATATCCATCGAAGTTCTCCTTACTTCACGATGTACGGCAGCAGGCCGATGTGGCGCGCGCGCTTGATGGCCTTGGCCAGTTCACGCTGCTTCTTGGCGCTAACGGCGGTGATGCGGCTGGGGACAATCTTGCCACGCTCGGACATGAAGCCCTGCAGCAGGCGCACGTCCTTGTAGTCGATCTTGGGGGCGTTCTTGCCCGAGAACGGGCAGGACTTGCGGCGGCGGAAAAACGGACGGGCCATCAGTTACGCTCCTCGCGGTCGCGGCGCTTCTTCGCATCGCGCTCGTTCTTGCGCATCTTCACGCTGGGGCCTTCCTCGTGCTCGTCGACGCGGATGGTCATATAGCGGATGACGTCCTCATTGATGCGGGTTTGGCGCTCGAGCTCCTGTACGACGGCACCGGGGCCCTCGATGTTGAGCATCACGAAATGCGCCTTGCGGTTGCGGTCGATCTTGTAGGCGAGGTTCTTGAGGCCCCAGGTCTCCGTCTTGGTGACCTTGCCTTCGTTCTTCTCGACAATCTCGGTAGCGGTGGCGGCGAGCTGGTCGACCTGAGCCTGGCTCAGATCCTGTCGCGCCAAGAAAACATGCTCGTATAGAGCCATGCCCTTGTCCTTTCACATGTGGCCGATCGCTGGCTTGTCCGCGGGATTGCGGGGCCCCTCCGGCTTTCTTCGACATCCCGGCGAATCCGGCGGGCCGGACACGAGGGATGCGCGCACATAGCGGGATTGGCGGGGATTGCAAGCCAAGTTCGGGGCTTGGCACGCGGGAACGCTGCGGGCAGGGCGGTATTGCATGTGCAACGAAGGAGCAAGACGTGCCCGGTGGATTAGTAGCCCTGCTTGACGACGTATCGATCATCGCCCGGACGGCCGCCGCCTCGATCGACGATATCGGTGTCGCAGCATCCAAGGCGGGATCGAAGACTGCCGGCGTCGTGATCGACGATGCGGCGGTCACGCCGAGCTATGTCACCGGCCTCAGCCCCGCGCGCGAGCTGCCGATCATCTGGAACATCACCAAGGGCAGCCTGAAGAACAAGCTGATCATCCTGCTGCCCGGCGCGCTGCTGCTGAGCTGGCTGTTGCCCAGCGCGATCCTCTTCATCCTGATGGCGGGCGGCGCCTACCTCTCCTACGAAGGCGCGGAGAAGGTCATGGAAAAGCTCGGCGGGCAAAAGCACGGCCTCACCGTCGAAGACGAGATCGTCGATCCGGTGGCATTCGAGAAGCAGCGCGTTTCCGGAGCGATCCGCACCGACCTGATCCTGTCGGCCGAGATCATGGCAATCACGCTGAACGAAGTCGCGGCCGAGGATTTCATCGTCCGCGCGGGCGTGCTGGCGATTGTCGGCATTGCCGTGACGCTGGTGGTCTATGGCTCGGTGGCGCTGATCGTGAAGCTCGACGATATCGGACTGCACCTACGCGAGAAATCCTCGCAGGCGGCGCAGGCGTTCGGCCAGTTTCTTGTCAATTCGGTGCCCTACCTGCTGACGACGCTGTCCTTCGTCGGCACCATCGCCATGCTGTGGGTTGGCGGCGGGATCATCCTGCACAGCCTGCATGAGCTCGGACTGCACGGCCCCTCGGACTGGGCGCATGGCTTGCAACACACGGTCGAGGCGGTGACCGGCGGGCTGTCGGGCATTCTCGGCTGGGCAACCTATGCGGGCCTCTCTGCGCTGGCGGGGCTCGTGCTCGGCGTGGTGATCGCGCTGTTGGTGCACAATGTCTTCAAGCTCGGTCAGACGCATGCCGAGCACTGAGCTGCCGGTCCTCTTCACCTGTGCAGGATCGCGCGGGCTGCGCGCGACTTGGGCGGCAGAGGAAGCCGGGGTCGATGTCGAGCTGAAGCTGCTGCCGTTCCCGCCGCGCTTCACCGCGCCCGACTATCTCGAGACCAACCCGCTGGGCACCGTTCCCATGCTGGTCGATGGTGAAATCGCAATGACCGAAAGTTGCGCGATTGCGCATTATCTGGCGAGCAAGGGGGGCGATCGCTCACTGGTGGTGGAGCCGGACGAGGCGGATTATGCCGCCTATCTCGACTTTACCTATCACGCGGATGCCACGATCACCTTCCCGCAAACCGTCTACATGCGGTTCGCGCTGTTCGAGAAGGACAAGGGCTGGGGCGAGGCGGGGCAGGCCTATGCAAAGTGGTTCTGGAAACGGCTCGTCAAGCTCGAGCAAAGGCTCGAGAACCGCGAATATCTGTGCGCCGACCGCTTTACTGTTGCGGATATTTGTTGCGGCTACGCGCTCATCCTTGCGCGCAAGGTCGGCCTCGACGAAGGCGTTCCGGCAACGCTCAAGGCCTATCGCGAGCGGCTGACCGCGCGTGAGGGCTACCTCCGCGCCGTCGAACGCGAGGCTGCCGGACCCGCGGCGATCTAGGCCAGCCGGTCGAACAGGTCGCGGGCGAAGGCGCTCAACGTATCGTCGCGCGCACCCATGATGACGATCCGGTCGCCGGGGCGAGCGATTTGCGCCAGCCGATCGCCGACTGCGCTGCGCTCGGCTATGTGTTCGGCATGGCCACCGGCCTGTTCGACCAGCGCGACGATCCGTTCGCTGCCCTCGCTGCGGTCGACCGTGCCCCCGAAATAGACCGGATCACATAGGAACACGCAGTCTTGCTCGTCGAGTTCGCTGGCGAAGGTCTGCGCCAATTCCTCGCCCATTTGCCGCAAGGGACCGTATCCATGCGGCTGGAAGAAGGCGAGAACGCGCCCCGGATGCGCCTTGAGCGTCCGCAAGGTCGCCGCACACTTCTCGGGATTGTGGCCGAAGTCGTCGATCACCGTAATGCCCGACGGGCTGGAGCCGATCACGTCGAAACGCCGGGCAAGACCGTCGAACCCGGCCAAGGCCTCGACCGCCTTCGCCACCGGGATCCCGGCAGCGGCGGCACCCGCAATGGCGGCAAGCGCGTTGGACAGATTGTGTCGGCCGGGAAGGTTGAGCGTCAGCGCGTGCGCGCTGCCATCGTGGCGGTCGATCACCAGCGCGGCCTGGCGCATGGGACCTTCGGCGATCGACCCTGCGACGACGCCGATCTGCGCTTTTTCCTGCGCGATGCCGAAGGTGATCACTTCCTTCGCCAGCGGCAGCAGCGCAAGCGCTTCAGGATCGTCGGCATTGATAACGGCGATGCGGCTGCGCGAGAGATAGTCGCCGAACAGCTGCCGCAGTTCCTCCATGCTCTTGTGGTCGAGGCTGACGTTGAGCAGGACGCCGACCGCAGGGCGATAGAGCGCGATCGAACCGTCGCTTTCGTCGACTTCGCTGACATAGAGGCTCTGTCCGCCGACGACAGCGCTGGCATAGGGCCGGTCGGGGGCGACGAAATTCTTCATCACCGCGCCGTTCATGATCGTGGGTTCGCGGCCGCAGGCATGGAGGATCCAGCCCAGCATGCCGGTAACGGTCGACTTTCCGCTGGTCCCCGCAACCGCCAGCCCGGCGCCGCTGGTGTTGAACAGGATCGAATTGAGCTCGGCTCGGGTGAGCCGCAGGCATTCGAGTTCGCGGGCGCGGCGTGCGTCGGGCACGCTGTCTTCGACGGCGGCGCTGGCGACGAGGATCTGTTCACCCGATACAATGCCGCTGCCGTCTTGCGGGTGGAGGCCGAAGCCCTGCGCTTCGAGTGCAGCGAATTTGTCCGGCATGCGGCCCTGGTCGCGGCTGCGGTCCGAACCCTCGACCGTGCAGCCACGGCCGCGCAGGATCTGCGCCAGCGGCAGCATTCCCGATCCGCCGATGCCGCAAAAGAAGAACGGGCGCGCGAAGAGTTCGTCTGGAGTGGGCATATCGCTCATTCGCGTGCAGCTATTGAGTTGTGTCGCCCGACACAAGCGCGCTAGCACGCGCGAATGGTCAGAATTGCGATCTGTGCACCGGGAAAACGGCTCAAGCGCGACCGCGCCGATATGGTCGAGGCGCTGGTGGCGGGACGTGACGACGTGTCGCTGCATTTCCATGAACAGTGTTTCGCCGAAAACGGGCACTTTGCTGGCGACGATGGCGTGCGGTTGCGCGCGCTGGTCGACTGCGCGAACGATCCCGCTTTCGATGCGGTGTGGTTCGCGATGGGCGGCTATGGCTCGAACCGGATCGCAGCGCAGGCAATCGCGCAGATGAATGCGGCGGCGCGGGCGAAATCCTACCTCGGCTATTCGGACACCGGCTTCCTGCTCGGCGCGCTTTACCGCGACGGCATCGGACGGGTGGCGCATGGGCCGCTGGCTGGCGACATCCGGCGCGAGGGCGGTGAGAGGGCCGTCGAACGTGCGCTGGACTGGCTGAAGGGGCATGTTTCCGGGCTCGAACCGGGTCTCGACGAACGCCCGGCGGTCGCTTTCAACCTCACCACGCTGGCGATGCTGGTCGGGACCGATCTCGCGCCCGACCTCGGGGGGCACGTGGTCCTGATCGAGGAAGTGGCCGAGCATCTCTATGCGGTCGACCGGATGCTGTTCCATGTCACACAGCACCTGAAGGGCATCGCAGGGCTACGTCTCGGCCGAGTCAGCGACGTGCCGGAAAACGACCGGCCCTTCGGAACGGACGAGGTCGCCATCGTTGAAGATTGGTGCGCGCGCAGCGGCATTCCCTATCTCGGCCGCGCCGACATCGGGCACGACGCTGCCAACAAGATTGTCCCCTTCGGGCTTGAGGCGCGCGGCCCACGGGCCTAGGCGCGCCCACGAGGAGATATCGATGACTGCATTTATCTTTCCCGGTCAGGGCAGCCAGAAGGTCGGCATGGGCGTCGAACTCGCCGAAGCCAGCGCGCATGCCCGCGAGGTGTTCGAAGAGGTCGACGAGGCGCTCAAGCAGAAGCTGTCGGCGTTGATGAAGGACGGCCCGGAGAGCGAGCTTACCATGACTGCCAATGCGCAGCCCGCGATAATGGCCAATTCGGTTGCCACCGCGCGCGTGCTGGAGAAGGACTTCGGGATCGTGCTGGCCGACAAGGCCGAATGCGTCGCCGGCCATTCGCTCGGCGAATACAGTGCGCTGTGCGCCGCGGGTGCGTTCTCGCTGACCGACACGGCCAAGCTCCTTCGCCTGCGCGGCATCGCGATGCAGGACGCGGTGCCGATCGGTGTGGGCGCGATGGCGGCATTGCTGGGTGCCGATATCGAGAAGGCCAGCGCGCTGGCCGAGGCCGCTGCCGAAGGGCAGGTGTGCGAAGTCGCGAATGACAACGACCCGACGCAGGTGGTCATCTCGGGTCACGCCGAGGCCATCGAACGCGCGATTGCGCTGGCGAAGGATCACGGCATCAAGCGCGGTATCAAGCTGCCCGTCTCTGCACCCTTCCATTGCTCGCTCATGGGCCCCGCAGCGCTGCGGATGAAAAATGCGCTGGGAGAAACTCCGCCGCAGGCCTTCGCCGTGCCGATCTACGCCAATGTCACTGCAACGCGCGTTACCGACCCGGCGGAAGAACAGGGATTGCTCGTCGAACAGATTACGGGGCGCGTCCGCTGGCGCGAAAGCGTGCTGGCCATGCATGACGCAGGCATTGCGCGCTTCGTCGAGATAGGCGGCAAGGTGCTGGCCCCGATGGTCGGGCGCATCGCGAAGGAGGCCGAAACCGTCAGCCTCGTGACGATGGAAGACCTCGAGAATTTCGCCAAGGAGAACGCATGATGTTCAGTCTCGAAGGAAAGACCGCTCTGGTTACCGGTGCCAGCGGCGGGATCGGTTCGTCGATCGCCTATGCGCTGGCCAAGCAGGGTGCGCGGCTCGCGCTGTCGGGATCGAATGCCGACAAGCTGCGCGCCTTTCGCGAGCAGCTCAACGACGAGTTCGGGCACGACCATGTCGAGATTACCTGCGATCTTTCCAATCCGACGCAGGTCGAGGAACTGATCCCGGCCACCGTCGACACGCTGGGCCGCATGGACATCCTCGTCAACAACGCCGGCATCACGCGCGACAATCTCGCGATGCGGATGAAGGACGAGGAATGGACCAGGTGATCCGCATCAATCTCGAAGCCAGCTTCCGCCTGATGCGGGCCAGCGCGCGGCCGATGATGAAAGCCAAGGGCGGGCGGATCATTTCGATCACCAGCGTCGTCGGCCATACCGGCAATCCCGGCCAGATGAACTACACAGCGGCGAAGGCGGGCCTTACCGCGATGTCGAAGAGCCTCGCGCAGGAACTGGCCAGCCGCAACATCACGGTCAATTGCGTCGCGCCCGGCTTCATCCGCACTGCGATGACTGATGCGCTGACCGACGACCAGAAAAGCGCGATCAATGCTCGGATCCCCATGGGCCGTATGGGCGAGGGCGAGGAAATCGGTGCCGCAGTCGCCTATCTCGCCAGTGACGAGGCCGCCTATGTCACCGGCCAGACGCTGCATGTGAACGGCGGCATGGCGATGCCGGGCTGAGACGCCCCAGCGGGCGCGACCCGGGCGCAGGGGCCCGGTCCGCCTCGCGGACACTTGCAAACGTTGTATATGGTCTTCCCGAAGCGATAAACGCCCACTTTTCCCCAAGGAAATCGGACGCGGGCGGCTTGCGGCTTGCTCCACCCGAGCGCCCCGCTAGGGTGTCCGTTCATATTCCGGCGCTGCAGGGGCGATTCCGGCCCTGCCTGCGCCCTAGAGGGACGAAAGTAGGACCATGAAGGCCACCATCGAACGCGCGACGCTGCTGCGTTGTCTCAGTCACGTCCAGTCGGTTGTGGAACGCCGCAACACCATTCCGATCCTGTCGAATGTGCTGATCGAGGCGGAAGGCGATAATTCGCTGCGCGTCATGGCCACCGACCTCGATCTCCAGGTGATCGAGCACATGGACGCGAATGTCGACAGCGCAGGCTCGATAACCGTGTCGGCGCATCTGCTGTTCGACATCGCCCGAAAGCTCCCCGACGGATCGCAGGTCAGCCTCGAAGCGGCCGAGAACCGCATGGCGATCAAGGCCGGGCGCAGCCGTTTCTCGTTACCCACGCTCCCGCGCGACGACTTCCCGGTGATCGTCGAGGGTGATCTTCCGACCAGCTTCGAATTGCCTGCCAAGACACTGGCCGAGCTGATCGACCGGACCCGCTTCGCCATCTCGACCGAAGAGACGCGTTACTATCTCAACGGGATATTCTTCCACGTTTCGGACGACAGCGAGCCGGTGCTCAAGGCCGCCGCGACCGACGGCCACCGCCTTGCGCGCTTCACCTTGCCGCGGCCCGATGGTGCAGAGGGCATGCCCGATGTGATCGTCCCGCGGAAGGCCGTGGCCGAGCTTCGGAAGCTGCTGGAAGAATCGCTCGACGGCAATGTCCAGATTGATCTGTCGGCCAGCAAGGTCCGCTTCACGCTTGGTGGAGAAGGCGGCGTGGTTCTTACCAGCAAGCTGATCGACGGCACGTTCCCCGATTATTCGCGTGTTATTCCAACGGGTAATGACAAGCTCCTCAAGCTTGATCCGAAGAGCTTCCACGAGGGGGTCGACCGTGTTGCGACGATCGCCACCGAGAAGACCCGTGCAGTCAAGATGGGGCTCGACAAGGACAAGGTGACGCTGACCGTCACCAGTCCGGACAACGGCAGCGCAACCGAGGAACTGCCCGCCGAATATGGCGCCGACGGTTTCGAGATCGGCTTCAACGCGGGCTATCTGAAGGACATTCTCAACCAGATCGATGCCGACACGGTGGAGATCCATCTCGCGGATGCGGGCGCACCCACGCTGATCCGCAAGGACGAGAATTCGCCTGCGCTTTATGTCCTGATGCCGATGCGCGTCTAAGCGCTCGCATTGCCGCGCGCCTGCCGCTAGCGTCCTCCCCGCAAAGGGAGGATTTCGAATGCAGCAGGTCCACGTCCGCAAGGATTCCATCGGCGAGACCGAACTGGTTGAAACCGCGCAGGGGCCACTGGCCGCGGGTGCAGTGCGGCTTGCGATCGAGAGCTTTTCGGTCACTGCGAACAATGTGACCTATGCCGTGGTCGGCGACGGCTTCGGATACTGGAACTTTTTCCCCGCGCCCGATGGTCGGGGCATCGTTCCCATGTGGGGCCATGCGCGGGTGATCGAGAGCAACCATCCCGAGGTCGCGGTGGACGAACGCGTCTACGGCTATCTGCCCATGGCAACCCATCTCGACGTGGTCCCCGGCAAGGTCAGCGCCGCGGGGTTCACCGACATGGCCGAACACCGGCAGCCAATGAGCCCGGTCTACAACAGCTACACGCGCCTCGCAGCCGATCCCGAACACGATCCCGCGCGCGAGGGAGAACGGATGATCTTCGGACCGCTGTTCAAGACGGGCTTCCTGATCGAGTATTTCATGCGTTCGGAAAGCTGGTTCGGCGCGCGCCAGGCAATCCTCACCAGCGCATCGTCCAAGACCGCGATGGGGCTGGCCAGCGTCGCTAGGCACCGATCGCCCGATATCCGTCGTATCGGGCTCACCTCGGCGGGCAATGTCGGGTTCGTCGAGGACAGCGGGCTGTATGACGAAGTCTTCGCATATGACGACATTACCCGCATAGCTGGCGAGCCCAGCGTGTCGGTGGACTTCGCGGGCAACCCCGGGTTGCTGAAAAGCCTGCATGAACATCTCGGCAGTGCGCTGGCCTATTCATGCCTCGTCGGCGCAACGCATATCGAGCAACGCAAGGGCGGCACGGGTGACATCCCCGGGCCGACGCCAACGCTGTTCTTCGCCCCCGACCATGCGGTCGCGCTGTTCAAGCAGGTCGGCCCCGAGGAGGCGGGGCGCCAGATGGCCGAAAGCTGGCGCGGCTTCCTTGCCGACGCGGGCGACAGCGTCACGATCGAGCGCAAACAGGGTCTCGCCGCCGCTCGCGATGTCTTTGCGCACATGGTGGCGGGCAGGGTGGACCCTGCCAAGGGGATCGTGATCGAGCCCTAGATCTCGATCGCGATCTTGCCGAAATGTCCGCCGCTTTCCTGGTGGCGGAAAGCCTTGGCGAGCTCCTCGAGAGTGAACGTGTCGCTGATGACCGGCTTGATTCCATTCGCCTCGATCGCGGCGATCATGTCCTGCTGCATCCGGCGACTGCCCACGGTCAGCCCCTGAACGGTGAGGTTCTTGGAAAAGAGCACCGCCGTCTGAACCGGGCCGGCGAAGCCTGCGAGCACGCCGATCAAAGCGATGTGACCGCCCACGCGGGTGGCCAGCATCGACTGGTCGAGCGTTCCCGCGCCGCCGATTTCCACCACGCAGTCGACCCCGCGACCGCCGGTGATCTCGAGCGCCTTGGGGCCCCAGGCCTCCACGTCCTTGTAGTTGATGAGGTGGTCGGCACCCATCGCCTTGACGCGTTCGAGCTTCTCGTCGGATGAACTGGTGGCGATGACCGTTGCGCCTGCGGCCTTGGCAAATTGCAATGCGAAGATCGAGACGCCGCCGGTACCCTGGACCAGCACCGTGTCCCCCGGCTTGAGCGCGTAATCGACGAACAGAGCGCGCCATGCAGTCAACCCGGCGCAGGTCAGCGTCGCCGCTTCGGCATGGCTGTATCCCTGCGGCGCGCGCGTGAACCAGTGCGTGGGCGCAGTCACCGCATCGCGTGCATAGCCATCGATCCCGTCGCCCGGCACCCGGGTGAAGGCACTCGAAGGAGGACCACCGTCCAGCCAATCGGGAAAGAAGGTGCTGACGACGTGGTCACCGACGGCGAATTCGCTGACCCCGTCGCCGACAGCCGTTACCACGCCCGCGCCATCGGACATCGGAATGCGCCCCTGCGCAGTCGGGATCATGCCCTTGACCACAGCATAGTCGTGGTAGTTGAGCGAACTGGACTTGAGATCGACGGTAATCTCTCCGGGGCCGGGAGCCGCCGCCTCGTCGAGTTCTGTCACTTCGAGTGCTTCGAGCGTGGAGGGCGTCGCGCCCGTGCGGATCGCTCTCATTCGGCCGCCTCCAGCAGTTCTGCTCGCTGCGGGCCGCGGATCAGCCCGCCGGGTGTTTCACCGGTCCACTGCCCTTCTCGGAAGGTGACCTTGCCGTTCTTGATCGTCGCAATGTAGCCGTCGGCTTTCTGCAGCAGGCGCTTGCCGCCCGCGGGCAGGTCGAAGGCGAGCCAGGGTTTGCCCAGCCTGATCCGGTCCATGTCGATGATGTTGAGATCAGCCAGATAGCCCGGCGCCAGGATCCCGCGATCCTCCAGCCCGTATAGCCGGGCTGTGTCGCTGCATTGGCGCTTGACGGCGTTCTCCAATCCGATCGTGCCGCGCGCCCGATCGCGCACCCAGTGCTGCAACATGAAAGTGGGTGAAGCCGCGTCGCAGATGGTGCCACAGTGTGCCCCGCCGTCGGACAGCGAATTCACCGTGTCGTCGGACTGCTGGAGATCCATCAGGAAGTCCAGGTTCCCGTCGGCGTAGTTCAGGATCGGCAGGTAGATGAAGCCCTTGCCATCATCGCTGCACAGCAGGTCGTAGGCATATTCGTCGCCCGACATGCCCACCGCCTTGGCGCGTTCGAGTATGCTTTCCTGTGCAGTGGGTTCGTAATTGAAATCGGGGTCCATTTCGAACTGCATGTTCCAGCCGCCGCAGACCACCATGATCAGACCCATGATGTCCTGATTGACCTCCGAGAAGTCGTGCTGCTCGGCCAGGATACGCGCCTTGAACTCGGGATCGAAGAGCTTCGCCTTCTGCTCTTCCCATGGCAGGTCCTCGATTTCCTTCCAGCTCGGCTTCAGCCGAAAAGGGTGTACCGTTCCCTGCCAGGCCATGACGATGCCGTTGCCGCGCAAGGCAATCTGCGCGACGATGTTGGCGCCATTGTCGTTTTCGGCTCGCATGCTGGCGATTTGCTCGTCGAGCGGCAGTTCCTTGGCGATCGACTGCAGCGCAGCAAAAGTGACGGGTAGGCCGGTTTCGCGGCTCATCTTGCCCATCCAGCCGAATTCGTCCCATTCGCGCATCATGTCGCTCGCCATTTCGAACACGCCGTGGCCCGCACGGCCCATCGCGCGGCCGATGGCGACGAGTTCCTCGGCGGTGGCGGTGGTGCCGGGCACCACTTCGCCATCGATATCGCGATGCAGCACGGTGCGCGACGTCGAGAATCCGAGCGCGCCTGCACGCACGCCTTCCTCGACGATGCGTCCCATTTCCTCGATGTCCTTTTCGGTCGGTACCGCACCGGGGCGCTCGCGCTCGCCGAGCACGTAGGCCCGCACCGAACCGTGCGGCACATGCGTTCCCACATCGACCGTGCGCGGCAGTTTCTCCAGCGCGTCGAGATACTCGGGGAATGTTTCCCAGTCCCATTTCATCCCTTCGGCCAGCGCGGTGCCGGGAATATCCTCGACGCCTTCCATCAGGCCGATGAGCCATTCATGCTTGTCGCGCTTGGCGGGTGCGAAACCGACGCCGCAATTGCCCATGACGACCGTCGTCACGCCATGCCAGCTCGACGGCGCCATTTCCTGGTCCCAGGTCGCCTGGCCATCGTAATGCGTATGGATGTCGACGAAGCCGGGTGTGACCAGATGACCGCCTGCATCGATCTCCTCGGCGGCATCGCCACCGACTTCTCCGACTTGGGCAATGAGCCCGTCCTTGATGGCGATATCGCCGGCAAACCGGTCCTGTCCGGTTCCATCGACGATGGTCCCGTTGCGGATGATCAGATCATATGCGGGCATGTTTGTGCTCCTCTCTCCACCGAGGAAGGTCTCACAATGCAACCGATGAGTCCAGCGTCTTGCGGGGGGAGAGTAGGGCGGGTCACGCCCCCCGCGCGGCAATCATGCTCTCTATGTCGACGAACTTCTCGCGCGGGGCACCGCTGCGTGCCGCGGCAATTTCGGCTTCTTCGATCCGTTGCCAGTCGCGGAAGGTAACGACGTCGAGCGCACGCTTCTGCGCGAGCTCGTCGAAGCCATCGCGGCCGCGCTTTCCGGCTCCCTCGCCAATGTCTTCCGCGACCTTTTCGATCACAGCATAGCCATCGGGCCGGTTGGTTCCGATCGTGCCGCTGGGACCGCGTTTGGCCCAGCCGACGCAATAGAGCGCGGGCGCTATTCGTCCTTCTTCGTTTGGAAACCGGCCCGCGCGCTCGTCGAACGGAACCCCGACAATGGGCGATGTCCGGTATCCGATGCAGCTGATCAGCAGATCGGCGGGGATGCGATA